>OKSW01000809.1_pt1 | contig 11399 bp, 6 predicted proteins | sample 1606351 | NCBI WGS metagenome assembly OKSW01 (sample SAMEA3879565, study PRJEB24766) | human gut metagenome | biome: human-associated habitat; feature: feces | place: USA | collected 1985/1987 | reverse complement strand
AATGCTTTGCCGAGGTGCTGCCTGTGATAAGCAAACGCTCTCTCGGGCGGCCCGAGAGAGCGTTTCAAATGTAAAATAATTTTGACCACATACCTATTTTTATCTTTAGCCAAGTCAGAATGGGAGACACAAAGCGCCCCCACTACTACTGACGCCCCCAATCACGGAGCCGCCTATCAAATTCCTCTGCTCCTCCTTCGGTTGCAAAAATCTTTTTCAGAAGCCTCATACGCGCCATAGACACGGTTGAAGCAGAGCTCCGCAAAAGCACCTGTATCTGGTGAGCCGAGAAAGCCAGACGAACCAACACACAGATGTAAAAGTCACGCTCTTTGATTTTCAATGACGAGCGCCACAGCAGAAGTTGCTGAGCAAACTTTGAGTCGCTAAACAAAAGGTAGGCCTGCAAATCGTCCCATCGGGAGGACTGCAAATCTATATGGTTGTCTGAATCTGCCGCCTCCCTGAAAACGACAAGGATGTTTTCGATGCCGTCGATGGAGTCTGCCGACTTGCACGACATCATATATTCATTAGAAAGGTGTTCATAATAGCACAGCATTTCCTGCAAATGAGCCACCGCCTCTTTTTGTTCAGCATTGGAGGACTTCAGCAGTTTCAAATTTCTCTCTGCCTGCTCTTTTGCTATCAACAAATTGGTCAAATCCCTTCGCATCACGGAAGCAGCACGCTCCTGACGTTTCCGATACCGGCGATAGAACATGCCACTCGCAAGCACAGTCGCTAAAAACAATGCCAGCAAACCAAAGATAGTCTGTTTTTTCCTTGCGCTGTCGGCCTCAGCTCTTTCTGCTGCCTCTTCTGCCTTTTTCACTTCCGCGTGCATGTGCGACGCCTGCAACTGTTCTGTTGCCCTCTGAAGGGTTTCAACGGCCTGCAATTCATTGAAAATCTCAAAATATTTCCTGACAGAATCCACCTGATTTTTTTGCAGATACACCCGCACCAACCCCTCACAGCCAGAAAGCTGGTAGGCTTCTTGCTTGCTCTTGCTCAAACGAACGTAGTAAACGCGTGCTGAATCCAGATCGCCTGTAGCAAGGCAATACCTGGCTTTCACCGCGTAGTAGGTCTGATTAAAAGGGTCGGGCTTTATGGTACCGTCTTTTTTGACCACACCAGATTCACGCTCAAAAAGTTCCAGACATTCCCGAGCCTTTTGGTAACGCTGCATGATCGTATAAGCGTATGCCATCGACAACAGCGCCCTTGAAGCACGGAGATTCATGCCAAGTCCCTTAAACCCACGCCGAACGATTTTTGAGTATATCAGTAGGGAATCCATCTGCCCTTTTTCACGGTAGCAAAAGGACAATTTCATATAGGCATCCAACACTCTTGCGGAATCTTTCGCCAAACGTGCATAATACATCCCATGCCGATATTGCTGCATTGCCAAATCCCAGCTTGTGTTGTAGCTGTAAATCTCACCCATCTGTATGAAGCATTTGGCCATAAGGTCGTGACATGCTGGCTGCTCGTCTTCTCTGTATATTGAAATGGCTTTCTGAAACTGCACCTGCGCATCGGCATAGCAATTCCAGTCTGCATACACTCCGCCAAGAAGATAATGTGCACGGATTTTCTCTTGGGTCGTACCCTGCGCGTCATAATATGAAACGACTTTGCGAACCACGCTGTCTGTGTGCAAGGGTATGTAGCGTCTGAAAGCGTACTCTTGCGACAGCAAGGACCAATACATGCGGTTTCTCTCGCTCGCGCCGTCGATGTCCTTCCCGACTTCTGCCAAACCGGAATTTATGGCCAATGTGTCCATCGGCCATACGTCCATCAAGGAGTCAATCGACGCCAGTCTCTGGTTGACGCCATCACGGCAACCGACACACGACATCAAAGGCACAATCAGCCAAAGACAGATTCGCAGTTTCTTCAAATATCGCATTTTCATATTTCAATAGTTCGTTATTTTTTTTGCTATCGACTATTTTGTAGTAGACTCATTATTCTATTTTACAGCATTTACAGCTCTCAAAGATATTGAATCGAAAAACGCCAATAATAAGTAGGTGTTCAAAATTATTTTAGGGGTGTTCTATAAACTAATATTGACCACCTACTTAAACATTTATTCATAATTTTTCTTGTTTTGCACACAAATTTACATCAACAAACTGCAACATCCAAAAAAATATAGCACACTTTTAATACATCGGGATACACGATTACACACTCATAAACGTCTATTTCGTTCATTTCCAATATTTTAAGAAGAGCAAAAAACAGGCAAAATGAGTGGACAAACAAACATTGTGGTAAACTGGACGGCTCTGATTTTGAGTCAACACCACAGAAATCCAATCTAAGGGCATAGTCTTCGCTCAAATTCATTAATTCTTAGAACGACCCATACCACACACAAAGTGCGGCGTACAAAGACTATCGTCCGCAAAGCTGTCAAACACGTTTATATTTACGTCCTGCACTCTCCGCAACGTGTCCGCGTCTCACACTTAGCAGGAAAAGTGAGCAACAATGCAACGCCCCTTTCCACGCCAAAGAGGAAAGGGGCAATTCGCGTTATACGATGCTACGCCGTCTGGGAGAAAAATACTTTTCGGCGTTTGCGGGTGCCGATGCCGCGAATTGCTTCCGAAAACACAATCCTACATGTTTGTACGCCCACCCCACCTCTATTGAAAAGTCTTTCAGAAACGCCATACAAGTCATCGACTCGCGGCCGCTGGTAGCATTACTCGCGGCCGAAGGTAGCACGAATCGCGGCCGCGAGTTGCACGAACTGCGGCCGCAGGCAGATAATTTCCTAAAGAGCTTGAAAAAACAAGGGGAGAGGGGCATAGTGGGTGAACGATGCTCATCATTCCACTATACCCCTCTCCCCTATCATGCAGATAGCTAAGTAATGGTTCACCATTACTAATCGGCAAGGCAAATGCCAGCGACAGCGGCACCCTGCGATTTCAACTTCAGCGTCAGAGCACAACCGTTGTTGGCCCTGATGCCTGCTGGCACAGATATTTCGTAGTGCAATTTACCATTCTCCGACGTGATGGCCGCAGAGGAAGAAGCCACGACCTCCCCGTCAGCTTCAAGGACGTATCCGTTGCACGATAATTCTCCATCGCCCTTCAGACGTTCCAATGTGATACCCTTTAACCCAGAAAGCATGCGGGCTGGAATATTAAAGCGAAGTTCTTCCTGCCCGCCAACAGCAAGGCTCCACGTGCCCACCATGTCCTTACGGTTTAAGAGCAACGATTCTGAGGAGATGTCCTTCGAGAGGGCAAGCATTTCCTTGGCAAAAGCAACGACGTCCAATCCGGAATCCTGGCGGCAACCGTTATGACGGCCTTCAACCCAATTGCGTTCCCATTCAGCCAGGTTCACCTTTTCTCCGCTCTCGCGGCCACGGAAATATTCCTTCCAGCGGCCCAGATAGTAGTCGCCCACCAGTCCGCTCCAAATGCGTGCGGCATAATCGTCTACTGGAGGTCCCCAAATCGTCACGATGCGTCGGGCATTGGTTTCATACTGCTTGCGCTGGGCTTCCGTCCGCGCCGCATTGGTTGCAAACGCCACCCATCGGTCGAGGCGGAGCGTTGGATGCTGCGCGAGCAAACGGTCGATTCCCAACATGGGTTTTTCAAAACGACATTGCAGGGAACGCGCCCGAAGCGTATCGCCCAACAAATATTCCTGATCTATCATTTTGGTAAGGATTTCAGCCTTGGCCCCCAAATAGTGTGCCGTCATTTCGCAGAGGTCGTTCCGATAATAAGGACTCTCCTTCAGCTGGTCTGACGCTGCGATGAAATCTTCCAACCCTCGGAAATAGTCTGCATTCATGTTGACAGAACCGTTTTTCACGTTTCCCGGACGAAACTGCCAATTGAAACGGGGATGGTCTGTGAAACTGCCGTAAACAGACTTCAAAAGGCCGTCCCACGATTTCATCAGACGTTCGGGCGCGGCGCCATATCGGTTCACACTATACTGCCTGAGCCATTCACGCACATCAATGTGGCGGTCGCTCCATCCGGCATCCGTCACGAGTTCGTACAGCACCTCATTGTTTTCAATCCCTTCAGGCGCAAGTCCGTGTGCCACCAGATTTCCGCGGTTGGCCGACGCGAGGGCCTCAAGATGTCCGTTTGCGTAAAAATCAAGCACTCCTGTCATCGCCACCTTTCCGCCCATATTGGGAATGACGCTATACACCCACTGCTTATTATAGAATCCTTTATAGTATTCCCAATTGACTTCCGAGTGCCAGAAGTGTTTGTTATAGTCCACCGCAAGGTCAAGTAGCAGCATTTTGTCGTCGGGCACACGAGACACAAGAGCTCCGAGCGTCTCATAGTCCCAGATGTATCGCTGATAACCGAACATCCAGCCCTGCATCACCCAAACAGCATCTTTGTTGGCCTTCTTGATGGCGCCATACACTTTTTCACCATAAGATGCCGCCATCTCGTAACGGGCGGGATTGCCTTTCTCAGGGAAAGGAATCTCCATCTCATTGAAACTGTCGACAAGATAATAGCCACACTTGCCAAACTCCTTTTCCCACTCCCGCACAAAGGCTTCAGAGATTTTTGCAAACAGAGGTTCCGTTGGCGAAATCATCCAATTGTGGAAAGAGCCAGCCCAATGTGTCTCCGTTATGTGCAGGTTAGGATAAATTCGCTTAAAAGCCTCTGGAATGAATCCTGGGAATCCTGGACAGATGGGTTTCATGCCCAGCGCACGCATGCGGTCTAAAATCTTATGCTGGAGCGCCAATTGGTCTTTATGCCAATCGGCATTTAGCGGACCATCGATGCCGCTAATATTTCCCATGCGCATCCAAGGCAGATGTGCCGGTCCCACGAAATAGCTGTTTATTTCCTCGTCTGTCAGTCCCATCTTTTTCCACACGCGAGCCAGAATTGCCTCGTAGCCAACCAATGCAAGCGGCATATTGATGCCATGCAACGCCATCCAGTCGATTTCCTGTTCCCAACGCGCCCAATCCCAATAGGGCATGCTGTAGCCATAGGTGCAGACATTGAAGTAATAATGATTTTGGAAAGGAGAAACCACCTTCACGGATGAAGCGGCTGGAAGTGTTTTTGGCAACTGGATATTATTGCCACTCCAAGAATACATCCCCAGCCCTTGTTTTTTCACATAATCGTAAAAACCACGACAGAGAGCCACATTGTCCGATCCCTTGATATGCAACACACCGTTTTTCACGGCATATTCATAATACATGCTGCCAGCGTCTTTCTTCAACTCCAACTGAACCGGCACCGAAGTGTTTCCACACACGCGCCGCAACACATCAAGCGCCCCATTGGTTTTTCTGGCATTGGCGGTCAAAGCAACCAGGGCAAAGAGCAACAATAAAAATTTTTCTTTCATGGTAATGGTTTAATGGGTTAATAATATGCAGGTGTTCAAAATCAATTGGCAATTTCAATGCAGAAAAAATCTACTTAAGGGTGGATGTTCAAAATCTTGAAAAATGCTGCACGATTTTTGAGCAAATAATATGGCGACTGTGGCGCCGCCCCTGAAAGGGGCAATCCCCGCAACCCTCGCCGCGAGCGCCCTGAAAGGTAGGGTGTTCAAAATCGAAATATTAGATGTGACAATTATTCGTATGTAACATTTTAATTACTTGATGGTTAGAAGCGAAAAGCTATCTCGTTTCGATATAGCTACGGCATTTAGCTGTAACCCATATAATATCAATGGATAAAGGCTAAAAAACAGTCTCGCTAAAAAACAGTCTCGCTAAAAAACTATTTTGAACACCCTACCTTACAGGGCGTAGGGAATGGGGAACACGGCACCCAGGGTGTTGCCCTGGGCTCTGAACTTGTTGGGCTTTCAGCCCGTGCAGGGCCGCAGATAGGGCTTCCCCGCACTATCTTCATCGACTTAATATTTCAATTTTGAACACCCTACTCCTCGGACTTCCATTACTTAACTTGGAAAGTAATTGCTAAAAACCCCGAAAAGCAAGACGTATAAGAGAAAAAATGGTTACTTTTGCAGGTCTGCACAAGCGGAAAATAATTTTATAAATATATATCGTTTCAAAAACACTCATGAAGCAGTACAAATTAGTCAACAACCTCTTCGGTTGGCTTGCCTTCTTCGTTGCAGCATTCACCTATTGCTCAACGATTGAGCCCACGGCAAGTTTCTGGGACTGTCCAGAGTTTATCACCACGGCTTTCAAGTTGGAAGTCGGTCACCCACCTGGTGCCCCGTTCTTTATGCTGACGGGCAACTTCTTCACCCAGTTTACGGACGACCCCACGAAGGTGGCCATTTGCGTGAACATCATGTCGGCGCTTTTGTCGGCCACGTGTATCCTGTTCCTTTTCTGGACCATCACCCATCTCACGCGTAAACTCATCTGTGAAGACGGCATCGTCAAATCAACCTGGCAGACCATCGTCATCATGGGTGCCGGTTTGACAGGTGCTTTGGCCTACACCTGGAGCGACACCTTCTGGTTCTCAGCCGTTGAAGGCGAGGTTTATGCCTATTCCTCCATGTTCACCGCCTTGGTCTTCTGGCTCATCCTCAAATGGGAAGACCATGCCGACGAGCCCCACTCCGACCGTTGGCTTGTGCTCATCTTCTATCTCACCGGTCTCTCCATCGGAGTTCACCTTTTGAACCTTCTTTGCTTGCCCGCCATCGCGTTGGTATATTATTTCAAGAAGAATCCCGATGCCAAGGCTGGCGGTGCCATCTGTGCGCTGCTCATCTCCATGCTGCTCGTCGTTGCCGTGCTTTATGGCGTCGTTCCAGGCATCGTGAAAGTCGGCGGATGGTTTGAACTCTTCTTTGTCAACCAGCTCGGCCTCGGCTTCAATAGCGGTTTGATCATCTACATCCTCGTGCTCATCGCCGTGGTTCTCTCGGCCATTTGGAGCACCAACGGTCGCCGTCGCACGCTCATCTCCACGCTCTACGTGCTTTCCGTGTCGTTGCTCGGCATTCCGTTCTTCACCGGCCAGGGCCTCTCGGCCGTGGTCATCGGTTTCATCCTGATTGGAGTGCTTGCATGGCTCCTTCAGAAGAAAGGCAAAGACGGAGAGTATGTGCTTCGCAAGCGATTCCTCAACACCTCGTTGCTTTGCATGCTCATGTTGATGATTGGCTATTCTTCATACGCCGTCATCATCATCCGTTCCACGCAAAACACGCCGATGGACCAAAACTCGCCAGAAGACATCTTCAGTCTCCGCACCTATCTCGGTCGTGAGCAATATGGCGATACGCCGCTCCTCTACGGTCCGGCCTTCAGCTCCAGTCCGTGTTTCGAGCAAGTTGTTCTCGACGAGGAAACCGGTCAGCAGGGCTATCGCGTGATGACCGACACCCAACCCTATGTGCAGCGACACGAGAAGAAAAACGCCAGCGAGCCCGACCGCTACGACATCGTGGAAAACCAGCATGGCGTCATCTATCCTTCAGCCATGAAGATGCTCTTCCCGCGCATCTATTCTTCGGCACACACCGACAATTACCAGCGTTGGCTGGGCGACATCTCCATGCACGACGTGGAAGCCACGTGGGACACCCCACAGGGCGAGGAATCCAACTACGGCGAAATGCCGTCGCAGTTAGACAACCTGCGCTTCTTCCTCTCCTACCAGGTCAACTATATGTATTGGCGCTACTTCATGTGGAACTTTGCCGGACGTCAAAACGACATCCAGGGCCACGGAGAAGCCAACTACGGCAACTGGATAACTGGCATTCCAGTCATCGACAACGCCATGTATGGCGACCAGAGCAAGTTGCCCGACGATTTGGCAAACAACAAGGGCCGCAATGTCTTCTTCTGTCTGCCCCTCCTTCTCGGTCTGCTCGGTCTCTTCTGGCAGGCATTCCGCGGTCAGAAAGGCATCCAGCAGTTCTGGGTTGTGTTCTTCCTCTTCTTCATGACCGGTTTGGCCATCGTGCTCTACCTCAACCAGACACCGAGCCAGCCGCGTGAGCGAGACTATGCTTATGCCGGTTCCTTCTACGCCTTTGCCATTTGGATTGGCCTTGGCGTGGCCGCCCTTGCCTCGTTCTTCAACAAGATGATGAAAGACCGGAAGCGCGTTGTGACCGCCTCTGTCGCCTCAGTGCTCGGTCTCATCGTGCCGTTGCAGATGGTCAGCCAAACGTGGGACGACCACGACCGCTCCGACCGTTACGCCTGCCGTGACTTCGGATTGAACTATCTCAACACGCTCCCCGAAAAGGGCATGCCAATCATCTTCACCAACGGCGACAACGACACCTTCCCGCTTTGGTATGCACAGGAAACGGAAGGTCAGCGCACCGACGCCCGTGTTTGCAACCTCTCGTACTTGCAGACCGACTGGTACACCGACCAGATGCGCCGCCCAGCCTACAATTCTGCCTCCCTGCCCATCGCTTGGAATCGCTATGAATATGTCGACAACCGCGGAAAGGGCTTCGACTACTACGAAGTGCGCCCAGAAATGAAACGCGAGCTCGATGCCATCAAGGCCAAGACAGGTGTCAACACCTACGACCTCAAGTATATCATCGACCACTACGTTCGTGCCCGCGTGGCCAACGACCAGCCCGGCGTGTTGCCAACCGACTCCGTTGTCGTGCCTGTCAACAAGGCCAACGTCATCGCCTCTGGCATGACGCTTCCTGGCGGAAAAGGCAGCATCCCCGACTATATCACTTTCAAGTTCAAGAGCCGCACCATCACGAAGAGCACCATGATGATCTACGAGATGCTGGCGCGCAACGACTGGAAGCGCCCGATGTATATGTCTGTCACCCTCGGTGGACTTGGCAATGCCAACTTTGCCGGACTCGAGGACTACCTCGTGCTCGAAGGTCTTGCCTATCGCGTGACGCCTTTCAAGCATCCGCGTGAGCTTGATGGCAGTCCGCGCACGGTCATCGACACCGAGAAGATGTACGACAACATGATGAACCGTTTCCGTTACGGCAACGTCAACAAGAAAGGCATTTACCTCGACGAAACCGTTACGCGCATGTGTTCAACCCATCGCAATATGTTCTGCATGCTCGTCCAGCAGTTGCTCAACGAGGGTAAGACCAACAAGGCCCTCAAGGCCCTCCGCAAGTGCAAAGAGATGTTGCCTCCAGAAAACATCCCGTACAACGAGTTCGACTACCGCATCGCCGAGCTCTGGCTCGCTGTCGGACAGAAGCAGGAAGCGGCCCGCGTGTCGAAAAGCATCATCGAGCGCTCGTTCAAGTACCTCCGTTGGGCGTCAACGCTCAAGGAAACGCGAATGGGCCATGTGATGAGCGACATCCGCCGCGCCATTTCAGCCATCTATAATTCCTACGATCTCCTCGTTCGTGCCGACTCCAAGCAGGCCAAGGCCCTCGAGCTCTCGTTGCAGGGAATGGATCAGTTGCCTGCCGTGCAGATGGTGATGAACTGGATTCAGCAGCAACAGCAGCAACAACAAAATTCCGCCCTCTTCGGCAATTCGGCGCTCTTCAGCATGGGCGGCGATGCCGAAGCAGGTGAGGAAGAAGAGGAATACTAAGAAACTCCTCTCTTTTCCACCATTACTTACCAAGGCAGACGCTTGAAAGCCCTGCTCCCCCGTTAGCACCACTAAAACAAGGGAAGGAAAGCTTTGGAGCGTCTGCTTTCTGTTTTTGCCGGCCTCGCGAGCGTCGTTCCGCGTCCGCTGCAAATATCTACCGAAGAACACTTGCCTATGATTATCGAACAACCTGCCAAGTTCCTACGCTGGCTCTATCCCCACGCACTGTGGCGGATGGATCCGCACGAGCGTGCCGTATATCTCACGTTCGACGACGGCCCCATACCCGAGGTGACCCCTTGGGTGCTTTCCGTGCTCGACCACTACGGCATCAAGGCCACTTTCTTCATGGTTGGCGACAACATACGCAAGCACCCTCTCGAATTTGAAATGGTCAAGGCCGCGGGACACCGCCTCGGCAACCACACCTTCAACCACATCGGTGGTCTGCGCCACGGCATCAGCAGCTATGTGCGCAACGTCAATAAGGCCAACGTCTATTTGAAAACCGACCTCTTCCGTCCGCCCCACGGCTGGATGAAATGGGAGCAATATGTGTTTGTCAAGCAGCGTTACCGCGTCGTGATGTGGGACCTCGTGACGCGCGACTATTCCAAGCGCCTGAATGGCTACGATGTCTTGCACAACGTGCAGCGCTTTGCCCGTCCTGGCAGCATCATCACGTTCCACGACTCCGTGAAGAGTTTCGACAAACTCCTCTTCGCCCTGCCGCGTTCCATCGAATGGCTCATGGCACAGGGCTACGAGTTTAAGGTGTTTGAAAAGATGGACCCTCACAAGCAAAATTCCGACTCCAACTTGACATGAAAGAAATCCTTTCTTCCGATACAGTGAAAGCCGAGGCAGCCCGCCTCGGCTTTTCTGCATGCGGCCTCGCCCCGGCCGCCCCGTTGCCCGAGGCTGCCGCCGCGCATTATCGCCGCTGGCTCGAAGCCGGATGCCAGGCCGATATGTCCTATTTGGCCAACAATCTTGAGAAGCGCCTCAATCCGCAGTTGCTCGTTGAGGGCGCGAAAACAGTGGTGTCGTTGGCCATGAATTATTACACCGACGAGACCCTCTCGCCCGATGGCTACGCCTTTGCCCGCTATGCCCGCGGCCGCGACTATCACGACCTCATGCGCGAGCGCCTCCGCAGTCTTATGTCGGCCCTTTCGCTGGAAGAACACATCGATGGGCGTCCCTTTTGCGACACCGCCCCCGTCGATGAACGCTATTGGGCCGTGCGCTGCGGCCTCGGTTGGCAGGGACGTAGCGGACAGCTCATCATCCCGCAGGCTGGCACCTATTTTTTCCTCGGCGAACTCATCCTCTGTCGCGAGGCCGATGCCTATGACAGCCCCATGCCCTCGCGTTGCGGCAATTGCCGCCGTTGTCTCGATGCCTGCCCGACGGGGGCCCTTCTGGGCGACGGAACGCTCGACGCCCGCCGCTGTTTGTCTTATCTCACCATCGAACACCGTGGCGACCTCCCCGAGCAGACGGGCGCAGAGATGGGACAATGTGTCTATGGTTGCGACCGCTGTGCCGAAGCCTGCCCGTGGAACCGCTTTGCCAAGGTCACGCAGGAGGCCGACCTCCATCCCTCCGAAGCCCTGCGCAAGATGACGGCCAACGACTGGGCCAATCTCACGGTGGAACAATACCAACGACTCTTCAAGGGCAGCGCCGTGAAACGCGCCAAATATGTGGGGCTTTGCCGCAACATAGAGGCCGTCATGCAGGCGCAGGAGAAAGACGAGGAATGACATCTTCGCCAAATTCCGACGTGCGTTTCAGACATCGCCTTCCGTTTATAACGCAAAAGCG
>OKSW01000807.1_pt1 | contig 11407 bp, 18 predicted proteins | sample 1606351 | NCBI WGS metagenome assembly OKSW01 (sample SAMEA3879565, study PRJEB24766) | human gut metagenome | biome: human-associated habitat; feature: feces | place: USA | collected 1985/1987 | reverse complement strand
GATTCAATTATGATAACAAGATCAAAAACGATTGCTTCAATGTTATCGCTCTGAATGAAACAGGTGATGTTGTAGGCGGGATGTTCTGTATACAAAATGCCGAAGATGCAGGTTTGTGGTACTATGGCGATTTGTTCGTTGTACCTGATTACACAGGCAAGCGTATATCGAAAAGATTGCTTGAAACCGCCGAACAGGCACTGTCTGATAAATGGTGTCACACATTGAGATGTTATGTAGAGCCTGATAATAAAGTATCACTGCATTTACAAAGAGAATACGGATTTACCGAATGTGAATATAAGACTTTTAATAATCTTATAAACAGCGGTCAATTAATGTTTGAGAAACCGATTGTAACATTCAATGCTGCTCAGGTTACAGAAAAAAACGAAGCAAGATATATAACCGATATTTTTAACGAAAACGCTCATTTGCTTCACAGCGAGATAATCCCTTATAGCGAATGGTGCAGTTTGATTTCTGCGAATGATACTGACGAAAAACATTTTTTGATTCGTAAGGGTGCGGTGCCGTGCGGATACCTGAAAATCAACGGACTTGAAGACGGCAATGACGGGTGGATTTCAATACTTGCTGTAGCTTCCGCATTTCAAAGAAAGGGTATAGGTAAATATGCCGTTTCATATGCGGAAAGTTTTTTTAAAAAGCAGGGAAAACTATGCGTTAAAATACATACTACAACGGATAATTATCCTGCACGAAAATTATACGAAAAGTGTGGCTATTTGCTTTGCAACAGCACAAACATATATACAGCCAAAGATAAACTGACATATTTTAAGCAGATATAGCCGACAACGATTCTGCGGTTCTAATATTGAAGGAAGGTTTTAATTATGTATAAAATACTCTTCGTCTGCCACGGCAGGAGTTGGGTATCAGTTTCCTTGGTGGCTGTTGGTTGGGCAAATCGGTGCAAGATGTAGTGGTTGAGCAAGCCTTAAACTACTAAAATACTACTATCTGTTGATTAGCGAAAAGGTAATGTGAAACTTCAGAATTATGCTTTTGAAGTTTTTCTATGGTAATAAAAATGATGTTGTATAATAAAACATTGATATGTGTCATCTCGACCAGTGAAACCTGCGACCGTGGGGAATAATGGAAACCGCCCGTTTGGAGGATGGTTTTTATTATGTACGGATATGCTATATTTCATAATACTAAGAATTATTATAACTTGATTATTTTATAGAAAAACTGTATAATGTAATTGCACCATTACAATTATTTCTGTTATGATTAGGAGGACCATTTCAATGAAATGCGATTATGAAAGCAGGCTTGAAGCCCTCTACACAGAATACTATGGCAACGGCGGCTGCCAATTCTTTAGGGAATGTGAAAAAGGCATTTCTAAAAGCTGCATGTTCAGATTTGATAAAGCAAAGGTGGGCGCAAAGTATGGTGAAAAAACTGAAATCCCGAAAATAGTTTTTGTGGGTTTAGAGGGACTTAACGGACATCAGGGGAATTGAAAGGACGGAAACCGACAAGTGTTACAATCCCCATTACAAAGGCGTAAGATATGTTTTGGCGTATTTATTAAGTCCATATATTGGCAAGGAACGACCGGACAGCGTGTTAAAAAATTGTCTTAAGGACTATGTTGAAACTATGAAATATTTTGCGTTGCTTAACTGCTACAAGTGCGCTTTTTGTGATAATCCCAAAGGTCGTCCGCACTCTGAGTCAATGAAAGAGCATTGCCAAGAGATTTTGTTCAGTGAAATAGAAGTATTGGAGCCGGATATAGTGGTTTTTCAAGTCAAGAGCAAAAGACCGACTAACTTCGAGAAAAATCTCGCTAACAAATTTGGCAAAGAGGAATTGATATGTGGAAACGAGGGTACAGGAGCTTTTTGGTATTCGCTTCGGTCCGGTAAGCGGTTTATCTGGATTTGGACTTATCACGGCGATGGAAATAAATATCCACGAAATCAACAAAATCAACAAAATCAACGAAATCGAGGTTGGGCTAGTAATGATAAAAGCGGTAAAGATTATCGTGAAAAAGACCTTGACCCTGTTTTAGATAGGGTTCTTGATGCTATGCGACAACTAAACTTAAACGAGACCGCAGCGGGGAACGAATGAACAAGGCATTGCTTCTGAATTATCCTGATTTAAGGTAACATTGTCCGGAATTGTAATACTTGTAAGGCTTGTACAACCTTCGAATGCACTGCTTCCAATAATGGTCACGTTATTGGGAATAGTGATACTTGTGAGGCTTGTACAACCTTGCGCAAAATCCTTAGTAGTAAACCCGCAGATTTTTACTACTATTTGACTACTACACACGTCCGCAATTTGCCCCGATTTGCGCATTTTCTGTGAATCCGAACGGAAATATGTAAAATCTGACAGCGAGCAAAACGCGGCAGTAAAGCGCATAACAAAGCCTTTCAGAAAGGATTGACCCCATGTACAAGATACTATTCGTCTGCCACGGCAACATCTGCCGTTCACCTATGGCGGAATTTGTAATGAAGGATATAGTCGCAAAGGCAGGGAAGTCCGATGAATTTGTCATCGCTTCGTGTGCGACCAGTACCGAGGAAATCGGCAATCCTGTGCATTACGGCACTAAAAGAAAGCTGGCGGAGGTCGGAATATCCTGCGATAAAAAGAGGGCAGTACAGCTTACAAAGTCAGATTATGACAGGTATGATTACATAATCGCTATGGACGAGATGAATATACGCAATATAATGCGTATCATCAGAAGCGATCCCGAAAACAAGGTAAGTCTGCTCTTGTCACACGCAGGGATAGACGGAAGCATTGCGGATCCGTGGTACACGGGGAACTTTGACGATACCTACAGAGATGTCCTGCTTGGATGCAAGGGATTATTCAGAGAAGTAACAGGTGAATAAAATATGCCGCCGCAGTTTTTAATTAAACTGCGGCGGTCATTTTAATTATTATAGTGCTAATTTCGTAAAATTTAAGTTATAGCGAAATTACTTGCTATTCTTATCCTCATTCTGCTTCAAATCGGGTTCGGGCAGATCGTTTTTTATATCCATTACCGGATTTGAGTTTATAGCGTCACGGAGCTGAGTATTTACCACATGGGTATAAATCTGGGTGGTATTGAGGTTTTCGTGTCCGAGGACCTCTTTAAGCACACGGACATCAACGCCATTCTGATACATAAGCGTAGCCGCCGTATGACGCAGTTTATGAACGGAAATTCCTTTACCGGCAAGTCCGCAGGCTTTAAGGCGGTCGTCGATTATCTGTTCAACACGGCGGTTTGTGATGCGGTTGCCTCGTTTGCTTATAAACAGAGCTTTTTCCTTAGGGTCTGCAACGGATTTTCTTGCTTCGGTGTACTTGGTAACAGCATCGACGCATTGCTCGTTGAGATAGACGATACGTTCCTTGTTGCCTTTGCCCAGAACCTTCACGGAAAGATATTTTACATCAGGTTGTGACGGGTCTATGTTTTCGACAAAATCATTCACGTTTATTCCGACAAGCTCGCTCAGACGCATACCGCAGTTGAGGAACATTATAATCATCGCATAGTCACGGTAATCCATCCAGCTTGAAAACTCCTTGAAGCCCTCGTGTAGAAGCTGACCGCATTCCTGTAACGTGAGGTGCTTAGGCAGTGCGTTTTTAGGCGAAGGAAGCTCCAGATTCAACATAGGGCTTGCCGCAAACCACGCCTTGTTATTGGTGAGGAATTTATAGAACTGCCGCAGAGATACAGCCTTGCGTGAACGAGCCTTTGCCTGATTGGAACGTTCACTTACCGTAAAGCTGAGAAACTCCATAGCGTCCGTAAGTGTCACAGCCTTTATGTATTTATCGTCAAGGTCTGAGATTTTTATCTCGGAGAAATCCTCATTTGCATCAACCAGCTTGTTCTTGACCTTGAGAAAACGCATAAACATACGCAGGTCGGTATAATAGTTCAACGCAGTAAGCTGTGAACGGTTTTTGATTGTCGTAAGATAATTCAGGTATTCGGTAAGGCAAGCCGGTGCGTCCGACGTAGCTTGTCTGAAATCTATGTTATATGCCATTTTTGTGTACCTTTCGTTTTTTACCGCTTCTAATTTCGTAAAATATTAATTTTACGAAATTCAATGTTATTTTTTACTACTACTATTATACAATTCTTCAACAAGTTTTTCAAGTTTACTAATCTTATCAATTAATATTTCAAGTTCAGATTTTTTCTTATGAACACGCACTAATGTATATAACTCTCTCTTACGGCGAAAATTAACATAAAAATCACAATCATATATAGGCTTTTTCTTGTCCCATAAGAAATAACACTTGTCGCACCGATGCGGTATCATATCTTTAGAACGTATTTTTTTTTCTTTGACGCACCTACTACCAGCTAAACTAAAACGATAACCGACACAGTGCGGACAAAGCTTATTATAACAATAGTAACAGATACAATTACGACACTCTTTAGGTGGTAAATCAAAATAACGAGAATCATAACCGTTCAAAGGATGCTTATAGTAGCTTTGATAATAATCATTTAACGCTTTTCCCATTCTATAGCTCCATAATCAATATCAGGATACTTATCCCATTCATTCTTAAAATCAGCATTAGACAACAACTGACGTTCATATTTAAACGAACACCCGAACACAGGCTTATATTCTTTGAGAATCAAACTATTATAATCGGTATTAGTCAATATAACATTTGTAGATTTAACAAGATTGTGAGAAGACCAATAGTAACGACCAAAAATCTTGTCATTACCTTTCGTTATGTACTTAGTAACATAATTCGCTACTCGAAGTCGCTCATTATCAAGCAATATTGCCGTAGAAAATCCGAACGACCAATCAGATATATTATATACAGTTTTTAGACCGTCAAAAAAAACATGCTTGCGTCTAAGAGTATCGATCTTATACGCATAACCGTTAAAAATGCGTCTACCACTATCGACTAAATGTAACCGACAATCATTTATAAGCAAGTGAGCATGAATGCCTTCACCGTCTTTGTGATATTCAGGAACAAGGATATACTTAAGCCCTTTACGCTGAACGGCATTAGAAAGAAAATTTCGTAATTTCTTCATAACCTCAACAGGACTAGTTCTGTCAACAGACGAATCCTCACGAAATGTAAACGTAACAAAATACTTGAAATCATTCTGGTATACAATATCATGCACTTTATCCCGAGCAGCTTTTATTTTATCGGTACGAGTTAAAGAACGTTCTTGTGATAAATGACGTTGTTGCTTTTCGTAATCATATCTAACAGAATCGTTATGTATATAATAATCATCAACTAAGTTTTGCTTATCAGGAATGAGATACCCCGAATCAAAAGCATAACGTTCAGAAATATGCTCGTATTTTGTATCAGTGTCTTTCACTTCCCTACTACCAAATACGAATTTATTACAATAAACTGTGTTAGTCGTACCGTCACAGTAAATCTTGATTTTTGTATTATACATCATAAATTTTAAACCCCAAAAAATTAAAAGTGATGTAATTAGGGGGCTATTATCAAGTATAAGGCGCCCCCGAGGGGGAGCGCCTAGCCCCCCCACCTAAATAGTACTTTTTATATGTCGTTGAACACGTTTTCTATCTTTACGGTCCATAGGAACACCAAGCCCAATCCCGCAACCTTGATTAGCTAATACGGTAGTATCATCTTCATATTCCATTTTTAGCATATTCTCAACTAACTGAGATGTATCATATAACTGACGTATCTTATTAAACTGTAAATGTACTTCGATGTCTGTAGGCTGTATCTTTAGCATAGGATTACTAAAAGCCTGCTCATACTCAACTGCATCATAACTAGTAACGGTCGTAATACGAGTAAAAGGATCTGCAAAATTAGACTTGCAAACCTTAACAGTAGCAGTAATGTCACGAAGCTGTTTATCTAAAAAATTCCACCGTTGTACAGTGCCGAATATAACCATTCTGCGCTTGCGACACTGACATAAATGCTGGAATAACACCTTCGGAAGTGCATTGCGATTAGTAAAATCACGGCTGTTAAACAATGTGCCAATCTCATCAATAAGCACAATTGTATTCGGCGGAGCGGAAAGAATATCATCAACCGTTTTAAGTGGTAAAATCTTCGTGTGTGTGGGAAAGTTTTTTAAGTTTATATTAGTAAGTACAGTAACTTGCGAATACCGCTTACAAAGCTTATATGCGGTATAAACCATACTTGAGGTTTTACCACCACCGAATTTAGCTACCCATATATGTAGACCATACCTGTTAAACTGCTTGTATTGTTTAAGGACGATATAATTAAACACATCCTTGACAAAAAGCCATATAAACAACGGCAAGCGCACTAAATGCGCAATTAACTTTTTAATTAAAATGAACATACTTAACTCCAATCAAACAAAGATAATTGTACTGGTAAAGAATAATTAACACCGGATAAAATAGCAGCTGAATATTGAGTAGCAAACGCTTTAGAAATACCAGGAAACGATTTACTACGAACTTTTTGAGAAGAACCACAAACTGCAATATATGAAACATAATTAGATAAAACATCAGTAGGAATAAGCCGAGGTAAACCCTTTGTCCATAAATAAGTCATTTTAGAATAAGGATCACCAAACATAAACGGCTGAATTACCTGAGAGTGACATGGTAAGCCAACAATTTTCAAAGGAACAGGATTTTCGATACAAATATGCTCGCAACAAGCATTATAAATACGCATAAAAAAATCACGAGCTGCAATAGCTTTTTCATAACGGTCTAAATTTAATACATGCGGATGAGGAAACATACGGCAGCTACCAGCTTTAGATAAATATGTGCATGGTGGATGCGCTATTATCAAATCCCAAGAACTAATATAATGATTAACACCATCAGATGTAAAAAACGAACAAAATCCATCAATTAAAGATAAACAATCACCTTTAATATGCCACTCAGGAAACCCACCAGAACAAGCTTGAATATCACACGAATACGCATTATGACCCAACTTACGAAATTCAATACATGATGTTTGACTTTCTTCACAAGCAATCAAAACATTCATATCATACCTCTTATTCCTGCAAGACGGAATACGCCTTTAAAAATAAAAAGGCATATACCTAAACCGATTGACAACCTAACAATGTTATCAAAAAATGTAGCTATCGTATCCGGTGAAGAATAACCGAACCAGGTAAGCAACGTATTTACAATATCACTCATAATATCACCTCTTAGAAATCAAAAGAACAATACTGAAGAACAGCAAAAGACCGAACGATAACAGCAATAGTGATTCAGTAAGCGTAAGACCTGTCAAAGCCCTTGCAAACACTGAACCACTACTGCCGACAATAGCAATCACACGCATATTACCTCTCCTCTTCTGAGCTGTCAAGCAGCTCTAATATATCATCACACATACTCTCAAAATCGACATCCGAAGAATAAGAACATACAACAGAAATCATAAAAAACACCTCTTAATCATAAAGTCTGCGCAAAACAGATACAACAAGACTTAATAAAGCCAAACCTATAAAAATACCGAAAAATGTTACTTTAATACCACCGCCTAAATCAATTTCTTGAGTAAGCAAATTAAAAGCATTTATAAAAATATTCTGAAAAAAAAGAAAAGAATCCATAAAATCACCGTCCTAAAACACGCAAAACAATAAGCAATGCTAAAGACCCAAGTATAAGCGTCATAATAGCAACGGGAATTATATTAAGCGTAGCCTGAAAAAATGCACCAACTGAAGCAGTAGCCTGATTTAACGTTGAGAAAATGTCCGAAACATCAAGATTTGATAAATTATAATTAGGAGTAGGATTATAAGTTTCATCCTTAATACCGTTAGGAAGATTAGGCAAAGTACCGTCAGAATCAGGAGTTAAACTACCGTTATTTACTTTATTACCGTCCTCATACTGATAATCAACAGAAACAAAAGACCCATTTTTAATATTACTACCGTCAATCTTACCGCTATTTTTGCCAGTATAAACAAACATTGTACTAGATATAACAGTATCAGTTTGTACATCTACAATTTCGAGAAGATAATAACTATTCCAATCCATATTACAATAACCTTGCATATTAACGCGGAATGTACTAGTAGATTTAGCAGGAACGGAACGTAAAGAGCCGTCCTCAATTATAACATAACGAGAAAAATGCTTATTAGCAGGCTTCATGACAAAATAATGCGAAACATCAAAAGGATTATCGCTTTCACGCATACTAGGAAACATTTGCGTTTTTGATACACGAAGTTTAACAGCACCTACAGAATCAGCAGAATTATAATAATTAAAGGCTATAGAAGTAGAGGAATACATATTAATATAGCCTTCCTTAACACGTGAATCAGCCCAATTAAAACAAGATATATCATCATACATAAAAGCAGTAAATTTAGATTGTTCAGATGCTAAGTAATCAATGCGCTGATAAACTGAAGCTGATGAAATATCAGCTAAATGCTCATCATATGTATACTCTTTGTAATTGCCAAAGCAAATAAAACGACCATTTTCACTGCCACCAGTAGGTTTAACAGGTGTTTCATGAAAAGAATCAGTATCTTTTATATAAGATGAAGAATTAGTATCAACAGTAGCATTATAAGGACTAGTTAAAACACGAGCGTACATAATACTACTAACATTAGTATCAGATAAAATATCACCTTTAGACGATTTAAAAGCATAAGTACACTTATAAAAATCGTTAGGATATGTAGTATAATGTGCAGTTACGACATTACGAACAGCAGAAATCTCTAAATACCGATAATCTGTTGACTTAATAGGTGTATCACTACCCGCTTTAATGCTATCGTATATAGTACTTAAAACAATTTGTCCGCCCAAGTTAATAGTACATGTGGGAAAATTATCAAAATAAGAACGACGATAAGAAATAGAAGCAAGAATATCAGAATAATAAACAACACCATTATAGACCGTAAACGGTACAAAATAATCAACAATACTCTTAGTAGAATTAGAATCAGAAGTAGCTATATAATCAGCTAACAACCCTGATGAAGGTAATCCGATAACAGGATATTTACCAAGCGCACCAATCTGATGAGCAGATAAATCTAAAGCATTGCCATTAGTAACTGTATCTGCACTTGCAGTAACACGCAGAAAAACCGAACAAATGCCTAATATCAAAGCAAGCGCAACAGCGAATGCAAGCATACGGAATACAGGCAAGTTTTTTATTTTTTCCATATTAAATCCTTTCTAAATCAAATATCAAATAAAGACATCTGGTCTATATCATGTCTCCACTCGACACCGATATAATCTAAAACATGACCCCAACCTTGATTGTACATCAAATACACCTCATAAAAAATTAAGAGGAGAGGGATTAACCTCTCCCCTTTTGGGGTTATCACGTTTAGCAAACGTGACGAAGGCGGGCAAATGCACTACAACCTACAGATATAAGACTTCCTGCAAGAAACAGAACTAACACAGGCTGAGTAGTAATCTGTGTAAAGCATGTACCCATAAGCGTGAAAACATCGCCAACAGCTTTTGTAAGAGCTTCCATAACAGTATTTGTAACTCCTTCCATATAAAATACTCCTTTCAGGATTTATAGAAAAGCACTAAGCTTTTACTACATCAATACGAGCAGGTTTACGATACATATCATAATAGACATTAATCGTTTTACCGATAAGCGATTTAGCAAATAAATCATCGAACGGACAGCCGAAGATAGAACGCAGAATATCAGAATCATTCTTAATTTTAAGCGTTTTACTTGCTCTACCGATACCCCACGAAACAACATTTCCTTTATCATCTTTTTTAATTGAAAGATCTTCAACATAATGAATGATAACGTTGTTATAAGGGATTTCTTTACCTTCAGGTTTCCAAATACCCTGAGAAATACTTGCACCTACAACGGTCATTGCCATAATAAAAACCTCCTTCAAAAATATTTGATAATTACTGTCTTGTACTCTCTTACATGCGTTATCATTACACCTGCACTTACAGCTTGCAGTCACGAGGGCTATGCTATATTGTTATTATGCGGTCGCACTACCGCAGATTTTTACAACTTCTCTGTTACCGTGTTTTATTGTCTTTAACCTGACAACCTTTAAAACAAAACTGCACAACACATAAATGTGTTTTGCAAGATAAGAATAACACACTTATGTGTTGTTGTCAACACAAAAATGTGTTAATTTATAATTATAACACAAATTTGTGTTATAATCACAAAAAAAGGAGGTGTAAATTGTGGAAATTTTACTAAATAGAATAAGGGATTTAAGGCAAGATAAGGATTTAACACAAGCACAATTAGCAAATATTTTAAATATACACACAACAACATACGCAAGATGGGAACAAAACAATATGCAAATGAAATTTCCAGACATAATTAAAATAGCAAAATTTTATAATGTATCAATAGACTACATAGCAGGACTAACAAACGATAAACGTAAATTTTGGTAAGGAGATAAAAATGACAATAGAACAAATCATAAATGCAACAGGTTTAATAGGAATAATCGCAATAATGATAATAATCGGCTTAATCATAGTAATATTTAAAATGGGACTAGACATAGTAGATATAAAACGAGATATGCGCACGATTGCGAAACATTTTGAAGATAAAAACCAAAAGTAAAAAAGCCCTCTCGAAACAAACGAGAGGGTTAATTTGTTAGTGCAAAATAGGCTAATAATGTGCTGTATCTGCTATCGGCAATATTACATCTGTCATTAAACGCAGTACACTGCAACAGCTCCTGCAACAAGGGCAAAGAGGAAAACCGCCATCGGCGGTTTAGATTTCAATTAAGCTATCAAATTGCTAGCGATAATCAAAAAGATAATGCAACGCTTATGCTATCAAAACAGATAATCATAAAGGTAAGCGCAGGGGCGCTCCAAAAGTAAAAGGATAGTGCTACTGCTCTACCCTTTTACTTTTTATTACAAACGGAATATAAAAATTTTAATTTTACGAAATTGACCGTAATTTATTAACAGTAAAATTATAACATTCGCTTAAACCAAATATTAATTTTACGAAATTGCGTGTAAAATTCTGTTATACTGCTCCGCTGACTATTATACTATAAAATCCAGCCCAATTCAAGATTTATTGCGAAATACAAAGCTGATGGATAACGTTGACGTAAATACGAGCAATAGCAATTACGGATGAGTTACAGCTATAAAACTGCTGTGCTTCAAACGGTCGGTCAAAGGCTGAAGCATTCTCAGCAAGGTCAATTTGTATGCTTTCGATATGTTTATCATACGAATTAAAGAAGCTGACCGAAAAAAAGCGCTGTGCAAGAAGCACAGCGCAACGGATATATGGCGGG
>OKSW01000800.1_pt1 | contig 11444 bp, 11 predicted proteins | sample 1606351 | NCBI WGS metagenome assembly OKSW01 (sample SAMEA3879565, study PRJEB24766) | human gut metagenome | biome: human-associated habitat; feature: feces | place: USA | collected 1985/1987 | reverse complement strand
GATCGTATCTACTTTCTCAGTTCGTTCGAATTGACTAGGAAGCCCTCATGCTTCCAAAATTGGAGCTTGCAACCAACGGCAAAAATGCAATCGTTGCAAACTAATTTCTTAACCTTCTCTTCTCTAATATCTCTGTAAAAATCTGTTGCAGCGCTCGCTCAATTGGAGCGCGCTTGAGTAACATACTCGATTCGCACCAAAAGTGTCAACACTTTTTTTAAAATTTTTTCAAGGAAGTTCAAAAACCTCTTTCAAGCCTCTTTTGGCCCTATTTTTCACTATTCACGGCATTGGCCAAAAGACATGGATCATTGCCTATAAGACCGTACACGCGCATTCCATTGGGGCCTTCGTTGAGAGACACAAGACGCCTTGCATCCTCAACGGTGTTCACTGTCCAGCACACAACCGGCATTCCGTGAACCTTATCCAGATATGAAGACGAAACCTGCTTGTACTCAGGTTTGAGATAGGAGCTGCGACTCACGATATGACCTGCTCCGTTCCAAAGGGCTTTAGGAACGTCGTCTGCATGGCAAAAGATATCGGCACGAGGGATGCTGCGTCCGCACACCGATCCAAACCGCCTCAACGCAAATGGATTGAAGGACGAAACCAGCACGCTCTTCTCCACTCCGCAGCGACGGATTACTTCAAAGGTCTTTCTGCAAAGCTCAGGGTTTACCTTGCCGGCCTTCACCTTGAGCTCTATATCATATATGAAGCGGTCGCCGTATGTACCAAGAAGCTCCTCAAGCAACGGAATGCGCGCATCGGAAAAAGTAGGACCCTTGAAGGACCCAACATCCATACGTCTAAGCTCGTCCCACGTGAAATCCTCTATCTCATGGTCTATCCCCGCAGTCCTCTTGAGGGAGAAGTCATGAGCAACCACAACCTCGCCGGACTTGCAAAGGTGCACGTCAAGCTCAACGCCATCCACACCAGAGGCCTTTGCACAGTTGTCGAACGAAACCATGGTGTTCTCAGGGTACAGCTGACTGTATCCACGATGTCCAAAGACCAAGACCTTCCCTTCTCGCCTACACTTCTCAAAAACGCCGTCCATGTCGTCCTCCACAGAGAAGCCTTACGCTTCCACGCAACAATCTACCCCAAACGCACGCGAAATGCTATCCTTCACGCATGCAACCTGACAACGAAACCCTACAGTACATGAATGCGATACAACCCAAAACCGATGTCCTTGAATCCTGGCTTTCCAAGACGCGCTCTGCCATAGAAGAAAGGTTTGGCGGCATAGATGGCGTTTCATGCATCATATTCAACGCAAACCCCTGTACGCTGGGGCACAGATACATATTGGAGATAGCTTCCAAGAGAAGCCGCGGAGTCGTAGTGTTCGTGATAGAAGGCAAAACGGACTCAGGAAGCCTTGGCAACCACGAGACCTCGAACATCGAGATTCGGTTCAAGGACAGGTTGGAGCAGACCCAAATGTGCGCACAGGGCATTCCAAACGTTCTGGTCCTGCCGGGAGGCCCCTATATAATAGGAAGGGACGACTTTCCATCTCAGTGGAGCACGGTCGAGCGAAGCCGGGCGCACTCCTATGCAATCCTCAACTCCAAGCTGATGTGCCAGGTGATACTTCCAGGTTTGGGGATCACAAACATGTTCGCAGGAGACGAGCCCAGGGATGAAATGTCCGAGATGCACCTCAACGCACTGCGTCAGCAATGCAGAGACAGAGGAATCGGTCTAAAGGTTGCAGAGAGAAAAAGGCTTGGAGATAGATATATCTCGTCGGCTATGGTGCGTGGTGCGGCGGCCAATGGTGACTGGGACACAGTGCGCGCGACCGTGCAGCCCTTCGTGTACGAATACCTTAGCGGGTCATATCGTGGAGGGCTCCGCTCTTGACGATGGCCTTCACGTATATGAGATAGGATGCCACGGATGCGAATGCGGCAAGTGCGAAGAGTACGGTGAGTACGGTCTTGAACGTTGCAAGAGCAGAGGCATCGAGAGCAAGCATTGAGCACACCCTAAAGGCTATTCCAAGTACGCTGCAAAGTGCGTATAGGCAGGTCTTGGCCTTTCCAAAGATGTTGGCGGCCATGGCTTTGCCCTTGCCCATCATGAGCATGCGGGTGAACGACTGGCTGAACTCGCGCCACATTATAAGGACGAATGCCCACACAGGCATGATGCCGCTTGCAAGGAAGCAGGTGAAGAACGTAAGGTGGCTTATGACATCCGCAAATGGATCCATGACCTTCCCAAGGTCGGACACAAGGTTCCTTCTTCTTGCTATTTGGCCGTCCAGGAGGTCCGTAAGCTCCATGACCCCGTACATGAGGACAAGAACGATGCTGTAGGCCACAGAGGGGAAGGTTCCAAAGACATCTGGAACGAAGAAGAACAGGAAGAAGAACGGTGCAATGACAAGTCTTGTGACTGTGAGTTTGTTTGGAAGATTCATATCAGCCTCCTTTGTTTTTGCATTGCCAGAACCCTTGTTTGGGCTCCGGCGGGTCTTGGACTCAGCCAAAAAGGGCCTTGTACTTGTCCTTTAGATACCTATCGAAATGGGAGGCGTCAAGCGCATGGCCTGAGCCTTTCTCAATGAGTTCGTTTGCAGGGTAGACGGCTCCAAAACGATAGTACCTCTTTGAAAGGTACTCCTTTATTTCAACGAGGTTGCCCTGTTTCACGGCATCCTTCACATCAAAGTCCTTTTCCATGTAGTGCCAAAGATGGGCGTTTATGAGATTGCCAAGCGCATAGGAAGGGAAGTATCCGAACATTCCGCCCGGCCAATGAACATCCTGAAGGACTCCGCTTTGGATGTTGTCAGGCTTCTTTCCCAAAAGCTTGAGGGACATCTCGTCCCATGCCTGCGGCAGGTCCCTAACCTTGAGGTCTCCATCGAAGAGGGCTTTCTCCAGCCTGAACCTTAGGATTATATGAAGCCCGTATGTGACTTCGTCTGCATTGACCCTCACGTCATCGGTCTTCACGTTGTTCACAGCCCTCATGAAGGCATCGAACTTCACGCCCTTGGTCTGGGTTGGGAACATATCGCAGAAGATTGGAAGGTAGTGTTCCCAGAACTCAGGGCTGCGGGCGACAAGGTTCTCCCAAAGCCTGCTTTGGCTTTCGTGGAACGCCATGTTCACGCCGCATCCAAGGGACGTCCCCTTTATCCAACCGGAGTTGGCGCCCATCTCGTAGATGGCATGGCCTCCTTCGTGGACTATTGTCAAAAGCTGGGATGTCACGTTTGGATCTTCGAACCTTGTGGTTATTCGAATGTCGTCGCAGCCAACTGTGGAAGTGAAAGGATGTGCAACCTCCCCTATCGAGCCCCTGTCGAACTCAAAGCCCATGTCCTCAAGGACCTGCCTTGAGAACTGCTTTTGCTTTTCAATGTCGTAGTGCTCGTACAGGAACGCCTCATCCTTGGGGGATATGGTCTTGGAAGAGCCCTTGACCTCGTCCATCACAGCCTTTATGGTCTTTTCCATACCGCTGAACAGAGTCTCTATCTGAGCAGAGTCGAAGCCCATGTCGTATTTGTCCAGAAGTGTGTCGTAGAGGCTGCGTCCCTTGCTTGTAAGGTAGGCCTCCTCCTTGGTGAGTTCGACAAGCCTTTCAAGATACGGGGCGAAGGATTTGAAATCCCCTGACTTGCGGGCATCGAACCACTGGTTCTGACAGCTGTTGGAGGCGCTGGACAGGTCCTCTACAAGCTTTTGGGGAAGGGATGCGCTTCTTTCGTAAGCCTTCCTTCGAACCCTTACGAGGGCCTTCTGCTCGTCCGTGGCGTCCTTCATGTTGGAAAGCTCTTCAAGGAGCTCGCGAATCCTTTCGCTTGAAGATATCTCGTGGTCCATGGACGAGAGGAACGCCATTTGGCTGGCCCTCTCGTCTCCGCCCTTTTTGCTCATGACAGTTTCGAAGTCATAGCCAAGAACGGCGCTTATATGCCCTATCAAAACAGATCTTCTATCAAGCTCCTCAAGAGCGTCGAATGCCTTGCGTTCCCTCTGTGTCATAAAAGTTCCAATCGCATCGAATGCACGTCAGTGTAAGTATCAATACAAGAAGAACTTGCACATACATGCAAGTTCTCCCCCTTTCACAGCAGCCAAAGGCCCAGCTTAGAGCTGAGCCTTGTCTGCAACCATCTTGTTGATTTCGTCTATGAAGGCCTGAATTTCAAGACCATTGACCTGCTTTCCACCGCGGTAGCGGACGGAGACCAGGTTTCCTGCCTCTTCCTTCTCGCCAACGATCACCGTGTATGGAATCTTCATGTTGGCGGCAAGCCTTATCTTGTTGTTCATCCTTTCGTCGGAAAGGTCTGCACTGGCTCTAAGGCCTGCTTCCTTGAAGGTCTTTTCAAGCTTCTTTGCATAGTCGAAGAACCTGTCACCAACCGGAACGATCCTGATCTGCTCAGGAGCAAGCCATGGTGGGAAAGCCCCGGCATAGTGCTCCAGGAGGACTCCAAAGAAACGCTCTATGGAACCAAGGAGGGCTCTGTGGATCATGTAAGGCCTCTTCTCGACGCCGTCCTTGTCAACGAACGTGAGTTTGAAACGCTCTGGCAGATTGAAGTCGAACTGAACCGTTGAAAGCTGCCACTCCCTTCCAATTGCGTCCTTTATCTTGAGGTCGATCTTTGGACCATAGAAGGCTCCGCCGCCTTCGTCTATGTCGTATGAAAGGCCTTCCTTCTCAACAGCCTTCTTGAGGGCTGCGGTTGCAGCCTCCCACTTCTCAGGTTCTCCAACGGATTTCTCCGGCTTTGTTGAGATGTATGCGTGGATGTCCTGGAATCCAAACGAATGGAGCATGTAGAGGGAGAACCTAAGGACCTCGATTATCTCCTCGTCCATCTGGTCTGGTGTGACGAAGAGGTGCGCATCGTCCTGAGTGAATCCACGCACACGCATAAGTCCATGGAGGGCTCCTGCCTTCTCGTATCTATAGACGGTTCCAAGCTCTGCCCAGCGGCAAGGAAGGTCTCTGTAGCTCTTCTTGCTGTTCTGGTAGATCATGATGTGGAACGGGCAGTTCATTGGCTTTGCATAGTAGTCGGCCTTGTCCATCTCCATTGGAGGATACATGCTGTCCTTGTAGAAGCCAAGGTGGCCTGATGTCTCCCACAGCCAGCTCTTTCCAACGTGTGGGGTGTAGACCATCTCGTAGCCGTTCTTGTAGTGCTCTTCGCGCCAGAAGTTCTCGATGAGCTGCCTTACACGTGCTCCCCTTGGATGCCAGTAGACAAGACCAGGACCAGCTTCCTCATGGAGGCTGAACAGGTCAAGCTCCTTTCCAAGCCTTCTGTGGTCGCGCTTCTCCACGTCCTCCAGGTACTGAAGGTATGCCCTCAGGTCCTTTGGATTGGTGAAGGCGGTTCCGTAGATCCTTGTGAGCATCTGGTTGTGCTCGTCTCCACGCCAGTATGCACCTGCAATGTTGAGGAGCTTGAAGGAATCCGCCCTAAGCTCCTTTGTGGATGCAACGTGCGGGCCTCTGCAAAGGTCTGTGAAGTTGCCCTGGTTGTAGACTGTGACGGTCTCGCCTTCAGGGATGGCTTCGAGAAGCTCAAGCTTGAACTTCTGGTCCTTGAACATCTCGGCGGCCTGTGCGCGGGTGACCTCTATGCGCTTGAACTCCTTGTTCTGCGCAATGATGTCCTTCATCTTCTGTGTTATAGTGTCCAGGTCCTCAGGCGTGAGGTTCCTTGGAAGTTCGAAATCATAGTAGAAACCATTTTCTATGGCAGGCCCTATCGCAATCTGGGCGGTAGGAAACATCTCAAGCACAGCCTCTGCCATGACATGGGCCATGGAGTGTCTTATCATCTTGAGCTTTTCATCCTGAGAGATTTTTTCCGACATTTGCAATCTCCTTATACAAAGCCATTGGCGTTGCCTTCATTGTAAACCAATGGCATGTGTTTTTTCAATAACCGCAAGGGAAGCCAGTGAAGCAGAAATGGGCAACCCTCATGGAAATCTCAACCTGAAGTTCAAAGCTCCTTGAGCCTTGCTTCGACCTCTTCTATGACCCACATTGGCGTAGATGAGCCAGAAAGGAGGGCAACCGAATCGTACTGAGCTATCTTTGTCGCCACATCATCCAAGTCCTTCGCATTCCCAATGAAGAACACAGTCCTGCCCACCTTGTTCACTTCATTGGCAAGGTTTCTCGTGTTCGCACTCTCTGCACCCCCCACAACCACGACGGCGCCGCACTTGAGAGCCGTGACCACTGCATTGTCCAATCTCCTCTTACATGCAGGACACGGGACATTTCCAAAACCGATGTTCTTGAAATGGCCTTTGAGTATGGAGGCGATCTCTTCGTATTCGTCACGTGGGAAAGTCGTCTGAGTGACGACGAAGACGGGGGCATCGTCCTTCAATGCATTGGATTGCACAAAACGCTTTGCATCGTCCGCAGACGTGATCAGGAGGGTCTTTGCAAGGACACCTTCTTCGACCTCGACCCCTTGGAGTCCAAGAGTCTCTGCGTGGCCCTTGAATCCAATGACTATTACATCCTTGCCCTGCGAGGCTGCCTTCCTTATTGCATTGGCACCTTTCAGCACCGTTGGACAGGTGGAATCGAGAAGTTCGAAACCCGCACTCTTGAATGCGCGCTTATCTGAATCAGGTATCCCATGGGCACGGATGAGGGCGACCCCTGCCGGCGCATCCTTTGGGTCCTTTATGACGCAGAGCCCCTTCTCGTTGAAGTAGTTTACAACATCCTTGTTATGGATAAGATCCCCTATGCTGTAGCAAGGAAGTCCTTTGCGTTCTGCGATCCTCAGGCATTCCAATGCCATGTTTACGGTATTGGACACACCAAAGCAGAATCCAAGCATCTCCCCTCTTACGACCTTCATTGGGACACCTCCAACAAAAAAAACTCCCCTGCCAGGACATTGCCTTGCAAAAGGAGTTTTGTACGCAGATACGACTTTGATTAGTCCTTCTTCTCCTGAGGCTCGTTGGACTCCGTTGCAACTGCTTCCGGTGCGGCTTCAGCCTTTGGAGCCTCGACCTCAGCCGGCTTCTCGACCTTCTCAACCTTCTCGACCTTGTCTGCCTTCTCCTTCTTGGAGGAAGCGGCGGTCTCTGGCTTCTTGTCAAGGATCTGGGAGATTGCGTTCTTGCTGAACTCGATCCTTGCATTGTCATCCACCTTTACGATGACGGTGCTTTCCTTGACGACGGCAACGGTTCCTCTGATTCCACCAATCGTGACGATCTTGTCGCCCTTCTTCATGGATGCGAGCATGTCCTTGGCTTCCTTGTCCCTCTTCTTCTGCGGTCTAATGATGAGGAAGTAGAATATGAGGATGATGACACCAAAGGTGATGAGCGTCGTGAACATGGAACCCTGAGTGCTGCCTGTCGTTGAGGATGTCGTTGCAGCTGTTCCCATAGCCATTATGAGTGAATACATTTTCTGACCTCTCTAGATTTGTACGTTAGGATACAAGATACACGTATGAACGATGATTGTCAAACAACATCGGTCTACGGCATTGGCCTACTCAAGCCTACTCAAGCTCGAAGGATCCCATGTACAGGTCGTGGTAGACCCCGCCCTGGGCTATGAGCTCGTCGTGGCTGCCTCGTTCGATGATGCGTCTGTGGCAAAAGTCAAAAATCCCATCTTTTTGACTACAAGCAGGCAGCTACTTGGAACTTATCACGATGCCATTGACCGCCACGTAAGGGATAACCATGGATCCGTCGCAGACGACTTCCTTGGAAATCGCCTTCACGTTCTTGAGCATGTCGCCAAGGTTGCCGTTTATCATGGTCTCGCTCACAGCGCCTCTGATTTGGCCGTTCTCTATGCAGTAGCTGTTCTTGGCTACGCCTGAGAACTCGCCGTTTGTTCCTGGCTGTCCGCCTGAGAAACCTCCTACGAGAAGACCACGGTCGATGGACGCAACGATATCGGCATAGGAATCACTGCCTGGGGCTATGACGATGTCGGAGCTGGTGTTCTTCGTGACCGGGCGGCCCGTCTTGTTGGCAAGGTACAGTCCAATGAGGTGGTTCTTGAGGATGCCGTCCTTGATGATGTCCACGTCCTGGGTCCTGTAGCCGTCTGCGGTGTAGGTTTCGCCTTCCACAATGCGTGGGTCCGACGAATTCATGGAGATTGTGATGCGTGGGTCTGCAACCTGCTGCCCAATCTTGTCCAACCACAGGCTTGTGCCGTCAAGAATCACGGACGATGAAACATAGTTGTTCAGCGTATAGGCGACGAACTGGGCAAAGCAGTCGGGAGTGAAGAGGACGGTGCCTTCGAACTTGCCCTCGAACGATGTGAGGTTGAGTTGGTTCTGTGCGCTTTCAAGGTGGCGGTTGTGACATCGGCATAGTCTAGGCCGGTGGTCTTCTCGCCATCGTTGCCAGAGAACTCGATGCTGACCGAGTAGCTGCCGCCAAAGTCCTCGAAGTCCGTGCCGTTGGAGTTCATGTACAGGGCATGGTCCTTGGTGTGGGATGCAAAGACGTTGAGTATCTTGACCTTTGGATACTGGGCCTTGATGTCTGAAAGAAGCTCCTCCACACGGGAGAAGAACTTTTCAATGTCAGGCTCATAGCAGCCGTAGTGGAAGACCTCGGAGGGCTGCTTTTCAGCTATGTCGTAGGCGGGGTCCTCGACTGCGGACTTGGCTGAAAGGACGGCTTCGTCAACAGTTGTCTTGAGTGCTTCGTCGCTGAAGTCATTGCCGGCCTTTGTGCCCATCTTGTTGTCGTTGTAGACGGTGACGGCTGCGTTGTTGCCAAAGACGGTCCTGAAGAGGGAGAAGTCGCCAAGGTCTGCATTGAACTCCCTTGTCTCCTTTTCATGGAGGGCGAATGCGTATTTATCAACTTTGCTTTCGTTTAGAAGGCTCTGGATGTATTCTGCTGTTTTTCTTATTTCCTTCATTTAAAGACCTCCTTACCTTCCACCAATCATGATCTTGCATCTGAGCTGCGGTCCGCCAAGTCCAACCGGCATTGGCTGCTTCTTTCCGCAGAATCCGCTTGACGACCAAAGCACGTTGTCGGACACCATGTCCACGGTCTTGAGCATGTCGAACGCAACTCCTGTAACGGTGGTGTCAAGTATTGCACGGCCAAGCTTTCCGTTCTTTATCTCGTAGCCCATGTTGATTCCAAACATGAACTCGCCCGTAAGGTCAGCCTGTCCGTTGCCGGTGGAGAGAAGATAGTAGCCGTCATCGACCGATGCTATCATGTCCTCAAGCTTGTCCTTGCCTGGAAGCACAGCTGTGTTCCTCATTCTTATGAGAGGTTCGTCGCTGAAAGCCCAGCCGCGTGCGTTTCCAAGTGGTTTGACTCCGTAGTGGTCCGCCGATTCGCGGTTGTGCATATAGCCTTTGAGGATTCCGTTTTCAATGAGAAGTGCATCCTCTGCCTTCGTGCCTTCGTCATCCATATAGACTGGAAGTGGAGCTTCCTTTCCCAAGGCCGTGTGGGCGTAGTCCACCATGCTTACAAGGTCAGATGCAACCTTTTGGTTGAGAAGCTTGCTTGCAACTGATCCTCCCATCACGAGGTCCGCCTCAACTGTGTGGCCAACCGCCTCGTGGGCGAGCATTCCTGAGAGCTCTCCGCCAAGGACGACCGTTTTATAGCCTGCTTGTGCATAGACACCCTCTTTTTTGTCCATAAGCATCTTGTACAGGGCATCGATGTCCTTGTACATCCATTCAACGTCCTTGAAGTGGTCTTCGAAGCTTCCGGCTCCGCCAAAGGCCTTGAATAGCTCGATTGGAACTTCGTCCTTCGTAACGGAATTGAGGAACACATAGATGTAGCATCTTGGGCTTGTGATGTGTCCGTCGTGGGCGTCGGACGTATAGATGACCTTGTCCATGGAATCCTCTGAGTACATGACCATGCGGCTGGTGAGGTCCGGATAGGTCTTCGCAATGTGGTCGTCTATCTTCTTGCAGGCGTCTATGATCCTCTTCTGCTCAAAGTCGATGATGTTGCGTCCAGTCGGGACAATCCCATGTCCATAGGACGTTGCCATTGGCTTGTTCTTTGGTGCATGTGAATCCAGAAACAATGCGTTCCTTGTCGCTTCTGCAATGACTGAATCGGCTGCAGCCGACGAATACTCGGCCATGGACGCGAATCCATAGACCCCGTTCTTGCACACACGTGCGTTTATACCTCTGGTCTCCGCCCTTAGGTTGCGGACAAGGTTTCCCTTGAGGAATCCCACGGAACGTGACCTGTTCTCCTGTCCTCTGAGGATGGTCTGTACGCCATCTGCGAACAGGGCTTTCTTGCTTTCTAGAATATCGGTGAGCATTGGCACCTCCTAGTTCCAAAGTATAGTGGTTTATGCGCCACAAGACAATTGAAGGAGATTGAAAGAAGGCGGGAAACAACTGGAAGACGACAGAACTCAACCATGTAGCGACCTTTTAAACCACACTCATAATGCTCACCACGCTCACCTTGCACACCACACCCACCATGCCAACCTCACTCACCATGCTCACCATCGCTACAAAAAGCGCACAACTATGAGAGGAAGAGGGAGATTGCTCGTAACGATGGAAAAGGTATGAGGAGAGGATGTTTCTTCCGCAAACGAAAAAAATGCAGGTTTATGAAGAAAGTTTTCTTCATTGAAGCCCAAAATTCGACAAAAAGAAGAAAACCTATTCAGGTTAGATACGCAGGTCTATGTTGCTTTGTAGTTTTTTTGTAGGTGATTTGTAGCGGTTGTGAGCATTGTCGACCTGGTGGGTGGGGTGAGCATTGTGAAAGTTGTAAACTTAAAGGGTGTAGTTGAGCCACTGGGACGCACAGCTTAAGCGATGTGACGCAGAAGACGATTCAAAGAGAAGGATTTCAAAGTTCAAGGGCTTTCAACACACGAGAAACGAGACTGTCAACATCGTAGGTTTCATCCTCGTTTTCACCTATCTCCACAATAGGGGATCCGTTGGCAATGCAGTCCTCCTTGAAGCCTTCGCTGCACATCACAAGACGTTCCATGTCAAGGCCGCTGTCGTCAAGACGCTTCTCAATGATATTGGCATAGTCCTTTATCAAGTCGAAGTGCTGCTCTATGTAGCTACGGCTCATGACGATGAAAGCACTGCGGATATTGGACATGTAGTCAACGGAACAAGGGCCTGATTCAGGGGTATTGGTCGTTGAAGATGTGAAATCGTAGGATTTTGGGCTATCGAATTGTGCTGTGAAACTGTCCTTCCAGTTGTGGGGGATGTAGCATCCTTCTACGATGAGGTTCTGATGGTTTTCAATTGCGGTTTTGACGACCTCGGCAACAAACGGCCACATCCAGTAGCGCACCTCCCAGTCGTCATTGACGGTGAGCGTCGTCATGCCGCTGCGGATGAATCCCATCTTGAGGTGGTCGAGCGAGATATAAGGGAAACC
>OKSW01000796.1_pt1 | contig 11491 bp, 9 predicted proteins | sample 1606351 | NCBI WGS metagenome assembly OKSW01 (sample SAMEA3879565, study PRJEB24766) | human gut metagenome | biome: human-associated habitat; feature: feces | place: USA | collected 1985/1987 | reverse complement strand
TATTACCATTTCTGTACTAATGGCCTATTGAAAAATCTGCTGTTTGTTTCCGACCAAGACTATATTTATGCAATGAATACTATTGCGTTCAGTAAATTGAAGTATCCGTCGGTCAACATCCTGGCCTTTTGCATAATGAACAATCATGTGCATTTCATATTTGACTGTGAAGAGAACGAAGGGCGGAATTTCATGATTTACTATAAGCGGAGGATAGGTATGTATCTGCATGATTTATATCCAAATGAAAGGAATCTTATAGGTGCTGATGTAGCGTGTAAGAAGATGTCAGATCCTGATTATATTGTCAAGGCAATCGCATATGTGCTGCGGAATCCTCTATCGGCAGGGATTAAGCTTGTCCCGAATGAATACAGGTGGAGTTCTGCATGCCTGTACTTCGGTTCGCGTGTTTTTGTGCAATGCCGTCAGAATCCAACTGGTGATAGTTTCATGACATATAAGAAGCAGATGCTTAAAACACATTGTGCTTTGCCGGAGCAGTGGCATATTGATAATGACGGACTCATTTTTCCGGGAGATTATACCGACTATAAGAGGGTGGAAAAAATTTTTGGAAGTCCTTCTCAGCTGATGTTTTACATTTTGAAAAACTATGATGCTGAACTTGAGTATGATACGGGTGTATTGACTAAAACCAAATATTCTGATGCAGAATTATGTGCCTCAAGAGACTCTCTAATATCAATGATGTTCCACAAAAACAATCTCTCACAATTGTCTGTTGAAGAAAAAATAAGGCTGGCGATGTCAATGAAGAAAAAGTATGCTGCTTCCTGGCCGTGTCTGTCAAGAATCATAGGACTTGACAGGTCATTGCTGAAGTCAATGTGGTAGAACCTCTGGATATTTTGGAACAACCTGCTGTTGGACTATGGATGTAAGTTCCTGAATGATAATATGATATGTGAAATGAGTAATGCCAGGTTACCTATTTTTTTGCCTAACCTGAATTTGACGAATTGCCCTAACTATCTGATAATGAGTGCTTAATAGTTATCTTGCAAATGCAGGTTGTTCCAAGTTCTTAAGAGAAGTGGTCAATGTGGAAAAATGTCAAGGTGAAGAGCAACGTTTTTCGTGGCGAGTGCATCTATGTATGGTGAAATGAATGTCAGAGTATATGTGGAATCGTATATACAGATTGTTTGCGGTAATGTCCATCGCAATGATGGGGGCTCCGTCTGCGTTTGAGGCCAGTGCACGAGTTGTGAGTCGTTCTCTCTCAAGAGTTCAGTCTGAGGCCAATGCCGGAGAAGTGCCAGTGGCCCAGACTCCGGATACGTTGAATATCCTGTCTGCGCGCCCGTCCGAGTCAGAGGAGAATGTGACGGTGCTTTCTTCAGGAGTCAGGATAACAGGACTGCATTCGGGAAAGAAAGTGGAAGGGACATTGACCTATAAGCGCGGCTATATTTTTACATCTGACAACCAGCCGATAAGCATTTCCGATGCAGGGCTGTATTTTTCACCGTCTGATGTGGTCGTCTATAAGAAGAATGTGAAAGTCTTCAGCTCCGGACGAAAGGTCCTCTCATTCGGGGCAGGAGGCGCATTGCTCTCAGCAACAGGGGCATTGGTATTGACAGAATACTCCACTGACAATCGTGAAGCGGCGGCGTTGCTTGTATTGGGGACAGTGGCGGCTGTGGCAGTGATGGCTCCATGCACACTGGTCGGCGTACCGATGCAGATCAAGGCTAAGGCCCGTCTGAAGAGTCTTGTCCGCAAATACAATTCCGCATACATCTTCGGCTCGAATTAATCTGAAAATTTGCTATATTCGCAGATTGAATGGACGGTGCTCAGAAATTGTCGCCAAAACAGTTTCCTGCGCTGTCAAAATTTGTGTTTATGACAATTCCCAGAAAACTGCGGACACGGATACGTGAATTCAAACTGACTATGAAAATGAAGCTCGTCCTGAGCCTCAGTTCAATAGCCGTGATTCTGCTTGTCTCGAGCTTCATCTCAATAATGGAATACAGCAGGATGAGCAGCTATGTCTCAGACCTGATTGCCGCCAATATCGGTAGCATCAATGCTGCCCAGAAACTTGCTGATGCGGCAAACTCCTACAATCTCGGCATCCTTGCCATAATCGGCGACAATTCCGAAAAGCATCTGCCGGAACTCAGACAGAACGACTTCATTGACCATTGCGACAGCCTCAAGGCCTCATTGACCTCAGAAAAAATGCTTCCGTTGGCTGACTCCGTGCTCTATTCCTATTCGGCGTATATGCTGACCTCATTGGAGTTGAAGCATGCCATACTCTCTGATTTCATCAATGCGCGGGAGTGGTATTTCGACAGGCTGCAGCCTAAATACAACAGGTTGCGTTCCGATATAAATGTCTTGAACACAGCCATTTACAATGAACTTCAGAAGAATTCCGCGACATTCGAAAGAGGCTTCTACAGGAGCATTATCCCAGGAGCGGTAGCCGTGGCGGTAGGACTTCTGCTCGTGGTACTGCTGCTGTTCTTCCTGATGGCTTATTATGTGAACCCAATATACAGGATGCTCACGGGGCTGAAAAATTACCGTTCGTTCGGGAGCAAATACTCCTACGAATTCGAAGGAGACGACCAGCTTTCCGAGCTCAATGACGGTATAACAGAGATGGCAGGCGAGAACATGCAGCTCCGCAAGAGACTGAAGATGCTACGTGATTCCATAGAGAAAAACAAGGAGGAACAGGCCTGATGAACCTTAAAGTCATATCCAGAAACGTCGGGTTCGCGCTGCTTGCCAGTGCGTTCTTTATGTTTCTGTCCATATTGGTTTCATTGGCAGAAGGAAACGACAGCGCATTGGCCGCGATGATAATCAGTTTCACGATTACCTTCATCGTGGGTGTGTTCCCGTTCATCTTCGTCCGCAAATCCTCCAACATTACCCTGAAGGACGGTTATATGATCATCGTATTGTCATGGCTGCTGTCCTTCGTCTTCGGGATGTTGCCTTACCTTCTCTGGGGCGGCCCGTTCTCGGTAATCAACGCACTTTTCGAAGCGGTATCCGGTTATACCACTACTGGGGCCACCATATTGACAGATGTGGAACAGCTGCCTGACAGCCTGCTGTTCTGGCGCTCGTCCACGCATTTCATCGGAGGCTTGGGAGTCGTGGTGTTCCTTCTGCTGATTATCCCGTCCTCCAGTCCGATGAGGCTCCGGCTGACCAATATGGAGGTGTCTTCGCTCTCCAAAGAAGGTTACCGGACACGTACGAACAAGACCGTATGGGTATTTGCTGCAGTATATCTGGGAATTACCGTATCTGCATTCCTCTGCTACTGGCTGGCCGGAATGTCGGCCTTTGATGCCATTAACCATGCCTTCAGCGTGGCGTCAACAGGAGGATTCAGCACCAAGAACCTGTCTATCGCCTCCTTTGATTCCAATGCCATAAACATAATCACCATAGTCTTTATGTTCTTGGCTTCTGTCCATTTCGGACTCATATTTGTCGTATTCGCTACACGCAGCCTCAAGCCGCTCAAGAATCCCGTGCTGAAATTCTACGCACTGATGATAGTGATAGCCTCAGTGATGATGGCTATATCATTGAAAATGAAGGGTCCTGAATTCTCTTGGGGAGACTCTATCATGAACGGAATCTTCCACGTGGTGAGCTCTATTTCCACGACCGGATTTGCGATATCCGACAACAATACGTGGCCGGCGTTCGCAGCCGTGCTGATGGTCATCATTTCCGTTCCTTGCGGAATGGCGGGATCCACCACAGGAGGTGTGAAGGCGGATCGTATCTATCTGATGCTTAAGACTATAGGCCAGCAGGTAAAGAAGGCGCTGCATCCGGCTTCCATAAACCAGGTCCATGTCGGAAACCATATTCTTACCAATGAAGAAGTCTATCCGCATCTTGTCTATATAGCGTTGTATTTCGTGACAATAGCCATCTCTGTGGCATTGTCCATTGTCTCCGGCGTGACTATAGACGCATCGGTGGCCGCCTGCATCTCCGCGCTTAGCAATGTCGGACCCGCATTGGGCGACTGGGGAACATTGGGCAGTTTCAATTCGGCTCCGGTGATGGCCAAATTCATTTTCGTTGTCGATATGTTCCTCGGCCGTGTCGAAATCTACCCGATACTTGCAGTAGTTGCGATGGCCTTTTCCAGGAGGAACAAGTAATGGGGCAGGCTGATTTTCTATACGACAAGTTTCTCGGGCATTTCCAGTACGAGCCGACTGAGTCCCAGGACACGTTCCTGCATCAGATGGCTGAATTTCTTGCCGGAGATGACGGTGACATATTGATACTCAATGGTTATGCGGGTACCGGTAAGACTACTGCAATCTCGGCCGTAATCGGTGCATTGACAGAACTGAGCATCCCTACTGTGCTTCTGGCTCCGACGGGGCGGTCCGCGAAAGTGCTTTCCAGATATGCCAGGCGCCCTGCTCATACGGTCCACAAACAGATCTACAGGCAGCGTTCAGTCGGATCTGACGGCTTCGGACAGTTCTCATTGGCCCCGAACAAGGCGAAAGACACGTTGTTCGTCGTGGATGAGGTGTCGCTTGTGGGCATTGACAATTCCGGGCAGAATTCTACGGCGCTTTTCGGCACTGGTAACTTGCTCGAGGATTTGGTAACATTTGTCAGAAATGGCAACGGCTGCCGTCTGGTGATGATTGGCGACTCCGCACAGCTTCCGCCGGTCGGCCACGAATACAGCCCGGCCCTCGCTCCGGAATATATGAACAGTTTCGGCGGGGTATTCTGGTCTTCCCTCACAGATGTCGTACGCCAGCAGCAGGCATCCGGGATATTGTCCAATGCTACGTCTTTAAGAACTTTGATATCAGAAGATTACGAGTCGGGAGGCAATTTCTTTCCTGTAGAGAAACTGGAACTTGACGTGGAAGGTTATGACGATATCGAGCGTATCGGCGGCGCTGACCTTATCGAAAAGATTACCGACGCCTTCGACCAGTACGGGGAGGACGAAACCATCATCTTGTGCCGCTCCAACAAGCGGGCAGTCCGGTACAATGCCGGTATCCGCTCGGCTGTCCAATATAAAGAAGAACGTCTGGTCCGCAACGATAAACTGATGGTCGTGAAGAACTGTTATCAGTTTCTGAATGACGTGGAGGGCATAGATTACATTGCCAACGGCGACATCGTAAAACTCTTGTCCATAAACCATTACGAAGACAGATACGGATTGCATTTCGCCCAGGCGCGTCTGCTCTTTCCTGACTATGACGACCAGGAAATCTCCGCAAAAGTGTGCCTGGATACTTTGGAATCCGAGTCGGCGTCATTGACATACGAACAGCAGAACGCTCTGTATCAGGGAGTTTCTGAGGACTATTCCCATATATCTTCCAAGAAGAAGCGTTATGAGGCAGTACGTGAAGACCTGTTCTACAATGCTCTGCAGCTGAAATATGCCAATGCGGTTACCTGTCACAAGTCCCAGGGCGGTCAGTGGAAATGCGTTTTCATCGACAATCCTTTCTGGATGGACGAATACACCGTCGATGACTACAAATGGCTCTATACGGCGCTAACCCGCGCGACAGAAAAAGTATATCTCGTTAATTTCAAGGATTCAAATTTCATATGAGGAAGAATGATTTGCTCTGCCTTGCCGGCAGAATGGCCGCAATAGCGGCAGTTTTTCTGACAATGTCAATGCAGATGTCAGCCCAGGAGTTCGTGAAGATACCTGCATCATGGAAATGGCTTGACAATGAGAAAGTTGCCTTTTCCTATGACGGCTCGTTCACGGATTCACAGGCATTTGCCGTGCGCGCATCCAGCCGCAAGACTATTCATGGGATCAAGGCCCCTGCAAAGTATTCCACATTTCCTGCTGATCCGGAAGGCGCGGTGAACCGGACATGGGCGCCGGACTCATCAGCTTTTGCATTCACGAGAAACAATGACCTCTACGTCTATGATGTCGCTTCCGATACGGAAAAACGGCTTACATTCGATGGCAACGAGGTGATACTCAATGGTTATGCCTCTTGGGTGTATTATGAAGAGATACTTGGACGTCCATCATTGTACCGCGCGTTCTGGTGGTCTCCGGACTCCAAGAAAATCGGATTCTACCGCTTCGACAATACGGACGTGCCTGTTTTCCCGATTTATTCACCTGCAGGTCAGGACGGCGTGCTCCGAAACACCAGATACCCGAAAGCAGGCGAGCCGAACCCGCGTGTCCGCATCGGAATAGTGGATGTCAATGAAATCTCTTCTGACGGTGCTCCTCACACAGTCTGGGCCGATTTCAATGAAAATGACGACCAGTATTTCGGAATTCCGTTCTGGGGTGCCGACAGCAAGGAGTTTTTCATTGCACGTGAGCCGCGCATCCAGAATACATTGGAACTTTACAGTGTCTCAGCCATCGACGGCTCCAAGAAACATATTTATACTGAAAAGTCAGAAACATGGCTTGACTGGATAGACGGTATGCTCTTCACTGACAATGGATTGTACATGGCACGCTCATTTGAGACAGGATGGCAGCAGATATATTTCCTCTCTTATGACGGCAAGACGCTCAGACGCCTGACGGACGGCCCGAACTGGCGAATTTCCCTGTTGAGGGCGGACAAGGACGGAAGCGTATATTTCACAGCCTGCCGCGATGCCTCAGTGAGACATTGCCTGTATAAGGTCAATGCCGAAGGACAGATCAATGCATTGACTGATACTGAGTTGAATGTGTCTTCCGTAAGTTTCTCCCCGGACGGGAAATATTTCGTGGCGTCGGTTTCTTCATTCACCTCGCCTGACAGGATTCTGTTGGCGAAGACCTCTAAGCCTTCTTCCGCTATGGTAGTTGCCGACAGGAAAGGGCCTGATTTCAATGCTAAGAACTATGCGCTGCCCCAGCTCATCTACATTGAGAATGACGGTCTCAGGCTTCCTGCCTACATAGTCTATCCGAAGAATTTCGACCCGTCCCGCAAATATCCGGTGCACATGGACATATATGGCGGACCTGATACTCCGATGGTGCGCGAAAGGTGGATTCACCCTTCTCCGTCCAACCAATGGTGGTCAGACAATGACATAATCCAGATTACCGCTGACTGCAGGGCTGCCGGCCACAATGGCAGAGCAGGCCTTGACCAGATTTATAAGCATCTGAACAGAAAGGAGTTGGAAGACTTCAAGGCTTGGGCCCGTTACCTCAAATCATTGCCTTATGTCAATGGGGACAAAATCGGAGTCGAGGGCTTCTCTTTCGGCGGAACCATGACGACAATGCTGTTGTTCACCGCCTCTGACGACTTCCACTACGGGATTGCCGGCGGGGGAGTGTATGACTGGATTCTGTATGACAGCCATTACACCGAACGTTTCATGGAAACGCCTCAGACCAATCCGGACGGATACGCCTCCTCCCGTGTCATCAATTATGTCTCATCTTATTCGGCCACCTATGCGGAAACATCTGCTGTAGAACCGGTCATGCTGAAAATCACTCACGGAACCGGTGACGACAACGTTCATTTCCAGAGCACGCTTCAGCTCATCGACGAACTTCACAGGCAATGCAAGAAGTTCGAATTCATGATCTACCCTGACGGCATGCACGGCTATCGTGGCTACCAAGGAAAACATTTCCTCGAAGCCAACCACGACTTCTGGCTCCGTTACCTGTGTGACAAATAACGACTTTATGCAGATATTTCACAGTGCATTGTGAATTTCTTGAATTTTTCAGATAAAAATTTTACTTTTGTTTGAAATTACCAATCCGCTGTGAATATGAAGACTTTAGGAATGCAGATTAAAGAACGCAGGAAGGCCCTTAAGATTACTCAAAAGGAACTCGCCGATTTAGCAGGAATCAGTATCAATACAGTGGTTGCTGCAGAGCGTGGACAGGGGGAGCCTAAGATTTCTACATATCTTGCTATTTGCAATGTTCTAGGACTCAAATTGATTGTACAGTTATGAGACAGTGTGAAATCTATTTGCACGGAATAAAGTGCGGCTTGCTTACTGAAGAGGATGATAAGTCCTTCACATTTTCTTATGATAGTGTCTATCTGCAAAGAGCTGATGCGGATCCGGTCAGTCTTACTCTTCCTCTTCAGCGGGAACCGCATAGATCACCCTATCTTTTTTCGGTTTTTGCCAATATGCTTTCTGAAGGAGAGAACCGTCAGGTTCAGTCCGTGTTGTTGCGGATTGACCCGGAAGACGATTTTGGAATTCTTCTGGCAACCTGTCAGATAGATACTATAGGTGCTATAACAGTTAAGCCGATCAGACTATGATTAATTTGAATATATGTCCGTCCACATTGAAGGAAGGGTTCAGTACTTATTGTCCGGCTGCGGTCAAATCGCTTTTTGACGGAAACAAAGTCTCTCACATTTTTCCTGGCGCAAGCCCTGAAGATGGAGGCTCTGCGGATTCGATAAGAAATATCGGTAGAATATCGCTTTCAGGCGCCCAGCCAAAGTTTTCGGTCATAATAGGCGAGAACAAACAACTGAGATATACACGAGAAGGCGAGCAAGGGACATATATACTCAAACCACGTCCAACTGGTTATCAGATTGCCAATAAGGATTACTGTGCAGCTAATGAGCATGTTACAATGCAGATAGCATCACAGGTTTATGGAATTGAGACAGCAGGTAATGCACTTTGCTTCTTTGAGGATGATAAGCCAGCATATATTACAAGACGTTTTGATGTTTATCCTGGAGGTAAATACAAGCAGGAAGATTTTGCAGCATTGCTCGGCTGGAGTAAAGACAATGGTGGCGCTAACTATAAATATGACAAAGTAAGTTACGAAGAATGTGCTGAGGTTATTCACAGGTATGTGAAGGCTGCTTTGATTGACATCAGGCGATTTTATAGAATTATATTGTTCAACTTCGTGTCTCTCAATGATGATGCGCACTTGAAGAACTTTTCGCTCATAGAGAGAAATGGGGAGTACCATCTTTCACCAGCTTATGATCTTGTAAATACCTCTCTTCAACTTTATGAACCTCGGATATTTGCCCTTGATAAAGGTTTGTTCAAAGAAGGGATGAACAAGGCTGATACTCACAATATCGGTCATGATGACTTCGTGGAATTTGGACGGAGGATCGGACTCCCGGACAAAGTTATTCATCAGGAAATTATGATGTTCCAGTCGGTGAATCCCATGGCAGTCGAACTTGTAAGAAAGTCTTTCTTGTCTGAAGAACTAAAAAAACAGTACATCACAGCATATACCTATAGGTGCAAGATGCTGAACTTCTGACACTTTAATTCGGCAGTTATTCCAATATAAATAAAAAAGGCGGCCAGAAGTGGTCGCCCTTTTTATGAAGTCGTATAAGGTTTATTTGATGAACTGCTCTTTCAGACGTTCGATCTTGGCGTCTGCGTCATCGCCTTTGGCACCGAAGTAGAATTTGATTTTCGGCTCTGTGCCGGAAGGGCGTACGGAAACCACGTCGCCGGCCTCGTCGAAGAACTGGAGCACATTGGATGAAGGAAGACCTGTCTCATCTGTCTTGAGGTAGTCCACAACCTTGGTGACAGGCGAACCTATGAGAGATGCAGGAGGGCATTGTCTCATATCAGCCATGATCTTCTGGATTTCCTCAGCGCCGCTCTTTCCCTTGCGGACAAGCGATGTGAGACCTTCCTTGCGGTAACCGTACTCCTTATAGATCTTCTGGAGGAGCTGGTAGATGGTCATGCCCTGGTCTGCAGCCCATGCAGCACACTCAGCAACCATTGAGCAGGCTATCTGTGCATCCTTGTCACGGACATACTGGCCCACATTGAAACCGTAGCTCTCCTCGCCGCCGCAGATGAACTCGCCGCATTTCTCATTGCGCTTGACAACTTCAGCTATGTATTTGAAACCGGTCAGGACATTGTAGATCTTTACGCCGAAACTCTTTGCGATTTCAGAGAGAAGCTCTGTAGTGACAATGGTCTTGACAATGTATGTGTTCTCATTCAGTTTGCCGAGTTCCTTCCACCTTGTGAGGATATAGTAGGTGAGCACTGCGCCGGTCTGGTTGCCGTTGAACTGAACCATCTTACCCTCATTGTCACGAACTGCGATACCCATGCGGTCTGCGTCAGGGTCGGTGGCCAAAACAATGTCGGCACCCTCGCGGTCAGCTACTTCAAGGGCCATTTTCATCGCTGCAGGCTCCTCAGGGTTAGGTGATGCCACAGTCGGGAAATTGCCGTCACTCACATCCTGCTCCGGAACGTGGTAAACGTGCTCGAATCCGAGCCTGTGAAGGCACTCCGGTACAAGCCTGACGCCGCATCCGTGAAGCGGAGTGTAAACGAACTTGAGTTCAGGATGACGCTTGCGGGCGTCCGGAGTAAGCATAAGTGAGAGAATGTCGTGCAGATACTTTTCATCCACATCCTTGCCCATCAGCTCGATTTCACCACAATCCTCGTCCGGTGTGAACCTTACCTGTGCAGGGTCAGTAATCTTGGCGACTTCTGCCACAATGTCCTTGTCCACCGGAGAAGTGATCTGTGCGCCGTCTGACCAGAACACCTTGTATCCGTTGTATTCCTTAGGGTTATGTGAGGCCGTTACCATCACGCCGGCAATCGCGCGTTTTTCCCTGATGGAATAGCTGAGTTCAGGTGTAGGCCTGATGTTGTCGAAAAGGAACACGTGCATTCCATTGGCAGACATCACGTCAGCGGTGATTTTTGCGAACAGCTTGCTGTTGTTACGGCTGTCGAATGAGATGCAGACACGCACATCATTCGGATTGATAGGGTCGCCGTATGCGTCCTTGCACTCAGCCGCGTGGGCCTTGATGTAGTTTGCAAGTCCCTGGGTGGCCATTCCGACAGTGTACTTGTTCATCCTGTTCGTGCCGACACCCATAATGCCGCGAAGTCCTCCGGTGCCGAATTCCAGGTTTCTGTAGAATGCATCCTCGAATCCTGCCGGATCATTGTTTCTCAGTTCAATGACCTTGCTTTTGGTTTCCGGATCAAAGTCACCGGTAATCCAGCTCTGTGCTACTTCCTTAAAATCTTTAGCCATAACTATATGTTTTATTCTAATGTCCAACGCTATGCGGTCCGCCTTTGCAGACCATCCGCAAAAATAGTAATCTTTCCCCTGAAAAGAAAATGATTGTACGGCCTGTCCTGTGGAAAAATAAAAAGAGATTGCTATCTTCGCTGAAAACTTATACGAAATGAAACAGATATCTACACAGAATGCTCCTGCAGCAATCGGACCTTACAGTCAGGCAATAGAAGTCAATGGATTTGTTTATGCATCGGGACAGCTTCCGATCGATCCTGCTACCGGCGCATTCCCTGAAGGCGGAGTGAAGGAGCAGACCAGGCAGTCGCTTCTGAACGTGAAGGCCATTCTTGAAGAAGCCGGACTTACATTTGACAATGTTATCAAGACTACATGCTTCCTTGCTGATATGGCAGATTTCGCTGC
>OKSW01000791.1_pt1 | contig 11573 bp, 3 predicted proteins | sample 1606351 | NCBI WGS metagenome assembly OKSW01 (sample SAMEA3879565, study PRJEB24766) | human gut metagenome | biome: human-associated habitat; feature: feces | place: USA | collected 1985/1987 | reverse complement strand
CCTTGGAACAGTTGATTCCGAGTTTATCTGCTCTGTTTGCCATCCATGCAGGGATAGAGACATTTTTTCTAATGGCTCTAGTATCTGTCAGGGAGCGATACGCAATTGTATCAACTCTTACCAGAGTGCATACATCTGTAGGCTCATGGGGGATGTCGCACTGCTCAGAGGCCGGAGCGATAGGATCATCTTCATCCTCCATGGTGCAAAGACACGCTGCGAGAGCATCGGTAATCTGGTCAATGGCATCGGACAGGCTATGGCCGGTGGTGATACAACCAGGAATATCCGGCACAGCGGCGTAGAAAGTTCCATCTTCTTCGTGGATGGTGGCGGTGTAGATATAAACCATATTTTTCACTCCTTTTAGTCAATTCCATTTAGAGGGTTGAAAGAGGGAGAGAGGCGGGAGTGCCCGCAGAACCGGATTACTTCCGGTTCTGCTTGGCCTCCTTGAGGATGTAGCGGGCATCGTTTTCATCGAAATCGTGCCGCTTGACAGAAATAGAAACTCTCGTCTCTGGATTCCGGTAGATGTCATGGTTTGCGCCATGGCGGCGGAAAACATATCCAAGGGATTCTAGTTCTTTGATTGTCTTTGCCCTGGGATTCAATCTCTCTCCCCCTTTCACTTGCTATTATACACACTGTTGTGTAAAATGTCAATAAGAAATTTTGATTTTTTTGAGGTTTTTATGAAAAAAATTACAAAAAAATTATTAGCATCAGTTCTTACATTTATAATATTTTTTGCAGAGCTATCAACATTAGGAATGTATGGAATAGCATATGCAACAGAAGCAAGAGATACTGCAACAAGTAATCAAAATGTAGAATTTGATGTTTACTTTGCAAATGAAAAGAGAAATAGTATCAGACGTAAATACAGAAGATGCAAAAATGTATTTAAATATTAAAGTAAAAGAAGCTGGCTATCTAAAAAATGGAATAGTTAGTTTTTCTAGTGCAAACTTTAATGTGAAAACTGGATTTGAAAATGAATACATTCAAGAGATTAAGGAAGACAAAATATATTTAAAACAACTAGATACAAATTCAAATATATTAATAGAACTTCCAATAATTCCAAAAAAAGATGATATTGTATCAGCAGACAATTTTATACAAGAAAGCAAAGTTAGAATAGATGGTACATATGTAAATGCAAAAGGAAAAGAAATAGCAATAGAAAAAGAACATACTGTTAAATTAATATTAAATGGAGAAGCAAAAATAGTTGCAGAAGCAACTATTAATAAGTATGTTCCTTACAAATTAGGCGAGGAATATGGAGTAATTTTACAATATAAAATTAAAACAGGATTAGAAAACAATAATCTACCAATAAAAACAACAGAATTACAAGTAAAAGTTCCAACAATAAATGAAAATACTCCAAATGATATAAAAGTAATGGCAAACAATACAAAAGCAACAAATGGAAAAGAAGATGGAATAGATTTTGTACAAACTAACTGGAACTATAATGAAGAAACAAAATTAGTTGATATAAAGGTAGAAAACATTTTAGAAAATAACAACATAACATGGAAAAAGAATTGTACAGATGAATATTTAGTTACTTTTAAATATGAAGGAAAAGAAATATATGACTATGTAAATTCAACAGATAAATTTAATGTATCAACAGATTTTACAGCAAAAATAGAAGCATATAATAATATAGAAACAATAAAGGAACAAGAATTTACAGGAAAAACAGAAATTACAAAGAAAATAAATGAAATTGTGGATTTTAATATAGAAGCTACAAAGGAAATTAGTAAAGGACATATATATGCAAACTTTAATGCGAAAGAAAAAGTTGAAACATCATATACAGTAAAATATACAGCTAACATTGCATACGCAAATTTAATTAATGCAATAGAATTTACTCAAGAGGCAGATAATTACAAAGATGGAACAACAGAATATAGCACAGTAGTTTCTAATAAAAATGAAATTTATACAACTAAGATAAGCGTTTCAGAAAATGTATTTAACAAAATTTTGGGAACAGAAGGATATATAGATATATTTAATCCAAACCTAGAAAAAGTTGGAACAATAAATAAACAAAGTTTAAAAGATGGTTTATATACATTTGATTGTAAAGACTTAGATTTAAACAAATTGACATTAAAAACAAGTGCTCCAACAACAGAAGGTACATTGAATATATATGTAGAAAAATCAATAAAAGGCGAAAATGGATATAGCAAAGAAGAAATTAAATCATTTAAAGAAATAAATGCAAGCGTAATAGGAAAAACAGAATTGGCAGAACAAACAAAACAGGGAAAAATTGCTTTAAAAGAACCTATATCAAAAGCAGAATTAACAATAAGCAAAAATAACTTATCTACAATAACTGTAAATGAAAATGTAGAAATAAGAGCAACACTAGATACTTCAAATATTGATAACAGCTTATATAAAAACCCAACAATAAAATTGGTATTTCCAAAATACTTTGAAAAAATAGAAATATCAGATGCAAAATTGTTGTTTGAGAATGAATTGAAATTAAAAAACAATAATTGGTCAACTGAAAATGGAAATAAAGTATTAACTTTATCATTTGAAGGTACACAAACAAAATATAATTCAGAAGCAACAACAAAAGGTGCAACAATATCTATATTAGCTGATATAACATTAGAAAAACTAACACCAAGTATGCAAGAAAAAATAAAAATGTATTATACAAATGAAAATACAAACCTTTATGATAAAACAGAAAATAAAATAGGAATAACAGAAACAAATATTAATCTTGTAGCTCCAACAGGAGTAGTAACAGCTAATGGAGTTAAAGACTATACAGATGGAGAAAAAGCTATTTTATCAATGTCAGGAGATACACAAGTTGGAAAAATAGCAGTAGGTGCAGATGAAAAAGTAGCAACAATTAACGGACTTATACTTAACAACAATAACAACAGTATTTCAAATGTTAAAATATTAGGAAGACTACCATTCAAAGGTAACAAACAAATAGATACAGATACAGAATTAAAAAGTACATTTAGTGCTACATTGCAAGATAAAATACAAATAAATGCTAACAGCGAAACAGTAAAAGTATATTATTCAGAAAATGCAAATGCAACAAAGGATTTAGAAAATGCAGAAAATGCATGGACATTAGAAATGGATAACATGGAAAAAGCTAAGTCATATTTAATAATATTAGATACAGATTTAAACACAGGCGATAAAGTGGAATTCAATTATAAAGTAAAAATTCCATCAGAGTTACCATACAATAATACTTCATACACTACATATAAAGTATATTATGATAATAACGAACAAGCTGGAACATCAGCAGAAACAAAGCTTTCTCCAATAATAGGTATATCAACAGGAGAAGGACCAAGATTAAAAGTTACATTAACATCAAATATGCCAGAAGGAGCAGAAGTTAGAGAAAGACAAATTGTAAGATTCACAGCAATAGTAGAAAACGTGGGAGAAACAACAGCAGAAAATGTTGAATTAAGCATAGATGCACCAGAGCATACAACACATGTTGAATATGATGTTTCAACAAGAAGTTTTATAGAAGCAAATGAGAAGAACAAAAAAGTATTATTAGGAAGTATTGCACCAGGAAAGTCTGTAGAAAAAATATATGAGCTTAAAATGAATAATATAGAAGATTCATCAGAAACTGTAGAAATATTAAATAAGGTAAAAGCATCAGGTACAACATCTAATGAATACAAATTATCACTTAAAAAAGCATCATTAAAGGTTGAAACAACAACTCCAATTAAACCACAAACCTTATTAATAAAAGGAAATAAAATAACATTTAATACTTCAATAAAAAATGTTTCTGAACAAGATATGAATGATGTAATCTGGGAAATGAATATTCCAACAGGATTAGAAGTGATGAAATCTATAGGTCATAATGATTTTATATCAACAAAAGACAACAGCAATGATGGCGAAACAAAATCTGGAGCTACAAAAATCTTGTTAGGAGACCTTAAAGCAGGGGAAACTAAATATGTAACAATAGAACTAGGAGTACAAGAACCAGCAGAAGAAATAAATATTATTTCAAAAGTAAGTGCAAAAAATGTACCAGAGCATTATTCTAATGAATTTATATTCTATGGAAAGAAAATGGAATTACAAATAGAACAAAATGTAAAACAAGGACAAAAACAAACTGTAAAAGAAGGAGAAAATATAGAATACATTGTTACTGTAGAAAATATTGGAGAATTAGTTTCAACAAAAAATGTAGTAGAGATAAAAATTCCAACAGAAACAAGATTGGTAGAAGCTAAATATATGTATAAAGATACAGAGTTTACAAAAAACTCAACATATAATAATATATTATCTATAAGTATAAGTGACTTACAACCAAGTACAAAAATTGATATAAATGTAAAGCTTGTTGCAAAACAATTAGGAGAACAACAAGAAAAAGAAGTAATAATTGAACCTGCAACATTAACGGCAACAGCAATAGACAAAATACAAGCTACAAATAAATTGAAATTTTATATTCAACCTTCATTAGAAAATAGAAAATACAAAATATCTGGTACTGCATGGTTAGATGCAAATAAAAATGGGCAAAGAGAAGAAACAGAAACATTATTACCAAATATGCAAGTAATGTTAGTATATAAAGAAAATGGCGAATTAGTAAAAGATTCAGAAACAGATATGCATAAAAAAATAACAACAGATGAAAATGGAAAATACGAATTCTTAAATCTAGACAAAGGCGAATATTTAGTAGTATTTATATATGATACAGAAAAATATAGTGCTACAGAATTTAATGCAAAGGGTGTAGAACCAAGCATAAACTCAGATGCAATAGAATTTGAAATGGAAATAGAAGGAAGTAATAAAAAAGTAGCAGTATCTGATGTATTAAAAATAGAAGATACAGATATTAGAGACATAGACATAGGATTATATATAGCAGAAAAATTTGACTTAAAATTAGATAAACATATAAGCAAAATAACATTAACAACACCAACAATAGGAACACAAGTATATAACAAAAATAATGAAAAACTATCAAAAGTAGAAGTTCTAAACAAGAATGTTGGACAAAGTAGCTTTATAGTAGAATACAAAATAATTGTAACTAACGAAGGAACAGCAGCAGGATATGTTAAAAAAGTAGTAGACTACTTACCAAAAGAAGCAAAATTTAACTCTGAGTTAAATAAGGATTGGTTTTTAGCAAAAGACGGAAATGCATATAATTCTATATTAGCAGATGTAAAATTAGAGCCAGGACAAAGCAAAGAACTAACATTAGTATTAAGCTATAATATTACAGAAGATTTAATAGGAAATATAGTAAATAACAATGCCGAAATATATGAAAGCTATAATGAAAAAGGTTTACAAGATATAGACTCAAAGGCAGGAAATGAAATACCAACAGAAGATGATATGTCAAATGCAGATATAGCTGTATCAATAGTAACAGGTAAAATAGTAGGATATACAACACTTACATTATTTATATTAGCAATATTGGTATTTGGTATATATGAGATAAAAAAACAAGTTTTGGACAAAAAAATATAGGAAAGGAGGTTAGTAGAAATGATAAAAAACAAATGGACAGTTAAAATAATACTATTAGTAACAGTTATATTGGCTGGATTGATTTTATGCATTAATTCAATTAATGGTATTCCAGATGCAGAAACAAATTATAAAGAAATATATTCTGCAATGCTTAATGCTAATCAAGAAGAAAACTTGACTTTACCTAATTATAAAGGGTTTGAAGTTAATAATGAACAGAAACAAGGAAATGGTTTTGAGATTCCTGCAATAGTAGGTAGAGAAATATATTGTATTGAAAAGGGTGTAGGAGTAGCTTTTTCAGGTGCTATGCAAAGTAAAGATGGTAAAGGAAAAACATATGACTACACATGGGGTTCAACAATAACTAGTATATTTACTCCAATTGATAATCCACATATGAAGTCGAAACAACTAAGTCCTAAGGAAAAAAGTTATATAGATACTGCAATTGAAAGTAATCATCATGGATCAGGTGCTAAAAGGACTATAGCGTATTATACATGTAAAGATCCAGTTGAAGCTTCACCAGAAGAAGCATATGTTATTACAGCAGAACCTTGCAACAAATGGACTCCAAGAAAACAAATAGTTATGTGGTGGTTAAATATAACTGGTGAACCGACCTGGAATAAATTATGTGAAAGTTTAACGGAAGAACAACAGGAAGTTGCGAGGTCTGAAAAAGATAAAATAATACAGCTTTATAATGAAGCAATAAAATACGGAGAATATAAGAGAATTTTAGATGGGCAATCAGAATATGCAAGTAATCTTACAGATGCAGACAACATAACATCGGAATGTTATACAAGTACAAGTGGTTCAGAAAAGTATATAAAAATCGGACCATATTCTATGGATTATCTAGATGGAAAAGCCGACGATTTAGATATTATATTTGGTGGAATTGGTGGAAAGGAGTACAACAATCCAATTGGACTATATATTAAAAACGGAAATCAAAGAATAAAGGTTGAAAAAATAATAACAAATAATAAAGAAACGAATACAAAATACTTTAACCCACGTGACATAGAAAACTCAAATGATATTTCAGGCTACTATGTAGAAAATACAGAAGATGAAATGAGTCCTTCGTCAGGTCAAGAATTTTATGTATTAATTTCAGAAACTGAATTGGAGGCTGATGCAGAATTATATGCACACTTTACATGGATGGAAGCTACAGGAATAAAAGGTATAATGGATGGAATAAGTTACCAAATTACAGACAGTAGTTTTTACAATAATGGAAAACTAAGGCTAGATAATAAGGGGCGTATTACTTTTGAAGCAAAGGCTACTCAACAATTAGGACAATATGTAGGAAAAAGGGAGTTAAAAGAACAAGATTTACTATTAGGTAAAGTGCAACCGCCTTCAAAAGAGGGTTCATATTCTATTAACATGAGAAAAATTTATGAAGATGAAAATGGAGTTGAACATGGACTAAAAGGAGCAGTATTTTTAATTAATGGTCTTCTAACATGTGAATCAGATGAAGAGGGATATATATTAAGCGGTCAACAAATTATAAATGCTTCAGGAACTGAAACATGGACAGTTGAAGAGAAAAGTGCACCGGCAGGATATATTACACAACCATTAAAAATCGTATTTAAAATATATAAAGTATATAACTCAACAACAAATACCTATGAAGTAGATAGAATTGAAATAGTTTCATCAAATAGTAATGCAGAAGTTACATTTAATAAAGAAGATCAAACTATTACTGTAAAAATAAAAAATATTAAAGCAAATCCAGAAAATCCAGGTGACCTACTTGATACATATGAGATAAAGGCAAAGAAAGTAGATGAACAAGGAAATGGATTAGCAGGTGCTAAGTTTAATATAACATGGCCAAAAGGACAAACAAGTGAAGCAACATCAAATGAAAACGGAGATCTTGTTATATCAGGTCAAATACCTAAGTTACTACTTAATTCAGAAAGAAAAGATCATTTCAAAATAGAAGAAATAGAAGCTCCTGCAGGATATAAAATGATAGATGGAGCAATAGAGTTTGATGTAGAGATAGGAAAAGCTGATATAGGTAAAAATGCATATGTAATAAAAGGAATAATAAATGTAAATGCTCCAGAAGGTGTTACAATTGAACTAAATGGAAGAGGAGAAATATCTATTGTTATACCAAACCAAAAAGATATACAACTAATTTCAATTGGAGGAAATGTTTGGGAAGATGCAAAAACTGGAAAAGCAAGTTTAGGAGATGGTATAAACAGTACAACAAATAATGTTGACAAAAACTTAGAAAACATAAAAGTAAGTTTATATACAGAAGATATGAAACTTGCAGAGCTAATGCCAGATGATAGTGTAACAAACATATACAATAGAATAAACCCTACTTTAACAGATGCAAACGGAAATTACAAATTTGAGGGCGTATGCGTAGATGAAAGCAAAAAATATTATGTTGTATTTGAATATGATGGTCAAATATATATGCCAACAGAATACCTAGCAAAAGGAATTTCCGGAGATACAATTCAAAACTATAATTCAGTAGAAGAAATGTTGGGAGAGCTAACTAATATTGGTACAGGAAGAGATAATGGAAATAGTGGAAACACCGGAGGAAAAAACACCGGAACAGGAACCAATACGGGTTCAGGTAAAAATACCCAAACAAATACAGAATGGTTTGAAAAATGGAAAGCAAATTCAAAGGCAAGTGAATTTGAAACAAATACTGGAAAAAACACAATAGAAGGAAGACAAACATTTAATAATAGATTTGCAGAAATTGGCTCTTCACCTAAAAACTATATGACCAAAAATAACCTAAATATAAAATCGTACTTAACATATTCGGATGGAAAATACTATAATAAGACCTATACAAGATTAGACCTAATGGGATATACACTTAAACGAGTAGATGGAAAACCAGAGTATGTGCAAGATAAAGTTCAATTAGTAGATGGCTATAAATATAATAAATATGGTACATTAAATTATGATGAAAATGGAAGAATAACTAATGAATGGGCTGAAGGCTTGATTAGTACAAAGATAAAAGAGTTTATTAAAAATAACAATAAATATCCAAATAGCAAAGAATTGAGAGACATTTATCAGGAAATAGCTGGTACAGATAAAGAAATGTGGAAAAAGTTACAATTTATAGAAGACTGCAAAATATCTGCAATAACAAAATCACCATTTAATAGTGGTATAGAATATTACCCTACTAATAAAAACGCAACATTTGGAACAGATTTATTGACAAACTATATTAACTTAGGACTATGGAGAAGACAAGAATTTAATGCTCTATTATCAAAAGATGTAACAGCAATAGAATATACAATAAATGGTAAAACCGAAACATATAAATATGATGGAAAGAAAACGGCATTAGAGAACATAAAATCATGTATGGATACTTATGTGACAGCAATAGATACAAATTTAGCTTGGACATATTCAAAAGTACAAGAAAACATAAATAGAAATAGAATAAGCTATAAGTATTATAACGCAAAATATAATAGACCAATATATAACTCGGATTATGTGGCAAAAGCAGGTATAGGTGAAGACTTAGATGTGCGAATAAAATATAGAATAACAATAACTAATATTTCTCAAAGCATAGAAATGAAAGTTAAAGAAATAGTAGATTATTATGATGATTCATTAACATTAAGAGAAGTTAAAATAAATGGAACAAATATTACATTAATACCAAGAAAGAGTATATATGGAACATTAACAGAAACAAACTTTAATGGTTACAATAAAATTTATATTAGTGGAGATGTATTAGAAGAACAAATTTCTACAGGTGGAGAAATAAATATTGATTTAACATATAAAGTTAACAACATGAGAATGAATGACTTAGAGGACTACTTAAATATTGGTGACAAAACAAATATTGCAGAAATTAATGGTTATAAAACATATTATGCGGCAAATACATCAACTCCAAATAGACATGGAGCAATTATAGGAAACAATACTACAGTAGCAGGATTGGTAGATGTAAATTCAACACCAGGGAACTTAAGTACTACAGAAACAATTACAAATGAAGTATATAACTTTGAAGATGATAGTGACAAAATAGTGGCAACATTAGAAATTAAACCAGATCCCGATAATCCTGGAGAAAAAGCAAAAAGAACAATAAATGGATATGTATGGGAGGATTCAAAAGTTTCTGATGGATTAGGAAATGGCGTAATGGAAGATAGTGAAACAAAAATATGTGGTGTAGATGTGGCACTATGTGAAAAAGTAAAAATAGCAACTAATTCATATGAAGGCGATGATGGAATGCCACAATGGATAAATATATATAATCAACAACTAAAAGGATATAAATATGTACCAGTTAAAACTTATAACGGTGAATCATGGACACCAGCAGTAAAGCAGACAGATGATAAAGGTTACTATGAATTTACAGGTTTTATTCCAGGAGATTATTATGTAATATTTGGCTATGGATATTCTAAGGAAACATTGTTACCTAAGAATAGTGAAACTACTAAATTAATTGAAGAATTTGGCAAGAATAATAAATCATATAATGGACAAGATTATAAATCTACCATATTTGAAAATGGCATAAATATTAAGATCAGTAGTTGGAGAGATGATTTAGGAACATACAGCTATAGTTTAGATAATGAACATATTTCAGATGCAGTAGATGACTTAGATAGGGTAGATACGGTTATTTCTTATTCAAAAGAACAAAAGAACCATATAGCAGAAGTATTAGTTTCTCCATACAATGTGCCAAAATATCCAAAAATGTCTTATGAAAAAAAAGAAATGAAGCAATTATTAGAAGAATTAAAAGAAAAAACGTGGAAAGTAGCAAGAACACGTAAAATAGATGCTAAAGTAGAATGTGCTTCTAATGGTACAACAGATGGAACAACAAAAACCGAATGGATGCTACCCAATATTGACTTAGGTTTAGTAGAAAGACCAAAAACACAATTAGAAATAACTAAAAATGTAAAAAATATTAAAGTAACATTATCAGATGGAAGCATTGTATTTGATGCTACACAAAGAGCAGAAAAGACTGAAGTTAAAGATGCAATTTGGAAATCAAATATATTTAGCACTACAAGAGGCACAACACCAACATGGGGATTTATACAACTATATTTAGATGAAGAATTAATGTATGGTGCAACAATCCAAATTGAGTACAATATGAATATAACGCAACCAATAAACGAAAGAGATTTTACTGGAGATAAATATTACGTAAAAGGTGAAGTAGATGGAAAACTAGTAACCACTAAAGCTACTGAAGTTATATGCTATATTCCAAATAAAATGCAATTTGATAAGGAAGTAAATGATGGATGGAACTTAATTGAAGATGAACAAAGTGGAAGTACAGAAGGTAAAAATACACAAAATGAAATATTTGAACAGGGCTTAGTAAATGAAAACCTAAAAGATGAGGTAAATTCAATAAAAACTAAGGTAAAAATAGAAGATAGTAATGTAACAGATATAAGTGATATAAGTGAAAATAATTTAACGGTATCACAATTAATTACAAGAGATGGTGCACAAGGTGGATATGTAAGTGTTGCAGAGATAGTTAAGATACAAAACGATGTTGGAAGAAGAATGACAGAATATATTATTAAATCTGATAATAAAGAAAAAACAATATATCCTATTGTAGGAAATCAAGATCCAACAAATAAACCAGCAGAAATAGACTCAGCGCAAGGAGAAAATGTTGCAGTAATGCCACCATTTGGTATAGGTCAAGTATTCTATTATATACTTACTATTGTAATAGCTGGAATGCTAGTTGTAGGAATAATCTTTATTAAGAAGAAAGTTCTTGTAAAATAAAAAATTGTACTTAAGATAAAAAGAAAAAAGGATGAGTTTTCGTCCTTTTTTCTTTACATTGTTGTGTTTTACTACAGAATACGATAAAATTATAAAAAGAAAATGTT
>OKSW01000790.1_pt1 | contig 11577 bp, 9 predicted proteins | sample 1606351 | NCBI WGS metagenome assembly OKSW01 (sample SAMEA3879565, study PRJEB24766) | human gut metagenome | biome: human-associated habitat; feature: feces | place: USA | collected 1985/1987 | reverse complement strand
CCGGTCTACCTCTCTTTGAAAAACATGAATACCCTCCCCCAACCCGTCGTGGACGAAAAGGCTGCCAAAAAGAAAGGTAAGATGGAAGAAGGAGTATATTATAATGTACCTGAACGAGTGGCGGTCAGCGTATTCAATGCTTCCAGAGAGTTCTGCAAAGGAGAGTTCCCCATGGGCCAATTCGGCAATGTAGAAATCCTGAGCAATGTGCTCTTCGACAAAAAGACCACCACACAAGTCACTTTCTACCCTAGCAACGGAGCTATCAAACAACTGACGGACAACGGCGAGGAAAATTGAAAACCTACTAAACATGCAATAAGCATGAAAAAGGGCTGCCCGAAAGCAGCCCTTTAACTTTTATACGCCGTACGACCGGATTACAACTTGTTGTCAGAACCCAAAACGTTGACAATCTTGTGCTCGTACAATTTCTTCATGTTGTCGCGAGCCGGACCCAAATATTTACGCGGGTCGAACTCTGCCGGCTTCTCAGCAAATACCTTGCGAACGGCAGCCGTCATAGCCAGACGAGAGTCTGAGTCGATATTGATCTTGCAAACCGCACTCTTGGCAGCCTTACGCAATTCGTCTTCGGGGATACCGATAGCTGCTTCCAACTTGCCACCGTATTTGTTGATGGTATCTACTTCTTCCTGAGGAACAGATGAAGAACCGTGCAGAACAATGGGGAAGCCCGGAAGTTCCTTCATTACACCGTCCAATACATCGAATGCCAAAGGAGGAGGAACCAAACGGCCTGTAGCGGGGTCAACGTGGCACTGTTCGGGTTTGAACTTATATGCACCGTGAGAAGTACCGATAGAAATAGCCAAAGAATCGCAACCGGTCTTGGTTACGAAGTCAACCACTTCTTCAGGACGAGTGTAAGTGTGATGTTCAGCCACAACGTCGTCTTCTACTCCGGCCAACACGCCCAACTCACCTTCTACAGTTACGTCGAACTGATGGGCATATTCAACAACTTTCTTCGTCAAAGCCACGTTCTCGTCATACGGAAGGTGAGAACCGTCGATCATCACAGAAGAGAAACCTGAATCGATACAGCTCTTGCAAGTCTCGAAAGAATCACCGTGGTCAAGGTGCAACACGATTTGGGGATTGGCGCAACCCAATTCCTTTGCATATTCAACAGCACCCTGAGCCATATAGCGCAACAATGTAGCGTTGGCATACTGACGGGCACCCTTAGAAACCTGAAGAATCACCGGAGACTTGGTCTCTACGGCTGCTTGAATGATAGCCTGCATCTGCTCCATGTTGTTGAAGTTGAAAGCAGGAATGGCATAACCGCCATTAATGGCTTTTTTGAACATCTCTCTGGTGTTCACCAAGCCTAAGTCTTTGTAATTAACCATATCTTTATAATTTATAAAAAGAACAATTCATTTCACTCTTTTTGGTAGGGCAAAGATAGACATTTTTCTTCAAATCCATACCTACCGCCTGTATCTTTTAAGCAAAAAAAATCCCCCGAAGCGTATTTTACCGTTTCGAGGGAGTGCTTGCAGTGTCATTTCATCTCTTTCACCAAATATACCACAACCGGAAGGTGGTCGCTATAACCGTTCAGCCACACTCCGCCGGCATGCGTACGCTTGGTATTGCCTTTGTATCGCCCTTCGGTTTGGAACAGGTAATTACGCGAGAATATCTCATGCTTAAAGAACTTCAAGGTCGAATAATCCTTCTTGCCGTCCAAATTCAATAAATTGGGAGTCATTACGATTTGGTCGAAAAGATTCCACTTGCCGTCGTACATCAACGTGCCCCGTCCTTCTTTAGTTAGCACATTCCACCAAGGATTATACAAATCGGACTCGCCCACATCTTTCATTTCGCGTTTGGCTCCCAAAGCTTTCGCCATACTCGGACTGAAAGGATCGTCGTTCATATCCCCCATCACAATGATTTTCATTCCCGGGTTTGCCTTGCTGATACTGTCTTTCAACATACGGACCTGTTTCCCGGCACGCTCCCTATAATATGAAACCGCAGCACGGCTAGGCCAATGGCATACGATAAAGGCCACGTCATCTCCCGCCAGTTTTCCTTGTACGGTCAGGAATCCACGCGTATGATAGGCACTGTCCTTTGCCTCATATATATAAGGTTGCAGGAACGACTTTTCCGGTGTAAAGAAACGGGGATTGTATATCAGCGCACAATCTACGCCACGTCGGTCCGGTCCCTCGATATGGACGAACTTCATTCCACGTGCCTTCAAAGGCGGTTGTTCCACCAAATCCTGCATCACACGGCTATTCTCAACCTCAGACACTCCGATGACAGATGCACCGACATTGGGCAACTTGTCCGTCCCCATCTCCGACAACACCGTGGCCATGTTCTTTAATTTGGAGAAATACTTCATTCCGTTCCATTTCATAGCCCCGTCCGGCAGATACTCGAAATCATTTTTCCCCTCGTCATGAATGGTGTCGAAAAGATTTTCCTGATTATAAAACCCAACCGCATACATGCCGAATTTCTTCTCTTGGGCACGAGCTGCCGTAAACAGCAACACGAACAAGCCCATAACCATAAACATTCGTTTCATAAGATGTTTTTTTAACGTTTTGTTAATTCTCTATTACAAATATGGCTTTTTTCGGCAACCGAGCCAAAAAAAAATGGCAAAAAGTTAGTCCGGGATGGCTTTAATTTGAAAATTATGTGTTTCTTTGTAACAACAATACAATAAATCTACGAGATATGGGGAAAAAGACAACTTTGATTCTATCGGCATTCTTCGTGTCGGCCTTGCTCCACGCACAACAGGCAGATACTCTGGCCGTGCTCCAACAACGGGCACAGAACGAGAATGCGGACTTTTCGTTCACAGAATCGCAACTCAATGAAGATGACGATGCGGGCCAGACCGTCTCGGCCATCACAGGGGTCGGCAACGACCTGTATTTGTCTGAAGTGGGCTATCTATTCAGCCCCATGCGTTTCCGCCTGCGGGCCTATCAGAACTCCAACAACGACATGTTCATCAACGGCATCCAGTTCAATGATGCCGAGCGAGGCGTATTCAGTTACAGTTCTATCGGAGGACTGAACGACGCGACCCGTAATCGTGAAGGCTCCCCGTTTTTCCTAATGAACCAATTCGGCTATACGTCGGTGGGAGGAGCGGATAATATTAATGTACGGGCCGGACAATACGCCGCAGGCCACAAATTATCTTTGTCCGGAACCAATCGGAACTATCGTGCACGAGGCATGTACACCTACTCTTCGGGGCTGATGAGCAACGGATGGGCCTTCACGGGTTCTATCGGTTACCGTTGGGCTAATGAAGGATTCGTAGAAGGCACGTTCTACAATTCGTTCAGTTACTTGTTAGGGTTCGAGAAACGCTTCAACGACCGGCATAGTTTGAGTTTCACGACCTGGGGTTCTCCCACTGAACGCGCCCAACAGGGTTCTTCCACAGAAGAAGCTTACTGGTTGGCCAACGACCATTACTACAACCCCAACTGGGGTTACCAAAACGGTGAAAAGCGTAATGCACGTGTGGTAAATTCTTTCGAACCGACGGCGATTGTCACTTGGGATTTCGACATCAACGAACGAACCAAGCTGTCTACATCGTTCTCCGGAAAATACAGCATGTACGCCAGCAGCGCTTTGGGATGGAGCGGAAATGCCGCCGACCCGCGTCCGGATTACTACAAAAAGTTACCGAGCGGACAAATCAGCGGCAACGTATTCAACCAACCGTTGAGCGACGAGGATGTGGAAACTTGGCAGAACGCATACAATTATTGGACGAGCGCAAAGTCCCACCGCCAACTCGATTGGGATGCCATGTACTTTGCCAACGCCCAGCAAAACACGTTAGGGGGCGAAGCCTTATACTACGTAGAAAACCGTCATAACGACCAAATGGCCTTCAACTTCGGTTCCACCCTGAAACGCGACATGGAAAAGTACGGCAATATCACAGCCGGGTTAAATGTCAGTACCACCAAAGGCATGCACTACAAAACCATGAAAGATTTGTTGGGTGCCAACAAATACACGGACGTAGACAAATTCTCCGTGCGCGACTATGGCTACAACTCCAGCATGATTCAAAACGATTTGGACAATCCTAACCGCCTGATCGGTGAAGACGACAAGTTCGGCTACGACTATAATATATTCGTCAACAAAGCCAACGTCTGGGCCAACTACCAATTCGACAAGAGTTTCTACAGCTTGTTCTTTGCTGGACGTTTGGGCGGAACGACCATGGAACGCGAAGGTTTGATGCGCAACGGCCGTGCGGCCAACAACTCAAAAGGCAAGAGCGGCACAGCCAAATTCTTGGAAAGCGGAGCCAAGGCCGGGGCAACGTTCCGTATCGGAGGCAAACACGTGTTCAACGTCGGGCTTGGATATGAAGAAAATGCACCGTTGCCTTACAATGCATTCATCGCCCCCCGTTTGAAGAACGACTTCGCCACGGACCTCACCAACGAAGAAGTAATGACAGCCGAAGCCAGCTATGCGTTCAACGGTCCCATCTTCGCTTTCAAAGTCAGCGGCTACTACACGCGTTTCAACAATGTGACCGAACTCGACCAGTTCTACAACGACCAGGAGTCGCGCTACACTTACCTGTCGATGACCGGAGTCGAGAAAGAATATATGGGAGTAGAACTGGCTGCCAGCGTAAAACTCACGTCAAACCTGACCCTGAAAGCGTTGGGCACATTCAACAACGCCGAATATGTGAACAACCCGAACGCCAATCTGACTTACGAAAACGAAAGCGAGACTACGCAAGATGTCGTGTATATCGACGGAATGAAAGAAAGCGGAACTCCGCTCTCTGCCTACAGTCTCGGACTGGACTACAATGTGAAAGGCTGGTTCTTCAGTATCAACGGTAACTACTACCACCGCGGATTCATCGACTTCTCCACTTACCGCAGATTAGGTAAGGTTTTGGGTGTGTCAGCCGGTGAGAACGGGACCGTAGGTGAAGACGGCAACAAGGTAAGCGTAAACATCCCCGGACAGGAAGAGTTCGATGGCGGTTTCATGCTCGACCTTTCCATAGGCAAATACATCCGCCTGCAAAAGGGCCGCTCTCTGAGCATCAACCTGACGCTGAACAACGTGACCAACAATACGGACATGAAAACCGGAGGATACGAACAGAACCGCGATGATGCATACGACGACGGCCGCGAGCGTCCTTACCAGTTCTCACGCCACTCTAAATATTACTATGCACAAGGACTCAACGGTTTCCTCAACGTAGGATTCCGCTTCTAACCTCATTAAAACGAACTTGAATATGAAAAATATTAAATTATTGCTCGTCTCCATGTTGGCAGCCGTTTTCTCCGGCTGTATGGACCACCATGACGACCCGACTAATTATACATACGGAAATCCCGCCGTGGGAGAAGCCAATACGACTATCGCCGACTTAAAGACAAAATATGCCGGCATCGTCAGCAGCAACAAAGCGGAAGAAGTACAAGAGGACCTGGTCATCTCCGGAGTCATAGTAGGCGATGACGAATCCGGTAACATCTACAAGAACCTGTATGTCAATGACGGAAGCGGTACTTTAGTCGTGGGCATAAACGCCACCGGACTGTATGCGTTCTTGCCCGTAGGACAAAAAATAGCCATCAACTGCAAAGGGCTTTATGTAGGCGGCTACGGCTCCATGGCCCAGTTGGGTGCCTTGTACCAAGGCAAGATAGGCCGCATGCCGGAATACACATGGAAGGACCATGTCAAAGTCATCGGCCAACCAGACCTATCTTACCCCGAACTGGTTCCTATGGAAATCGACGAAGCCTGGCTTTCTTCGGCCAATAAAGCCGACGCTGCATTCTTTGTCAAGATCAACGATGCGGAATTTGTAGAAGCCGACGGACTGACCCAATATGCTCCGGAAGCAGAAGGCGACGGAGGAAACGGTGTAAACCGTACCCTCAAAGTCGGAAACACCAACATTCCTTTCCGCACTAGCACTTACGCCAACTTCGCCACGAATTACATGAAGATGGGAAAAGTGGACGTCACGGGATTACTCACCCAATATAACGGCGAATGGCAACTCACCGTACGCACTTCAAGAGACATTCAATAAAAAGCATTCACCAACAAAAACGAAACAATATGAAAACCAAAAGTTTTATCAGCTTATTATGCCTGACATTAGGCGTGTTCCTGTTCCAGGCATGTAACGACGTCCCTGCTCCTTACGACATACCGGGCAAGGGAGATGCCAACAGCATATATGGAACCGGTTCCAAAGAATCTCCCTACACCATCAAGGGGGCTGCATTGAACCAAAACGGCGGTTACGCGTGGGTAAAAGCCTATATCGTAGGTTACATCCCGACTGGCGACAATACTTCTTCCACGATTTCCGACATCGTATTCGGAACAGAAGGAGCCGGCACTACCAACATCGTGATTGCCACTTCGGCCGACAGCAAGGACATCAACAACTGTATGGCCGTACAGCTCCCGAGCGGCGACGTACGTAACGCACTCAACCTGCAAGCCCATCCGGAAAACTTAGGCAAGGAAGTCATGCTCTATGGCACCATGGAGAAGTACTTCGGCAGCGCCGGGGTGAAAACCGTTACTGCCGCCATCCTTGACGGACAGGAGATAGGTGATGTCCCTGAAGAGCCGGGAGACGCCATCTTCAGTGAAACGTTCGCAGAGGGTATGGGTGAATTTACAATTAACAACGTCAACATACCGTCTGAAATGGGTAGCGAAGTGTGGACCTTCGACAGTTACAAATACATGAAAGCCACATCGTACATCAACGGTGTAAACTATGCCGCCGAAAGTTGGTTGGTATCTCCTGCTATCAACTTGACGCAAGCTTCGGCTGCCACCTTGACTTTTGATTATTGTGCCCGTTATTTCAACGACTTGGAAAACAACATGACCGTATGGATTACGGAAGCATCCAATGAAAACTGGCAAAAACTTCCTGTAGAAATCAAAGATTGCAGTGATTGGAACTTTGTTGATTCTAAAGACATCGACCTGAACGCCTACAAAGGCAAGAGCATCAAGCTTGCTTTCGTCTACAACTGCACGGACAAAGCCGGTACATTTGAATTGAAAAATATTCTGGTTGAAGAGCGTAATGCCCAAGCCGACCAACCCATCACAGGAGAAAACCTCCTCAAAAACGGTGGCTTTGAAACTTGGGAAAACGGTGTGGCCACAGGTTGGAAGTCAAGCAACAGTGCAGGAAATGCCACCGTTACCCAATCTACCGACGCCCATGCAGGAAGTTATTCAGCCATGATAGAAGGATCAACAGATGCGAACAAGCGTCTGGGCAGCACGGAAATAACCTTGAAAGCCGGCACGTATGCTATCAAAGCCTACTTCAAAGCCGTAGATGCCAACGCCAGCATACGTTTAGGATACGCTGTAAACGAAGCTGACGGAAGCATTGCCGGAGGAGATAGTTACAAATATGGAGCATACGTTAATGACATTACCAAAGATACATGGGTAGAAGCCACCCACGAATTCACATTGGAGGCAAATACCACAGTAAACTTGGTGGTCATGGTCGGCAAGAATCCTGGACAAAGCGTCCTCATAGACGATTTCTCCTTGCAAACTAACGACGGGGGAATCATCGAAGGAGGCAATCCGGAACAACCGGAAGAACCGGGAGATGCCATTTTCTCCGAAAGTTTTGCTAACGGCATCGGTAGCTTTACCACAGCCGACATCACCGGAGAACAAGCCTGGAACGCAGACACCCAATACAAATGCATGAAAATGTCGGCTTATGCCAACGGAACGTCTGTAAAAAACGAAGACTGGCTGATTTCACCGGCTATCGACCTGAGCAAAGCAAGAACACTGACTTTCGAGCAAGCTTTCGGCCCTTATAACAAGAGTATGGACAACGCCAACCAACTTTACACCGTATGGGTATCCAATAACTATTCCGGTGACGTGTCAACTGCCACATGGACTGGACACAAGTGACCATCAACTATCCGGCAGAATCCGGATGGGCTTTCAGCGACGCGCAAGCCACTCTACCGGCCATTGGTGCACAGGCTCATTTGGCCTTCAAATACAAAAATGCCGACGGTGACGAGACTTTAACGTGGGAAATAAAAAACGTAGCCGTCAAATAAAGTAAATAATCATCCAATCAGAAACAGAGGATGTGTCTGAAAGGACACATCCTCTGTTCATCTTAAAACAGGAACAATGAAAAGAATAGCCATCTTATCCGGTTTGTTAACCGCAGCCCTTATCTTTACCGCCTGCAACGACGACTCTTCCGATGGAGCCTCAGGCGACACCACGAACCAAAACGCCAACCCTTCGGTCATCCCCAATGCAGCCAATCTCGAGATGCCGAGGTTGGACGACCAGACAGGCGACATTTATTCCCATTACGTGACCTACAATGGTACGCGAGTATTGAACTATACCGTAGATTGGCATAAAGAAAAAAAGCATTCACGTTGGGTGGCTTTCATTTTTACCAATACAACGGCGGGCACTTCCTGGAACCGCAACAACTGGAAAGGCACAGAATGGAACGGCACCGTATGGGAGGGGGATCCCTTCCAAGCCGACCCGGATATTCCGGCCGGAGAGCGCACGGAACTGGAAGACTACCGGGGAAGCGGCTACAACCGGGGGCACCTTTGCGCCTCGGCCGACCGGCTGTTCTCCAAAGATGCCAACGGGCAAACCTTTTACCTGTCCAACATGAGTCCGCAAATGGGACGGTTCAACCAGGACGACTGGGTGGACTTGGAAGGTCAGGTACAAAACTGGGGGCGCAACAGTTCCTTTCGTGACACGCTCTTCGTCGTGAAAGGCGGCACGATTCTCGACGGCCAGATTAAAGCATACACCCGAAGCGGAATGCCCGTCCCGAAGTATTATTTCATGGCCTTGCTTTGCAAGAAATACGCAGGTGGACAAAACACTTACAAGGCCATCGGATTTTGGGTGGAACACAAGTCGTACGGCGGTAACCCCGACCTGCATAGTTGGGCCGTAAGCATCGACGAACTGGAAGAGAAAACGGGCATCGACTTCTTCTGCAACCTGCCCGACCGGATAGAGACACCTGTAGAACAAACTTATAATATAGAAAGTTGGAACGGATTATAGCCGAAAATATTCCGCAGAAAGTTTGGTGGTTCTGAATAAAAGGCTTAACTTTGCACCTCGTAAATCAGACCATTACACATATAGTTACCAACTATAAGTTGAACTGACAAAAAATTATAAGACAATGAAGAAAGATATCCATCCTGAGAATTATCGTCCCGTAGTGTTCAAGGACATGAGCAACGGCGACATGTTCCTTTCACGTTCTACTTGCAAAACGAGCGAGACCATAGAATTTGAAGGCGAAACCTATCCGGTAGTGAAAATTGAAATTTCCAGTAGCTCTCACCCTTTCTACACAGGCAAGAGCAAGTTGGTGGACACGGCAGGTCGCGTAGACAAGTTCATGAGCCGCTACGGAAAGAGCCGCAAATAAATCGGGATTCCATATTTTATCGAAAAGATAAAAAACGGTGTGGTGACAACAATTTCCACACCGTTTTCTTTTGCACAAAAAGGAGACACACCGCAGAATGAAGTCGCATTTTTTCGCCATTTCCTACCCCTGAGGAATAGGCTTCAAAAGACCGTGATTTCATTCTGCGCCAAATGAAAAATCAATCACAGCCAAACAAATTTCCGTTTGGCGCAGATTTTTCCTAAAAGATATAATCAGCTAAAATACAATATTTTAATCTTCAACTCGTACAAACCGCTTACCTTGCCACCCATACACGACAGGACGTAAAACTTTCTTCATACGCTCCGCCTCATCCTTATCCACCTCGCCGGGCTGCAAAACAAAAGTCAGCCGCATATCGTCCGGTTGCAGGGAAGCCGTCACAAAGCGCATGTCCTGCAAATGCTGCAGACGTGCCACTTCCTCCTTGTCCACCGAATCGTTCGTTTCCCAAAAATCGGCATACACCGGACGGGACATCCATTTCTCTTCGGGCAATGTTTCCCAATCCGGTGTGTAAAGGGCTACCTTCGTCTCTGCCATCGGTCCGGAATAAGTACGTGCCACACAAATATAATACAACGTGTCCTCCGACGGCAAAAGCTTCATCTCCACCCGGCAATTCTTTGTCAGCTGCAATTCGAGATAGTCCACCGTGAGAGCTTTCAGTTCCGTGTCGCCATCGAACCGGTTGTGCACTTTGGCGGCCATGGTGTTCTCGATGAAGTCGATACAATCCAAACGGTTATTTTTCGTCATGATGCCCAACACGCTGTCGGGCATGGCGGCAAACACGTCGCGCATCTTCTGCGCCTGAAGAGCCTGTCCCAATGCCAACGTTATGATAAGAGGTAAAAAACGTTTCATACATCCATTTTATTTTACGGGCACAAACTTAGTCATTTTTATCGACATTCCGCACCTCACACCTTATTAATAACATCTCTTCACGTTAACGGGAACCCAAATAAAGGAACACCATCCCGAGCAAGACCAACACCAAGTCCACGGCCTTGCTCTGCAAGTTCTTCTCGCGGAAAACCATGGCTCCGAAAAGGAACGAAACGATTACACTGCCGCGGCGTACCATGGAGACAATGGAAATCATGGCACCGTCCAGGCTGAGTGCATAAAAGTAAACGAAGTCTGCCGCCGACAGGAAGAGCGAAATCGGAAGGATGCACCAATCCCACCGGAAAGGCGTGGTCTGCTTCCTGCGCGGCCACCATAACAGAAGCATCATGACGCCCATCATCGCCAACTGGTAGAGATTATAATAACTCTGCACCACCATGCGGTCCAACCCCACTCCCCCATTCTCCGGCGAGGCCATCAGATATTTGTCGTACAAGCCGCTCACGGCTCCGAGCACACTGGCCAAGACGATGAAATAAATCCACTTGTCATGCCGGAAGTCGATACCTTCTTTCTTGCCGCTCCGGCTCAACATGAAGAACGACAGCACAGCCAAGGCCACACCCGCCCACTGATAAAGGTTCAACCGCTCGCCGAAGACCAACAGCGCACCGACGAGCACCATGACGGGGCGTGTGGCATTGATGGGCCCCACTATCGTCAACGGCAAATGCTTCATGCCGAAATAACCGAATATCCATGAAGAAAGCACGATGCAGGATGTACTTCTGCGCCCCCCAGTCGGTCGGAGGGATATAAAACAAGCTGCCGGTGTCCGTCATTCCCCATGCCGAACCGAGAATGAACGGCAGGAAGATAAGGCTGCAAAACAATGTATTGAGAAACAAGACGGGAATCACCGCATTGCCTCTCAACGACTTTTTCTTGAACACATCGTAAAAGCCCAACAGGGCGGCGGAAGTAAACGCCAGAATCAACCACATATATCTCTTTCTTTTCCGTTTCTACTCTATACCATGAAACATTTGTCCGGATAGGCCACATCCACCAAGAAGAGGGCGTTCCCCGGCATGGACTCTCCCGCACGGCAACGGTCTTTTCCTTCTATCACCGCCCGAAAGCCTTCCGGCGTA
>OKSW01000780.1_pt1 | contig 11665 bp, 9 predicted proteins | sample 1606351 | NCBI WGS metagenome assembly OKSW01 (sample SAMEA3879565, study PRJEB24766) | human gut metagenome | biome: human-associated habitat; feature: feces | place: USA | collected 1985/1987 | reverse complement strand
CGGCCTGAAGACCGTCACCCTGACCGTGGACGACATCGTGAGCCGTGCGCAAATCGAAATACTCGACCTGCCGGGCATGACCATCGACCTGCCACAGCAAATCCTGGCCGGCGCTCCCGTACAGGCCACCCTGCCGGAACACCTGCTCTCGTCCGAGGTCGCCTTTGAAATCCTGCGCGACGAAGGCGTGGCATTCATCCACGAAGAGGGACAGGCCGAAGCCACGTTCATCTTCCCGGAAAAGGACGGTTCCTACGACCTGAACGTAAAAGCAACCGATGACGTGTTCGGCACAATATACCAGAACACTCGGGTGGAAGTGACAGGCAGCGGTTTTGTGCCCGTCATCGGACAAATAGGCACCGACGAGGCTACCGGATGCAACCGTATCAGTTGGAGCATTCCCACGGAACTGCCTGCGCCCCTGCAACCGGGGACGGTACGCATCTACCGCGAGACGGCCGTGAGCGACCGTTACGAACTGTTGGGCGAAGTCCCGCTGACGGACGGAAGCTATGTGGACGAGACCTCTACTCCGGCCTTGCTCTCGCAGCGTTACTTTATCACGATGGCCACGAACTACGGCGGCGAGAGCCGGAGCAGCACGGTGCACGCCAACGCCCACCTGATGGTGAACCGCGCCATGGGGCACGACATCAACCTGAGCTGGACCCCATACGAAGGACGCGACGTGATGCAATACGTGATATTGAGCGGCCCGTCGCCCGACCGACTCACTGAACTGACCGCCGTGTCCGGCCATACCCTGAGCTACACCCACGCGCGGACTTCGGACGAAGCCACATACTACGCCTTGGCCGTACGCTTCGACGTGCCGCAGAAACGGGCTTCGGCGGATGATGCCCGCAACCGGTCCAACGTGGTTTGCTCTGCCGATGCCTTTGACGTCACCATGGCCCAGAGCGTGGTCATCACTTCGCAAGAAGCAGAATTGAAATTAGACCAAGAACAACCGCAACTGCACCTGCAAGCGGTCGTACTGCCGATGAGCACCACGCTCAAACGCGTACAATGGAGCGTCGTGGAGGGTGAAACCTTGGCCACCGTCGCACAAGACGGCACCGTAAGCCTGAAAGACAATGCCACGGGCGGCCAAGTGACGGTGGAAGCCGCAGCCACAGACGGTTCCGGCATCCGCGAAACCGTAACCCTCACCGCAGCCCCCTACACCGATATCGTCCCGGTGGAGGCCGAAGAGGTACGCATCTACGCGACCGGCGGCATCATCCGCATCGAAGGCATACGCTCCGCCACGACCTTGCGCCTTTACAACCTGCAAGGCACGTTGCTCCACCAGAGCGAAGCCTCAGGAGACACGCAAATTTCGACTTCCGGCCTCCGGGGCGTCTACATCCTGCAAGCCGGACGCAAGACACAAAAACTGATGTTACGATAAACCCATGTTTCGGAAGAGAGGGGGCAGTCCGGTTTGCGGGCGTTTGCCCCCTCTCGTTTTTTATCCTCCGCCACAAGGAGTTGACAAAAAGACCAACATCCCCTTGGTTTTCAATTCTTTTTTGTAACTTTGCCTTGATTACTGTCAAAAGCGAAAAATATGGCAAGATTCATCAATCCCTTTACCGATGTCGGTTTTAAGCGCATCTTCGGGCAAGCCATCCACAAAGAATTGTTGATAGATTTCCTAAACGACTTGTTAGTAGGAGAAAAACGGATAACGGACATCACATTCTTGGACAAAGAGCTGTTGCCGGACTTTTCCGGCGACCGGGGTGTCATCTATGACATATATTGTACGAATGAAGACGGTGAACAGTTCATCGTGGAAATGCAAAACCGTGAACAGACCTTTTTCCGCGAACGGGCTTTGTACTACCTCTCGCAGGCCATCGCCCGGCAAGGGGAACGGGGTGCCGAATGGAAATTCAACCTGAAAGCCGTGTATGGCATCTTCTTCATGAATTTCCAAATGCCCAATTTCCCAAACAAGCTCCGCACGGACATCGTCTTGTCCGACCGGGATACGAACGAACTGTTCTCCGACAAGCTCCGTTTCATTTTCCTGCAACTCCCCTGCTTCACCAAGGAAGAAGATGAATGCCAAACTGATTTTGAACGTTGGATTTATGTACTGAAAAATATGGAAACATTTCAAAAACTCCCATTCAAGGCCCGTAAATCGGTATTTGAAAAACTGGAACAAATCGTAGACATCGCTTCGCTCAGCAAAGAGGACCGCATGAAATATGACGAAAGCATCAAAGTGTACCGCGACCACCTTGCCGTGCTCGACTTCGCCAAGCAAGAAGGATTGGAACTGGGAATGCGGCAAGGAATGGTTAAAGGAATAGAACAAGGAATGGCCAAAGGAATAGCCAAAGGTATCGAACAAGGTAAAAACGAAGGGGAAATGAATGAACGCCTTAAGAATGCACGACGCATGAAAACCAAAGGATACCCCACCGATGATATTGCCGACATCACCGGACTGAGCGCGGAAGAAATCAATTCGTTATAAAATCCTTTTCGGCTTCGTCCTCCTATTATATTGTCGCGGCCTTTTACGTCCTTTCATTTTTTCTCCGTATCTTTGCAGCCGGAAACTTGATATTATGGCAGAAAACAATTCTATATTAGACAAATTGGAGGGGCTGGTAAGCCGCTACGAGGAGGTGGGCACTTTGATTACCGACCCGAATGTGATCAGCGACCAAAAACGCTACGTAAAGCTGACTAAAGAATATAAGGACTTGGGCGATATCATGAAAGCCCGCAAAGAATATATGGACAGCCTGCAAACGTTGCAAGACGCCAAGGAAATGCTAGCCATCGAAGACGACCCGGAAATGAAGGAGATGGCGCGCGAAGAAATGGCGGCCGCTGAAAAACATATCCCCGAAATGGAGGAACGCATCAAGTTGCTCCTCGTCCCGGCCGACCCGGAAGACGACAAAAACGTCATTATGGAGATACGGGGAGGAACGGGAGGAGACGAAGCCGCACTGTTCGCAGGCGACTTGTTCCGCATGTACACCAAATATTGCGAAATGAAAGGTTGGAAGATTGCTATCTCTAGCTTTACGGAAGGAGCTGCGGGCGGCTTTAAAGAAATCATCTTCAGCGTAACGGGAGAAAAGGTGTACGGCACGCTGAAATACGAATCGGGCGTACATCGCGTACAACGCGTACCGGCTACGGAAACACAAGGCCGTGTACATACTTCGGCCGCAACGGTGGCCGTACTGCCCGAAGCCCAAGAATTCGACGTGGAAATCAACGAGGGCGAAATCAAATGGGACTTTCCGTTCCAGCGGCGCAGGCGGACAGAACGTGAACAAGGTGGAATCCGGCGTACGTGCACGTTATCTGTGGAAAAACCCCAATACGGGAGAAACCGAGGAAATCCTGATAGAATGTACTGAAACGCGTGACCAACCCAAGAACAAGGAAAGAGCTTTGGCACGCCTGCGCACGTTCATCTACGACAAAGAACACCAGAAATATATCGACGACATTGCCAACCGAAGGAAGACAATGGTGTCCACCGGTGACCGTTCGGCCAAAATCCGTACGTACAACTATCCGCAAAGCCGTATCACCGACCACCGCATCGGCTATAACATGCAGAACCTGCCTTCGTTCATGGACGGCAATATCCAAGACTGCATCGACCAACTGACCGTGGCGGAAAATGCCGAACGGATGAAAGAAAGCGAACTCTAAACGGTAAAGGACATGAAAAAGTTTTTCACCCGGCAGATTATCATAAAAAGCGTCGAGCAATGCTTGAAACGTTTTCCGGTCACGGTCGGCTTTACAGTATCGCTCGCTGTTTTCTTATTAGTAGTATGCTGGGGGAAAGACGAGTTGTTCACGGAACGTCAGACTTTCACCATTAATTATTATCTGACTGTAGGAAGTTTGCTCTCTCTCTCCCTTCGCCTATGGGGAGAGGAAGTGAAACGTAAACGTATCGTATACATCGCCAACGCGCTACTCCATTTGCTCCTATTAGCGGACGCCGGATACTTGTACCTATTGCCGGAAGACTTTCCTTTCTTGGAAACAGGACTTGCCCACGGTTCCGCCCTGACGGCTTTGGGATTAAGTATCTTCACACTTCCTTTTTTCCGTGAAAAAGACGATATTCCCTCATGGAATTTCACCCTGCAACTGGTATCCCATGCCGTTACTTCATGGATAATCGGCGGTATCATGTGCGGCGGCCTCTGCCTGCTGACAGCATCCTTCTCCGGCTTATTCGGTTGGGAAGTAAATAGTAACTTCTATACCACATGGCTCATTGTGTTTTGCCTGACCTTACCCTCATTGCTGTTTTTAGGGCAAATCCCGGCCGGAGAAGCCAAACACGACCGTACCGGTTATACTTCTGCATACCTCAGCAAAGTGATTCGCTATCTGTTCCTTCCGTTATTGGGATGTTACTTATTGGTACTTTATGTCTACGCATTGAAGATTCTCGTCCAATGGCAATTACCGGACGGATGGGTTTCCTGGTTAGTCATCGCACTGACTGCGGGTTGCATCGGAGTAGAATTCTGCATGTACCCTTCTCTCCGCCAGGGACTTTCACGTTTCGAGCAACGTGTGGCGCGTGGGTTGCCCATCGCCATCCTGCCCCTGTTAGTACTGATGACTATCGGCATCGCCAGACGACTCAACGATTACGGCATCACGCTCAACCGCCTGTATCTTCTGACTCTGAACATCTGGTTTTACATAGTCTGTATCGGCTTATTCATTCTACGGGCACAGCGCATTCAATGGATTGCCGTGTCGTTTGCCGGCATCTTTCTGCTCACATCCGTACTTCCGGTAAATTATGCCCGGCTCACCCACCGTTACATGTTCCAGACCTTATCAGTCCAAATCCAAACATCATATAAAGGGGAACTCCCCATGGACGAAGAGCAATATCTGGACTGGCTAGCATCGCTTCCGCAGGAAACAGCCCGGCTCACTAACAGCCGTCTCAAAATACTGGATTATACTTTCAAAGACAAAGAAATCCATCGTCTTGTCGCTCCCGACATCAATTATTGGGGAGCGGAGAAATGTATTAAAGAAAACTCCGAAGCGCATTTCAGCCAAAAGAAAAATGGTACGGAAGTCATAGCAAAAGGAACATACCTCCATTTTGAGGCATCATCGCCATCTTCTGTCAAAATGGAATTAAACACCGGATATTCGGAACTGGTCGCATATCATAAGAGCGAAGACTCCATCCCTTGCAAATATTGGAAAGAAGAAGTCATGCCTATAGAACTTACCGACGGGCATCAAGTGATAGACACGATATACGTCCACCCGTCCGACATCCGAAAATGGAGTGCCATGGATACGATTCCTCCACAAAAGTTCACCGGCAGGCAAAAAGACAATCTTTTTATCCTCACCGACTTCTCACTATCCGGATATGCAGGAGACAAGAACCTGAACTTTATTTATTCCGGTTATTATTTTATTCAAAAGAAAACGAACTAAAAAACATATACGACATGAACAAACAAGAGCTTTTTGAGAACATCAAACGGAAAGAATCTTTCCTGTGTGTAGGATTGGACACTGACATTCAAAAAATCCCCTCGCACCTGCTAAAGGAAGAAGACCCCGTTTTCGCCTTCAACAAAGCCATCATCGACGCCACCGCACCTTATTGTATCGCTTACAAGCCTAACCTGGCATTTTATGAAAGCATGGGCGTAAAAGGTTGGCTCGCATTTGAAAAGACGATTCAATACCTGAACAAGAACTACCCCGACCAGTTCATCATCGCGGATGCCAAACGGGGAGATATCGGTAATACCTCGGCAATGTATGCCCGTACTTTCTTTAAGGAAATGCAACTCGATGCCCTGACGGTAGCTCCTTATATGGGCGAAGACAGCGTAACCCCGTTTTTAGGTTATGAAAACAAATGGGTCATTCTTCTGGCTCTGACCAGCAACAAAGGCTCGCATGATTTCCAGTTGACGACTGACGCTGAAGGCGAACGTCTGTTTGAAAAGGTCCTGCGGAAAAGCCAAGAATGGGGCAACGACCAAAACATGATGTACGTAGTGGGTGCCACCCAAGGACGCATGTTTGAAGACATCCGCAAAATCGTCCCCAACCACTTCCTGCTCGTGCCGGGCATCGGTGCACAAGGAGGCTCATTGGAAGAAGTCTGCCAATACGGCTTGAACAGCACTTGCGGCCTGATTGTCAACAGCAGCCGGGCCATCATTTATGCCGATTCCACAGAAAGCTTCGCTGTCGTAGCCGGTGAAAAGGCACGTGAAGTGCAACAAAAAATGGCAGTGCAATTAAAAAAGTTATAAGCACAGAGTCATCATGTTATTATTTGACAGCCGTCTGGGAATCCAAATACCGGACGGCTGACTTTTATAAGCCCCATCCATATTTATATATCCTTTACTATACATCTTGGCTACGGGGAAAGGTAGCTTAAATCGGGCTTGCCGTTTATTTTATTATCTCAAAATATGGTGTAATTCGATTTTTTTTGCGAAATTTGCAAAATTAGTAATGACAATAACTAAAGACCATGGAATTTACCGCTAAGCAGATAGCAGAATTCATACAGGGTTCAGTTGAGGGAAATGAAAACGCATCGGTACATACTTTTGCCAAAATAGAGGAAGGTATACCGGGAGCCATATCGTTTCTGTCCAATCCTAAATACACTCATTATCTCTATGACACACAGTCTAGTATTGTATTGGTGGACCGGAATCTTGAATTAGAAAAAGAAACCCAAGCCACACTGATTCGTGTGGACAATGCATACGAGGCCGTAGCCAAATTATTGGCTTTGTATGAGATGAGCAAGCCCAAGAAAAAAGGCATTGATTCATTGGCATATATCGCACCTACGGCTCAAATCGACGGAGACTGTTACATTGCCCCTTTTGCTTATATCGGTGAAAACGTGCATATCGGTAAAGGTACACAAATATATCCCCATACCACCGTGTACGATAATGCTTCGGTGGGCGAAGACTGTGTACTATATTCCAATGTTTCGGTATATCACGATTGTAAAATCGGCAATCGGGTCATTTTGCATGCGGGCTGCGTAATCGGTGCGGACGGCTTCGGTTTTGCACCGACCGAGAACGGCTATGACAAAATTCCGCAAATCGGAATCGTAACCATAGAAGACGACGTGGAAATCGGTGCCAATACTTGTGTGGACCGTTCTACAATGGGATCCACGTTCGTACGCCGAGGAGTCAAGTTGGATAATCTGGTCCAAATTGCCCATAACGTAGAAGTCGGGGAAAATACGGTGATGTCAGCCCAAGTAGGCGTGGCCGGTTCTACTAAAATCGGGAAATGGTGCATGTTCGGCGGCCAAGTGGGTATCGCAGGGCATGCGGTCATCGGTGATGAAGTCAAATCCGGTGCCCAAGCCGGTATTGCCGGAAGCATACGCAAGGGACACGTTACCGTACAAGGTTCTCCTGCCATTGAAGCTAAAAATTTTGCACGTTCAAGTGTTGTGTACAAAAAACTGCCTGAGATATATGCGGATGTGAACCATTTGAAAAAAGAAATAGAAGAATTAAAAGAAATACTGAATAAGAAGAAATAAAGAGCTATGCTGAAACAGAAAACATTGCAAGGAAGTTTTTCTTTGTGCGGCAAAGGATTGCATACAGGTCTGAATCTGACCGTTACATTCAATCCTGCTCCCGAAAACCACGGATATAAAATACAACGAATCGACCTGGACGGACGTCCCATTATTGACGCCGTAGCCGAAAATGTGGTAGAAACCACACGCGGCACCGTCTTGGGACGAGGAGAAGCCCGTTGCAGTACAGTAGAACATGCCTTAGCTGCTTTATACGCCATGGGAGTGGACAATTGCCTTTTGCAAGTCAACGGCCCTGAAGTTCCCATTCTGGATGGAAGCGCGGAAATTTACGTGGAGAACATCAAACGTGTAGGCATAGCCGAACAGAACGCAGTCAAAGACTACTATATCATCCGTAAAAAGTTAGAAGTCAAAGACGAGGAAACCGGTTCTTGCATTACAATCCTACCGGATGAACAGTTCAGCATCACGGCGATGATTTCATTCAATTCCAAAGTGCTTTCCAGCCAATTTGCCACTTTGGACAACATGGAGAATTTCGAATCTGAAATCGCCCCGAGCCGTACTTTCGTTTTTGTTCGTGAAGTAGAACAACTGATGGCTGCCGGTCTCATCAAAGGCGGAGACTTGGACAACGCGATCGTGATTTATGAGAATGAGATGTCTCAAGAAAAGTTGGACAAATTGGCCGACAGTATCGGAGTTCCCCATCATGATGCCACAGAAAAAGGATATTTGAACCACAAGCCTCTGGTATGGGAAAACGAACCGGCACGCCACAAATTGCTTGACATTATCGGTGACATGGCACTGATTGGCAAGCCCATCAAAGGGCGTATCATCGCTACCCGTCCCGGACATACCATCAATAACAAGTTTGCCCGCTTGATCCGCAAAGAAATTCGGGCGCATGAAATACAGGCTCCGGGGTACGACTGTAACGAACCGCCGGTAATGGATGTCAATCGTATCCGCGAACTTCTCCCCCACCGTTATCCCATGCAACTTGTGGATAAAGTTATAGAACTCGGACCTACGACCATCGTGGCTGTTAAAAACGTAACAAGCAACGAACCGTTCTTTACCGGACATTTTCCACAGGAACCGGTCATGCCCGGTGTGCTGCAAATCGAAGCCATGGCTCAAGCAGGCGGTCTTTTAGTGTTGAATTCGGTAGATGAACCGGAACGTTGGAGCACCTACTTCTTACGCATAGACCAAGTGAAATTCCGCCAAAAAGTGGTTCCGGGGGACACACTCCTTTTTAAAGTAGAACTGTTGGCTCCGGTACGTCATGGCATTTCGTCCATGCGTGGTTATGTGTTTGTGGGAGAAAGCATTGTGACCGAAGCTACGTTTACTGCACAAATCGTAAAAAACAAGTAAGATAGAATTTATGAGCAAAATAAGTCCTTTGGCTTTCATAGATCCGGAAGCTAAAATCGGTGAAAATTGCGAAATCGGCCCGTTTTGTTTCATTGACAAGAACGTGGAAATAGGCGACAATAACGTGTTGATGAACAGTGTAAGCGTACTATACGGAGCACGCATCGGCAACGGCAATGTCATTTTTCCGGGAGCTGTCATCAGTGCCGTGCCTCAAGATTTGAAATTCCGGGGAGAAGAAACCACAGCCGAAGTCGGTGACAATAACAAAATCCGTGAGAACGTAACAATCAACCGTGGTACGGCGGCAAAAGGAAAAACCTGCGTAGGCAGTGGTAATTTGCTGATGGAAAGCGTACATGTAGCCCACGATGCTTTCGTAGGAAACGATTGTATCATCGGCAACGGTACCAAACTGGCCGGTGAAATCATCATCGACGACCACGCCATCATCAGTGCCAACGTACTGATGCACCAATTCTGCCGTGTGGGTGGATATACGATGGTAGGCGGAGGTACACGTTTCAGCCAAGACATTCCACCTTATACTATATGTGCACGCGAGCCGGTTGCCTATTGCGGTCTGAATCTTGTCGGATTACGACGGAGAGGCTTTAGCAACGAACTGATAGAAAACATACATAATGCTTACCGCATTATTTACCAGGGGGGCGTACCTTTGAACGAAGCCTTGCAAAAAGTACGGGAAGAAGTGCCTGCCAGTCCGGAAATAGACTATATCATCGAGTTCATCGAAAACTCCAAAAGAGGATTTGTCCACTAAATATCATAAAAAGCCATGGTATACCGTTTTACCATTATCTCTAATGAAGTAGAAGATTTTATCAGAGAAATCAAAATAGATGCCGAGGCCACTTTTTACGACCTGCATCAGGCCATATTGTCTTCGTGCCACTATGCAGACAATGTGCCTACTTCTTTTTTCATCTGTAACCAAGAGTGGGAACAAGAACAGGAGATTCTGTTGGAAGACATGGGCACAAGCCGCTCGGACGAAGACCTGTATTTGATGAAAAAGACACGGCTCAACGAGCTGTTGGAAGACGAAAAACAACGTATGGTCTATGTTTTCGACCCGTTAGACAACCGTATGTTTTTCATTGAGCTGACTGAAATTAGTTTCAGAAAGACGCAGGAACAGCCGGTATGTAGCCGAAGCCATGGCGAAGCTCCGCAACAATCCATGGGTTTGGAAGAGTTCCTGAATAAGGAGACCACCAAACCCTCGGAAGATTTAAACGAAGATTTCTACGGAAGCGAGAGCTTCGACACAGAAGAATTCGACCCGGAAGGATTCGAGATCAGCGAAGGTAACCCTTATCATTGATTCATGAAGCCCCGACTTGTCGTATTGATAGGACCTACGGGAGTGGGCAAAACAGAACTCAGCCTTTCGTTGGCTGAGTTTCTTCATACTCCTATTATCAACGCGGATTCACGGCAACTATTCCGTGACCTGCCTATCGGAACCGCAGCACCAACTGAAGCGCAACAACAGCGTGTCAGACATTATTTCGTCGGCACACTCGGGCTAACGGACTATTATAGTGCGGCACAATACGAAACAGACGTACTTCGTTTGTTGGACGGCCTCTACTCCCAACATCCATACGCCCTACTGACAGGTGGAAGCATGATGTACATCGACGCGGTTTGCAAGGGTATCGACGACATTCCTACCGTAGACGAAGAAACCCGCCGCCTTATGTGGGAAAGATACGAAGAAGTGGGACTGGAACAACTTTGCAAAGAGCTGAAACTGCTCGACCCGGAATACTACAACCTCGTAGACCACAAAAATCCCAAACGCGTCATTCACGCATTGGAGATATGCTACATGACGGGAAAACCTTATTCAAGCTTTCGCACCAACCAACCCAAGGCACGTCCGTTCGACATCCTTAAAATCGGATTAAGACGGGAACGGGAAGAACTATACGAACGTATCAACCGGCGCGTGGACCAAATGATAACAGACGGATTAGTGGAAGAGGCACGGAAAGTCATAGCCTATAGGCATACCAACGCCCTCAATACCGTAGGATATAAGGAAATATTCAAATACATAGACGGTTCCTGGACTTTGGAAACATCTGTGGAGAAAATCAAACAAAACACCCGCATTTACTCACGCAAGCAAATGACATGGTTCCGCCGCGACGAAAGCATTCATTGGTTTCATCCGGATGAAACGGAAGCCATAAAAAAACTCATGGAAAAAGAGATTATGCCATAAACTTTTTCTAAATTTGCTCCTATTAAACATCATTCAACCTACATAAGTCAAATCACATGAGTCGCATTCTTCAAAAGACAATCCATTGGTTGAAAAAGGCCGGAAGGGGATTCACCAACCTCTATCGAGGCCCTTGGTACAAGAAAACCGTGGTATGGGCCACCACCTGTGTCCTATCGGTTATTTTACTTCTCATTGCCGTTGACCTCAACTTTCTCTACCTGTTCGGGAAGTCTCCCGGATTTAAAGACATTAAAAATCCGGTCACTAATGAAGCGTCCGAGATATACAGTGCCGACAGTGTACTTATCGGCCGTTTTTTCAGCGAGAACCGAACTCCGGTCGAGTACGAAGATATCTCCCCCATTATCATCCAGACCCTCATCGATACTGAAGACGAACGTTTTTACCGTCACCAT
>OKSW01000776.1_pt1 | contig 11683 bp, 10 predicted proteins | sample 1606351 | NCBI WGS metagenome assembly OKSW01 (sample SAMEA3879565, study PRJEB24766) | human gut metagenome | biome: human-associated habitat; feature: feces | place: USA | collected 1985/1987 | reverse complement strand
TTGAAAAATGGGATTTATTGTATATAATAAGAGAGTGTATGTGTAAATTTAAAGATATGGCAGGAAAGGGGCTATTAAAATGGTCGGATCAGATATCGGAATCGATTTAGGAACAGCAAGTATACTTGTTTATATAAAAGGAAAGGGTGTTGTGTTAAAGGAGCCTTCAGTAGTAGCCTTTGACAGGGACACCAACAAGATTAAGGCAATCGGAGAGGAAGCACGCCTCATGCTCGGAAGGACACCGGGTAATATCGTTGCAGTCAGACCGCTGCGTCAGGGTGTTATCTCAGATTATACAGTTACAGAGAAGATGATCAAGCACTTCATCCAGAAGGCGCTTGGTAAGAAAAGCTTCAGAAAGCCGCTCGTGAGCGTATGTGTGCCAAGTGGTGTTACAGAGGTTGAGAAGAAGGCCGTTGAGGATGCTACATTTGCAGCAGGAGCCAGAGATGTTAAGATTATCGAGGAGCCAATCGCAGCTGCAATCGGTGCAGGTATTGATATTTCAAAGCCATGCGGAAATATGATAGTAGATATCGGAGGCGGTACATCAGATATAGCAGTTATCTCACTCGGTGGTTCGGTAGTCAGCACATCTATCAAGATAGCCGGAGATGATTTTGATGAGGCAATTGTCAGATACATGAGAAAGAAGCATAACCTTCTCATCGGAGAGAGAACAGCTGAGGATATCAAAATCAAGATTGGTACATGCTACCCTCTCCCACAGCCGGAGACAATTGAGGTAAGAGGAAGAAACCTTGTAACAGGACTTCCAAGGACTATTACAGTCAGCTCAGAGGAGACAGAGGAAGCACTTCGTGAGGCAACTCTTCAGATAGTTGAGGCAGTGCACTCAGTGCTTGAAAAGACTCCACCGGAGCTTGCAGCCGATGTCGCAGACAGAGGAATCGTGCTTACAGGAGGCGGTTCGCTGCTCAGAGGTCTTGAGGAGCTTATCGAGGAAAAGACCGGCATCAATACAATGACTGCAGAGCAGCCTATGACATGTGTTGCTATCGGTACAGGAAAGTATGTAGAGTTCCTTGCAGGCAAGAGAGATGAAGAATTCTAGAATATACGTTTTATAACAGGCAGCCGTGAGGGCGATGATATGTCCCTGCATTGCAGGAATGTATTGTCGCTTTTTTGTTAATATTGTTACAAATGGGGATATTACAGTCAGGGGGATTAGTGAACAAAATAAAGGATATTGGGAGAGGCGTAATCAATCTGGTATTTCCACCGCGCTGTCCGGTATGTGATGGTATAATTGGTCCGGTTGAGAGATATATACACAGCAGATGCTGTGAAAAGCTCTTTCCGGTTGAGCAGCCGCAGTGTATGCGCTGCGGGAAGCCGGTTTTGTCTGAGCGAAGAGAGTATTGTGACGACTGTGCACGGGCACTAGAGCATCACAGGCAGATGCGGGAAGATGACAGCTACAGGCAGGGCAAGGCGCTTTTTGCATACAAGGGCAGCATAAAGCAGACCATGTACAGGTTCAAGTATTCAAACAGACGTGAGTATGCGGCTTATTTTGCACAGACAGCAGTGGAAAGATATTCGGACTGGATACTAAGATGTGGGATAGATGTTATTATTCCGGTGCCGATGCACCGTAAAAAAATGCGCCAGAGAGGCTACAATCAGGCAGAGTGTTTTGCAAAGGCATTGTCTGAAAAAACAGGCATAAGGATGGCAAAAGGGCTTGTGCGCAGAGTGAAAAATACCAGTCCACTCAAGACAATGGGGTATGTTGAACGCAGAAATTGTCTAGAGGGGGCTTTTCAAGTGGCGGATAGTATTGTACAATATGACCAAATACTAATAGTAGATGATATATATACTACAGGCAGTACGGCGGAGTCGATTGGGCACGAGATAGCAAAGAAATGTCCCGGCCGTGTATATGTGCTGTGTATTTGCATAGGACAGGGAAGTTAGGAGGGTTTTATCAGATGAGAATATCTAATTGCAAGGGCTGTGGCAGAATATTTAATGTACTGTCAGATGAGCAGTACTGCCCGAACTGCCAGAAAAAAATGGATGAGAAATTTGATATAGTAAAGAGATTTGTTGAGGATAATCCAAATGTGCCGGTTGAGACAGTGGCCAAGGAGACGGATACATCCATGAAGCAGATAAATAGGTGGATACGTGAGGAAAGGCTTTCGTTTTCACCGGATTCATCATATGGTATACCATGCGAGAACTGTGGCAGGATGATACGTACAGGTAGATTTTGTGATGAGTGCAAGACTAAGCTCACAAACACACTACGCAGTGCCCTTGACACACCAAAGAGCCAGGATAGGCAGCTGTGGCAGCAGGATGACAAAAACCGTATGAGATATATCAAGTAACAGGTAAGAGGATGATTTATGATAAACGAAGAAAAAGTAAGGGAACTGTTTAATATTGCTCTATGTGACAGCAAAAGCGATGACAGCCGTGTGCAGAAGCAGTCCGCAAGCTATTACGGATGGGACTATATATGGAAAGAGGGCTTAAAAAGCTTCTTTACAGGTACATTCGCATTTGCAGGGCTTGTTGTGATGTGGGTTGCTGTCAATGCAGCAGAGCTTTTGGACAGAATCAATAAGCTTGATTTTAAGGCAATGGGTGTCACAATAGGCATACTGTATATTGCATTTATGGCGGTTTACATTTTTGTCACAATTGTGGTGTATACTGCAAGATATAAGGCCGGCAGAAGAGAAGTGCGCAAATACGCAAATCACCTGAAGGCAGTGGGCAGAATATATTCCCGTGAGGAAAAGATTAAGCGTTAGGGAGGCTTTATGAACAAGTTACTGGAAATTAAGGATAAGGCAGTCAAATTTTGCGGTGAGTATGAGCACTTTATACTTCCGGTTGTGAGATTTGCCGTTGCATTTATCGCATTTATAACAATAGATTTGAATATCGGCTATATGGCGAAAATAAGCTCGATGCTTGTGGCACTGCTTTTAGCGCTTGTGTGTGCACTGCTTCCGGTGAATGCAATACTCTGGATTGCTTCGATTATGATACTTTTAGATATGTATGCGCTGTCCATAGAGGTTTTTGCTATCACATTTGTACTTTTTTTAGTACTGTATTTTGTCTATTTTCGTTTTGCACCGAAGGATGGCATGCTTGTGATACTCACACCTATATGCTTTCAGCTTCACATACCATCTGTTATGCCGGTTGCAGCAGGTCTTTTAAGAAGAGCTTATTCGGTTGTTGCAATAATATGTGGCACACTGTTGTACTATTTCCTTGACGGAATCAGACAGAATGCATCAGCGCTTGCAGAGGTGGTAGATAAAAAGGGGCAGAGCACTACAAAGCTCAATGTGACAATGGGACAGCTTCTTGACAACAAAGAGATGTTTATAGTTATGGCAATCTTTGTTATCACCACACTGGTGGTGTATCAGGTCAGACGATTGAAAATCAACAATTCATGGACTGTTGCTACCATAGCAGGAGGACTCGTACAGTTGGTTGCACTTGTTGTTGCTTATCTGGTGCTCGGACTGCCGGAGAAGATAATCTGGCTTGTGCTCAGCACTGTAGCAGCTATTTTTGCAGGTGTTGTCATACAGTTTATATTTATGAATCTTGACTATGCACGTACAGAAAATGTACAGTTTGAGGATGATGAATATTATTATTACGTCAAGGCAGTTCCAAAGAAGATGATTGCCAAGGAGGAAAAGGTTGTAAAGCACTTTGGCAATACAGGAAGCCTTGGAAAGAAGATTCAGAGACATAATCAGGAAAATATCAGCAAAGAGGCTATTGCAAAAGATCTCGAAATAGACGAAAATATATTTGAGGATGACAAATAGTTACATAGTATAAGAGAAAGGAGGGCGCTATGGATAATGTGAGTGGTGTATTGATACGCTTCAAGGATCAGTTCCTTACATTCACAAATGTGCCGGGCATCAAAATCGGTGTGATAGACATTATAGAGATACTTATTATTTCAGTGCTCTTCTATCATATACTTTTGTGGATAAAGACCACGAGGGCATGGAATCTGTTCAAGGGCCTTATTATCATACTGTTGTTTGTGCTTGTTGCAGCATTGTTCCAGATGGATACAATACTGTGGCTTGCTGAGAAACTCTTTAATATAGGTCTCGTGGCACTTGTTGTTATTTTTCAGCCTGAGCTTCGAAATGCCTTGGAGAATATTGGTGGAAAGACCTTTTTGGGTGATTTTTTTAATACCGGCAGAGGCGAAATTGAGAAATTCTCCGACAAGACAATTGATGAGCTGGTGCGTGCATGCTTTGCGATGGGCAGAGTAAAGACAGGAGCGCTAATAGTCATGGAGGATGAGATAAATCTGGGAGAGTATATCAGAACAGGAATAGATGTGGATGCTATACTTACAAGTCAGCTCCTCATCAATATTTTTGAGAAAAACACACCGCTTCATGACGGAGCGGTTATCGTGCGTGGCAACCGTGTGGTGTCAGCTACATGTTACCTTCCGCTATCAGACAGCCTGTCACTCTCGAAGGATTTGGGAACCAGACACCGTGCAGCGGTCGGAGTCAGCGAGGTAAGTGATTCGCTTACTATCATAGTTTCAGAGGAGACAGGATCAGTTTCTACAGCATACAAGGGGCAGATTGAGCACGATATAGATGCCGATCATCTACGCACACAGCTTAAGCTTCTGCAGAACAGACATAGGGAGCCGGGTAAATTTGAATTAATTAAAAGGAGGTTTAAGAATGGGAAAGAAGCTTCTAAAAACCTTCACAAATAATATAGGCTTTAAAATACTTGCGATAGCATTTGCATTTATACTCTGGCTTGTGGTCTACAATCTCAATGACCCGGTCAAGACAAAGACATTTACCACAACAGTCACCGTCACAGGCCGTGATTCGGTTGTTGACAAGGGGCTATGGCCTACCATCAAGGATTCGGAAAAGACCATCAGCTTTTCGGTATCAGGCAAGAGAAGCTATCTGAACGAGCTTGATGATTCTGATTTTTACGCAAATGTCGACCTTGCAAATATCATAGTAGATAAGGATGATACGAATAAGGCAAGCGTAAAGGTAGATATTGGATGCACCAAGTACAGACATTCGATTACCTTCAACGGTGGAGACCATATGCTCCCGCTTTCGGTTGAAAAATATATGCAGAAGCAGTTTGAGGTAAAGGTATCATTGGATGGAAGTCTCTCAGGTGCGAAAGCACTGGGAAACAAGCCACAGGCAAATCCAAAGGTAGTAAAGATCGGAGGTCCTGAGTCCATTGTTTCAACTATAGCATCGGCCAATGTAAATATAAAGGTCGATGACAATACCATAATATCAGATAATCAGATAACTGATCGCGGTGATCTCACTCTGATTGATGATAATGGCGATGAGATAGATATATCAAAGCTTGATGTGGACAGCCAATATCAGTCTATAGCAGTGACAGTTGATGTCCTAAGTACCAAGGAGGTACCTATCAAGTGTACTACGACAGGCTCACCGGCAGGTGGAAAGAGCGTGCTCGGAGTAGACCTATCAGAGGAGTCTGTAATGCTCAAGGGTAATGCAGAAGCATTGAACAATATCACATCTATAGATGTGGGCCCAATCGATATATCGGGCGCAACAGACGATATAAGTACATCTGTTGACCTGACAGGATATCTGCCGGATGGAGTTTTTATAGTGAACTCATCCAAGGCAAAGCTCAGTATAGATATAAAGATTGAAACAAATGCGACTTCAACCATGACGCTGAACAGTTCCAATATCACATATGACGGACTGGAAGAGGGATATACGCTTACATTTGTAACAGATAAGAGCAGTGTCATAGTAAGCGGCACCCAGTCTGATATAGATACACTTTCGGGAACTACACTGAAGGGGAAAATTGATGTGACAGGCCTTGGTACAGGTACACATACAGTGACGGTAAAGCCAAATCTGGATGAGACCAAGTACACATGGGGCGAGATAAAGGTTCAGATAGTTATCGGAAGGGAAGGTGACGGAGGCGGCACAACGGGAACTGATGGTACAGGAACAGCCTCGGGCTCAACAACAGGCGATACCGGCACAGGCGGTTCATCGTCATCGGGCAGCACATCGTCAGGAAACACCGGAAATAACGGCTCTGACAGTTCATCACATTGATAGATATATAACCGAAAAGAGGTAATAAAAGTGGTAGCACAAAAAATAATAATCAAGAATCCTACCGGATTACATTTACGTCCGGCCGGCAATCTCTGCAAAGAGGCAATGAAATTTAAATCAAAGGTAACATTTATATATGACGAGAAAAATGTAGCTAATGCAAAGAGTGTACTTTCAGTGCTTGGAGCATGCATAAAGTCAGGCGATGAGATAGAGCTTATCTGCAATGGCGAGGATGAGAGTGAGGCACTTGAACACCTTATACAGTACATCAAGGATGGACTCGGAGAGTAGTACACAAGTAAACAGGTATACATGGAGAAACATATATGGAGAAGCTTTTAACCATAGTCGTTCCGGCTTACAATGTTGAAAAGTATATAAAGAACTGTCTTGACTCGTTTATAGATTTGTCTGTGCTCAGAAGTCTGGAGATACTCATAGTGGATGATGGTTCCACAGATTCCACAGCCAGCCTGGCACATACCTACGAGCAGAAATATCCATACAGCTTCAAGGTGCTCTCCAAGGAGAACGGAGGCCATGGATCTACCATCAACTATGCGATACCGCGCGCAACAGGAAAGTATTTCAAGGTGGTGGATGGTGATGACTGGCTGGACAAGAGCCTTTTGCCACAATTTGTACAGCTTTTGAAGCACACGCACTCGGATGTCATATCCAATGACTTCAACCTGGTGGATGATAGGACAAAGAAGGTCACAAAGCGCAGAAAGGCAGTGTCCAATTCTTATCACTACAACAGGGAGTGGGGCTTTGCGGAGGCAGTCATGGACCCGCTGATCACTATACATTCCATGACCATCCGTACTGATGTATTGCAGAAGAATGATATTCGTGTGGATGAGCACTGTTTCTACGAGGACCAGGAGTATATACTCTACCCTATACCATACTGCACAAGCATCACGTTTTCACCTCTGCCGCTGTATCAGTACAGACTTGGAAGGAGTGGCCAGAGCGTGGACATAAAGATGATGATCAAGCGTCATGACCAGCACCTTAAGGTGCTTGATGCACTGTTTGAGTACAACAACGTGCACGGCAATCTGCAGACCTACAAGAAGCAGTACCTTGAGCGCGGCATAGCCGAGGCAGTCGATGATGAGTACCAGATATTTCTGGCAAAGGGCAATGATGCAAGGAACGTTGAGCAGATGAAGAAGTTTGACGAGATGCTGCGTGAGGAGCACCCGGGAGTGTACCGGGCGTGCAGCAGGAAGAGCGTCTGGATGCTTAGAAAAACAGGTTTTAAGATATTTCCGATGGCAGCATGGGTCTATAGCAGACTGCGTGGTAATTAATTTCATGAATAGGCGTTAATGAGTATGCAATACTCTTTTTAATAATAGTAATCAGGACGGATAGAACAGTTAATGAGTAAAATATTATCAATCATAATACCAACATATAATGCAGAAAAGTTTCTGAATAAGGGGCTGTCGTCATTTCTGGTATGCAGGGATACAGATGCACAGACAGCACAGCACAACTGTAAAATGGCAACGGAGGGCCGCTTTGAGGAAATAGATATTGACAAGGCTATACTCGATAAGCTTGAGGTGATAGTCGTAAATGACGGCACACCTGACAAAAGTGTTGAAGTGGCGCAGAAATTTGTGGACTGGTATCCGGATACCTTTGTCATAGTAAATAAAACAAATGGTGGACACGGTTCTGCAATCAACACAGGCGTGGAGCATGTGAGAGGAAAGTATTTAAAGGTGGTCGATGCAGATGACTGGGTAGATACGCTTGCGCTAAAGCACCTGGTTGAATATCTCGAGCATGTAGATTCGGATGCGGTGATACAAAGCTTCAGGTATTATGACATATCAAAGGATGAGTACAGACCGGCAGATGTGAGTGTGCCTGATTTTACAAGAGAGTACAATTTAAAGGATATAGTAAATATGTGGGATGATGTATATGATGGTCTATCATTTCACGGAGTGATATATAACACAGGGTTCTATAAAGCACTTGGATATAAGCTCACAGAGCATGTATTTTACGAAGACCAGGAGTATGCAACCGTTCCGTTTTCGTATGCAAAAACTGTCAGATTTATTCAGGAAGAGTTGTATGTATACAGGGTTGGAGATGTAAATCAAAGTGTTTCAGCAGCGAGTCAGGTGAAGCGTCTTCCGGATTTGGAGCAGGTTATATTTAATGTACTTGAGGCAGAGAAGAGCTTTGCAAAAATGCCACAGGGTGGAAAGGAACACTTTATCAGAAAGACGTCGGGCATAATCACAAGCTATTATCAAATAGCTTTGATAAAAAATACCGACAGACAATCCGGAAGAGCGATAGTAGAGCAGTTTAACATGAAGCTTGCTCAAAAAAGTGCACTTATGTATGAGGCAGTACAGCGTAAATATAAAGTATTTCGGCTGTTTAATAAGCTGCATGTGAGCAACAGCTTTTACGAGAATCAATTTGCAAAGCTGCTTGAGCTTGCCAAAAGGGTTGGCAGAGCAGACAGACTATACAGAAAATACTACTGACTACCATTGTCAAATATGGTGACAGACAGCGATATAAGTGGAAATTAACATATAGAAACAGGAATTAGATAGGATATGGAAACAGAAAATAAAAAGATACTATCAATAATAATACCGACATATAATGCGGCAAAGTTTTTGGATAAAGGGTTATCATCATTTATTATTGATGATAACTCTCTTTTAAATATGCTGGACATTATTGTTGTGAATGACGGCTCTACCGATAATAGTGTGGAGATTGCACAAAAATATGTAAATAAATATCCTGACGTGTACCGGATACTGAATAAAGAAAATGGTGGTCATGGCTCGGCAATTAATGAAGGAGTAAAAATAATAAAAGGAAGCTATTTTAAGGTAGTAGACGCTGATGACTGGGTAAACACTGATGTGTTGAAAGAAACTATTTGTTATCTTAAAGATAATGAAAATAAACATGAGAATTTCGCAGATGCAGTGCTGATGAGCTATAGATCATATGTGCTGCAGAGAGAAAATACTGATGAGTATCCGTACGACGATAAGTATATAACAAAAAATGGTGGACCATATAATGCAGGATATGTGGATGAGCATCTGTATGATTTCTGGTGGGGGCTGAGTCTGCATGGGGTGATATATAATACGCAGTTTTATAGAAATACAGGACTGACACTCTCTGAGGGGATATTTTACGAGGATCAGGAGTTTTCAATAATCCCAATGGCATATGCAGAAAGTATCTACGCATATGATAAGGCACTTTATGAGTATAGAGTCGGTGATGTAAATCAGAGCGTTTCGATAGAAAGCTCACTGAAGAGGCTTGACCATTATGAGAAGGTTATCATGAGGCTGATTGAGGCAGGCCGGGATGCGGAGCACTTTAGTATAGGCGGAAAGCAGCTGTGGTTTGATAAAACAAGCAAATTTATCAACGACTATTTGCAGCTTTGCCTGATTAGGAACACTGATAAAAAACAGCTTAGAAAAAGGATGAAGCTGTTTGTCAGTCAAATCGAAAAAAAGAATACAGATATGTATAAATGTGTAAATAAGAATTATAAAGTATTTTGTATGTTGAATAAAATGCATATGAGCGATAAGGTTTATCAGAACTATTTTATACGCCTGTTACATATTGTGCGTCATTAGAAGATTTTTGTTATCATAATGATGAATAATATGTCTAAATAATCGGAAAATATGTGACAAATCTCACTTGAGGCATATATAAGAAAGTGATAAAATATGGTGCTGTGAGAATAATATAAAATTAAGATAAAGAGGACAAAGATGAAGAAGAAAAATATAAAACTCCTGGTAGTTTTGGCCTGTGTGCTTATGGCGTTGGGAATGTCAGGCTGTGGAAAGAAAGCATATAAGACATTCCCTGAAAAGTACAAGCTTGCATCAGTTGATGTAGGTGGAATGACTGCTGACGAGGCAAAGAAAGCCATAAAGACTGCAGTAGGCAAGTATAAGATATCAGTGAAGCTTGACGATGCATCATTTGATATGACAGCAGAGGATTTAGGGCTTAAGTATAATGACAAAGCAAATCTTCAGGAACTGATAAATGCGGCCAATAAGGATAAGGAGCCGGAAAAGCAGGTGAAGCTTTTTAAAATGGACAAGTCTGATGAGCTGGAGACGGCTCTTGTAGACTCTTATATCACTGCAAAAACGCAGTCACAGTCTGATGCAACGGCTCAGAGTGATACGGATACAGACGCAAATGATGGCGAACAAAAGAAGACTGCGACAGACACACAGACCTTTGATATAAGATCAATTGTGCCATATCGTGCTACAATAGCCTACAATGCAGATGCAGGACAATTTGAGGGTGTTGACGGTGTATCGGGAGATGCACCTGTATATGACAATGCAGCTGCAAATCTGACAAGCGCTGTAAAGGAGCTGAAGGATAAGGTAGAGCTTACATCTGCAACAGGATATGTTGATGGAGAAAAGGCTGCGGACAGCGAGCAGGTAAAGAAGGCATTAAAAGAAGCCAATGCATATCTTGATGTGACGGTGACATGTAATTTCACACCGGCAACAGGTGAAGCTGCTACAGAGGCTGTAGGAAAGGATCAGATAGCTCAGTGGCTTATAGTGGGCAATGACGGGTTGTCAGTTTCGCTTGATGGTGAGAATATGGCTACATACTGTACAGAGCTTGCAAAAAAGCATGATGTGTCAAAGAAGAAAACAGGACAGTTTAAGACAACAGGCGGAAGTATAATAAATGTGCCTGTAGCATCATCAGGACAGACTGTAGATGGAAACAAGCTGTATGAGGCGATTGCTGAGGCAATAAACAATAAAAAGTCTGCAACAGTGGAAGCAGTTTACAGTGAGGCAAAGGAAGAAGAAACAGGTGAATATGTCACATATGGTGGCAATTACTGTGAAGTGGATCTTACCAACCAGATGGTATATGTATACAAGAATGGAGAGCTTGTTGTATCAAGTCAGTGTGTTACAGGATGTATTTCAAAAGGACACGGAACACCTACCGGAGTGTATTCTATTTTCTCAAGAGATAAGGATAGATACTTAAGGGGAGACGGATATAAGTCATGGGTTAATTTCTTTATACCATTCAATGGTGGAATTGGCTTCCATGATGCTTCGTGGAGAAGTACTTTCGGTGGAAATATCTACCTGTACAGCGGCAGCCATGGCTGCATAAATATGCCTTATTCAGCTGCAAAGAAGCTATATGAGAATGTAACATTAGATGAAAAAGTAATTGTATATGGTGGTGTTGACAAGGTGGCCGGCAAAGCACAGAGTCTTGGCGGAGCTGACTCTTATAATGTGACAGAGGGCGACGGAGCATTCAATCTCGGTGTGACAGCAGAGGATAATGCAAAGCTCACATACTCAAGTGATAATGATGGTGTAGTGAGAGTGGATGAGAACGGTAATGTGACGATAGCAGGTGTCGGAACTGCAACAATCACTGTCAAGTCTGAGGCTACTACAAGCTAT
>OKSW01000762.1_pt1 | contig 11819 bp, 10 predicted proteins | sample 1606351 | NCBI WGS metagenome assembly OKSW01 (sample SAMEA3879565, study PRJEB24766) | human gut metagenome | biome: human-associated habitat; feature: feces | place: USA | collected 1985/1987 | reverse complement strand
CACACGGATGCACATCAGTTCCTTTGCACCGGTGTTGTCGGCAACCTTCAGATAGGTCTGCATCTGTATCACAGTGCGTCCCCTCCTTTCGGTTGTACTGAAATCAAATATCTATTCAGAAAACTTTGCAAGATAATCTTAATTATTTTGCTTTTTCGATGATCTCGACTACTCTCCAGTGTTTGTCCTTGGACAGAGGGCGAGTCTCCATAACCTGTACCTTATCGCCAATGCCGCATGCGTTTTCTTCGTCATGAGCCTTGAACTTAACGGTACGTTTCATGATCTTTTTGTAAAGAGGGTGTTTTACGTTATCTTTGATCGCAACTACAACGGTCTTGTCCATCTTGTTGCTGACAACGGTGCCGACCCTTGTTTTTCTAAGGTTTCTTTCGTCCACCTTGCGTCCTCCTTCCAAGAATTACTGCGCGTTCTTCATTGCGTTTTCCTTGATAATCGTGGAAATTCTGGCAATATCTTTTTTAACTGCCTTAATTCTCTTCGGATTCTCAAGCTGGTTAATGGCGTGCTGGAAGCGGAGGTGGAAAAGCTCAGCCTTCAAGTCTACAAGCTTCTCGGAAAGTTCTTTTTCAGACAAGTTTCTGATCTCAACAGCTTTCATTACTTTTCACACTCCTTTTCTTCTTTCTTGATGAATTTGCACTTGATTGGCAGTTTGTACATTGCCAGACGCATAGCCTCGCGAGCAAGCTCTTCGGATACGCCACCGATTTCGAACATAACGGTGCCTGGCTTAACAACTGCTACCCAGTACTCCGGGCTACCTTTACCGGAACCCATTCGGGTTTCAGCTGGCTTTTCAGTGATTGGTTTGTGTGGGAAGATCTTGATCCATACCTGACCGCCACGCTTGATGTAACGTGTCATAGCAATACGGGCAGCTTCGATCTGGTTTGATGTGATCCAAGCGGGCTCAAGTGCCTGTAAACCGTATTCGCCGTGGCTGACTACATTACCACGTGTTGCTTTACCGGTCATACGACCTCTCTGTACTCTTCTGTACTTTACTCTCTTCGGAAGCAGCATTAGTCGTTACCTCCCTCTTTTTTCTCAACTCTGGGTCTGCGTGATCTGTTGTCGTTGTTTCTGCGACGGGGCTTTTCTGTTGTTCTCTGTGCAGGAATCTCACCCTTGAGAACTTCGCCCTTGTAGATCCAGACCTTAACACCGATAACGCCGTAAGTTGTGTTAGCTCTTGCAACGCCGTAATCAATGTCTGCTCTTAATGTCTGTAAGGGGATCGTGCCTTCGTGGTAATTCTCGCTTCTTGCGATTTCAGCACCGCCAAGACGGCCGCTTACCATTGTCTTGATACCCTTTGCACCTGACTTCATTGTTCTGCCGATGCAGCTCTTCATAGCTCTTCTGAAAGATACACGCTGCTCTAACTGCATTGCGATGTTCTCTGCTACGAGCTTAGCATTCATATCGGGGTTCTTAACCTCAACGATATTTAAGTTAACGTCCTTGCCGCCTGCGATCTTTGAGATCTCTGCACGGAGCTTTTCAATCTCTGCGCCCTTAGCACCGATAAGCATACCGGGCTTTGCGGTAAGAATATGAATCTTGATCTTGTTGTCTGATGAACGCTCGATCTCAACCTGAGCAATACCTGCTGCTCTTGAAAGCTGCTGGTCGGACTTTTCGCCGTTTGCTCTTGTGAGCATTCTCTTGTTCATGATATAGTCACGGATTTTGTAGTCTTCAACGAGTGTATCGCCAAAAGTTGCCTTGCCGGCAAACCAACGGGAATCCCAATCTTTGATAACTCCGACTCTGAGACCGTGCGGATTAACTTTCTGTCCCATTGTACTCCTCCTTATTCAGCTTCTTTTACAACCAGAACGATGTTGGAAGTTCTCTTGAGAATACGATGTGCTCTTCCGTGATCCTTATGTCTGATTCTCTTTAAAGTAACGCCGGCGCCAACGTGGCAGCTTGAAACATAGCACTTGGAAAGATCCATTGAGTGATTGTTCTCTGCGTTTGCCATTGCTGACTTGAGGAGCTTCTGTAAAGGCTCGCTCGCTGACTTGGGTGTGTGCTTGAGGATCGCCATAGCCATGTCGCAGGGCTTGTTTCTGATAAGATCAAGAACAACGCCAACCTTGCGGGGAGATATGCGAACCTGTCTGAGTTCTGCTCTTGCCTCCATTGATGTCTCCTCCTTACTTACTTGTTTTGCTTCCTGCATGACCCTTGTAGGTTCTTGTAGGAGCGAATTCGCCCAGCTTGTGACCTACCATGTCTTCAGTCACATATACGGGAACGTGCTTTCTGCCGTCGTGTACAGCAAATGTATGTCCGACGAAATCAGGGAATATTGTGCTTGAACGGCTCCAGGTCTTGAGAACTTTCTTCTCGCCTGCTTCGTTCATAGCGAGCACTCTCTTCATGAGCGCTTCCTGCACATAAGGTCCCTTCTTGATACTTCTGCTCATTGTATAATTTCCTTTCAAGTGGATTGCAAGTTAATATGCGGCGGATTCTTTACTGCTATGCCGCAAACGCCGCACTTATTAACAACGACTTGTAGTAGTTATTACTTGCTGTTTCTTCTCTTAACGATGAACTTGTCTGTGCTCTTGCCGATCTTTCTGGTCTTATAACCGAGAGCGGGCTTGCCCCAGGGAGTTACAGGGCCGGGACGACCAACGGGGGACTTGCCTTCACCACCGCCGTGGGGGTGGTCGTTCGGGTTCATTACAGAACCTCTTACTGTAGGTCTAACGCCCATGTGACGAACACGTCCTGCCTTACCGTAGTTAACGTTCTCGTGGTCGAGGTTTGATACAACACCGATAGTAGCCATGCAATTATCGGATACGTTTCTTAACTCACCGCTGGGAAGTCTTAACAGAGCGTAGCCGTTTTCCTTAGCCATGAGCTGTGCCATGTTACCTGCGGAACGAACGAGCTGACCGCCCTTACCGGGATAAAGCTCTATATTGTGAATAACCGTACCTACGGGGATGTCAGCAAGTGCAAGTGCGTTACCGGGCTTGATATCAGCGTCGGAACCGCTTCTTACCTTGTCGCCTACGTTCAGACCGTCGGGAGCGATGATGTATCTCTTCTCGCCGTCCTCGTACTGAATCAGTGCGATGAATGCTGAACGGTTGGGGTCGTACTCAAGAGTCATAACCTCAGCGTCCATACCGAGCTTGTTTCTCTTAAAGTCGATTACACGATATTTTCTTCTCTGTGCGCCGCCCTTGTGTCTTACAGTGATTCTACCGTAGCTGTTACGGCCGGAGTTCTTCTTGAGTGACTCAAGCAGGCTTCTCTCGGGCTCAACCTTTGACAGAACGCTGTAGTCGGTAACAGTCATACCTCTGCGACCGGGGGTGACAGGTTTATAAGTCTTAATAGCCATTTATATCACTCCTTTATATCATTCCGTCGAAGAACTCGATTGTCTTAGAGCCTTCAGCGAGAGTTACAACAGCTTTCTTCCAAGCGGGTGTGTAACCTTCGTTTCTGCCCATTCTCTTCATTACGCCACGGCAGTTTACTGTGTTTACCTTAGCAACCTTAACACCGGGGAAGAGAGCCTCGACAGCCTTAGCTATCTCGATCTTGTTGGAGTCCTTGGCAACCTTGAAAGTGTACTTGCCCTGAGTAAGCATTTCCATGCTCTTCTCTGTAATAACGGGCTTTAAAATGATGTCATAAGCGAGCTTTGCCATTATGCGTACACCTCCTCGATAGTAGCAACGGCATCCTTAACAACGATGAACTTGTTGTACTTTAAGATGTCGTATACGTTAAGAGTGTTGGCCTGAGTTGTCTTTACGCCGGGAATATTAGCGGCGCTCTTGATAACCTTTTCGTCAACGCTGTTGAGAACGATAAGTGCCTTGTCAGCGCTGAGAGCCTTTAACATGTTAACGATTGTCTTTGTCTTGAATTCGTCAGCTGTGATAGAATCAACAACTATCATGCTGCCGTCCTGCACCTTAGCTGAAAGTGCAGACTTTAATGCAAGTCTCTTTACCTTTTTATTTAAAGAGTATGTGTAGCTTCTGGGCTTGGGGCCTAAAGCAACACCGCCGTGTGTCCACTGGGGAGCTCTGGTAGAACCCTGTCTTGCGTGACCTGTGCCCTTCTGACGCCAAGGCTTTTTACCGCCGCCGCTTACTTCTGTTCTTGTAAGCGTTGACTGTGTACCCTGACGCTGATTTGCCAGGTAATTTACCACTGCTGCGTGCATAACAACTGTGTTCGGCTCAATACCGAAAATGTTGTCATTAAGCTCAAGGTCGGACACAACAGCTCCTGTCATATCATATACTGATATTTTTGCCATGATGATCCTCCTCCTTACGCTTTCTTAACCGCATCGGTAATGCACACAACTCCGCCCTTAGGACCGGGAATAGCACCCTTGATTGCGATAAGATTGTTTTCTGCATCGATCTTAACGATAACGAGATTCTGAACTGTTACGTTCTCAGCACCCATGTGACCTGCCATGCCCTTGCCCTTGAATATTCTCGAGGGAGATGAGCAAGCACCCATAGAACCTGCCTGTCTTACAACAGGGCCTGTACCGTGAGTTTCCTTCAGTCTGTGCTGGTTGTGACGCTTGATAGCGCCCTGGAAGCCCTTACCCTTGCTAACGCCGCTTACGTCGATAACGTCGCCTGCTGCGAATACGTCAGCCTTCAGAACGTCGCCAACGTTTACGTTGCTGATGTCGTCTAATCTGAACTCCTTGAGAGTTCTCTTGAAGGGGAGGTCATTCTTCTTGAAGTGACCTGTCATGGGCTTGTTTGTGTGCTTCGGTGATACATCGCCGAAACCAAGCTGAACTGCTTCATAGCCGTCATTCTCAGCTGTCTTGAGCTGTGTTACAACGCAAGGACCTGCTTCGATAACGGTAACAGGAACTACTTTTCCTGCTTCGTCGAAAATCTGGGTCATTCCGATTTTCTTTCCGATTAAACCCTTAGTCATGGTTTAAATCCTCCTGTTTAGGTTATTGGTCGGTTTCCCGACTTGACCACCGACACCGATATTGTTTCGGGTTTCCGGTGCCGAAGGTTATTGGTTGGCTTTACACCAACATAACTCGCTATGGCTTACGCTTCCATAGTCATTTCCACACCTGCGGGAAGTTCGAGGCTCTGCAGAGCTTCAACTGTCTTGTTGGTGGGGCGGATTACGTCGATAAGACGCTTGTGAGTTCTCATTTCGAACTGCTCACGGCTGTCCTTGTACTTGTGTACGGCTCTCAGGATCGTTATTACTTCCTTGTTTGTGGGAAGCGGAATAGGACCTGCAACTCTTGAACCTGTACGCTTGGCTGTTTCAACGATCTTTGCAGCAGCTGCATCAACTGTTGCGTGCTCGTAGCCCTTGAGCTTGATTCTCACTTTTTCCTTAACTGCCATTCTTGTTTCTCCCTTTCATAAGATTTTCGGGGGAAAGATACGGTTTGCGGTATTTATAAAACATACCGTGCCGGGTGTTTCGTATGCTCTCATATAAAACAGGATCTTTTCCCACGGGGGTATCAACCTTATTGCTAACCCTTCCCGTCTTGACGGGAGAACGATCCCAAACTTATATAAAGCACCGAAAACCGCTTTGCAAAGCCGTTTTCGCCCATTCACTGGACATACTCCGTCTGAATTACCGGCATAGCCGCAACCTCAGACATCACAGCATATCATTGCAGTACGCTTTCACGCGCAAGAATTATTATACAGCATTACGATGCGGAATACAAGCCTTTTTCGAAAATTTTAAGATAGAAATTACAATTAAAAATCTCCGCATTTTTGTGCATATTGACTAATCGGTTTTATGCTATTATTTCCGTTCTGCCTGCCTGTATTCGTTAATTTTTCTGCCGCTTATTTATAATGCTTTGGTGCGTAGCGCCGCAGAGCTTCATCGGGTATAGAAAACCGCAAAAAAACTGAGGGCAGGTAACACTACCTGCCCTCGCTGTCACTTTGATTTTATTTCGCCGTTGTTACCTTTGCGGAAACGTACTCGCTGAATCTGTTGCTTCCGTCAACCGTTTTGAATGACTTCATACGGAAGGAATACGTTGTTCCCTTTGCGAGCGGGGCGACAACCATTGTCGTTACGTTCTTATCTTTGATAACGTTTATCTGCGTCCACTTTCCGCCCTTGTACTGTTCAATGACATATCCCGAGGCGATTGTGTTGCGGCTCCAGCTGAGCTTTACCGCCGTCTGCGACAACGCCGTTGCGTTGAACTTAGCCACGTTCGCAATTCTGGTCGTTCCGGCCATCGAAACATAGCCGCCGTAGGTTGTCTTTGTGCCGTTTGTCTTATACGCTCTTATTCTGAACGAATATTTCGTATCCGGGTTAAGACCCTTGACAATGAACTTCAGCGTCGTGTTATTCTTTGTTACCGCTATCTGCGTCCACTTTCCGCCCTTGTACTGCTCTATCGCATATCCAGTAACGTTAGCGTTACGTTCCCATTCAAGAGTGATCCATGTAGCCGTGGTAGAGGTAACTCTTGCATTCTTCACTGCCGCAGGAGGAGTTTCCGCCTTAACCGTGGTATAGCCGCTGTAGTTTGTCTTGCCGTCGGCATTCTTGTATGTCTTTATGCGGAATGAATAAGGTGTTGCGTCCTCCAGCCCCTTTACAGTAAAGGTAAGCGTTGTGTTGTTCTTTGTTACCGCTATCTGCGTCCACTTTCCGCCCTTGTACTGTTCGATTATGTAGCCTGTAACCTTATCGTTCCTGTTCCAGTCCAGCTTTACAGCTGTAGGAGATATTGCGGTGCCGACAAATTTGTCGGTATTTGTAAGCTGCGTTTTTGCCGCAAGCCTTACATAGTTGCTGTATGCCGTACCCGACGATAAAGTCTTATATGCCCTCATCCTGAACGTGTACGTTGTATCGGCGGCAAGTCTGCTTACATTGTACGAAACCGTGGAGCTGTTATTTATCTTTGCAATCTGCGTCCACTTTCCGCCCTTGTACTGCTCTATCTCATAACCGCTTGCATTTGCGTTCTTATCCCACTTCAGCGAAACACTCGATGAAGTCGCCGATCCAGCCACAAAGCCTGTAGGAGTTGCAACATCATTGTCGATCTTGATTTCCGTATAACCGAGAATATAGTAGTATTTGTATTTTGAATTGTAACTGTAATCCTGTCTGACCTGAGTTCCGTTCAGATAGAATTTTGCTTTTTTGAGATTATACTCATAGCAGTCGGCATTGATGTATATATAGCACCAGTACGTCTTGCCCTTCTCAAATACAGTCGGTGTTTTCCACTCTTCATCGTCATACCAGTCAATACTTATAAGGCTCATATGCTCAGGAAGATTATGTGAGATTAAACTCTTTGCCGGAGTTCCTCCTGCCTTCGGAGGCGTTATCTGTACATATATATTCTGATCATATTCTTCAAACGGCACCCTCAGACTGTTAATCACTACCGTTCCGTCATTGGAAACCGTGAACAGTTCCTTGTCTTCGGATGTCAGCCAGAATCCTTCTTTGTAAGTATCAAGCCTGCATCGGAATATATAACCGGGAGAAAGCGCATATCCCGACTTAGGCGTTACCTTGAATTTGACCGCATAACAGTTATCTACTATAAGCTCGTCATCGTCGTAAACCTCTTCGTTATATTCCCATGTGTTTAAAAGCGGCGTGACAAGAGTTACCGAATATTTATCAGGTTCCGATTCAGTAAGCTGCAGATCGTTTACCTGTCTGTAAGGCAGGAAGTTGCTGATTTCGACCCCGACCGTCCTGATTCCTTCATCGCAAACAAGAACGCTCTTAAATGCAATCTCGTTAAGTCCGATGTAAATATGGTCTGCCGCTTGCCATTCATTTGCGGGATCCTCAAACCTGCGCATCTTTACTGTGCCTGTTGTATACGCTGCAACGTATCCGCTGTTCAGCTTTACTTTTACAAATATGTTGTATTTGAAGCCTTTGCACAGCTGAATATCGTTTACTATATTGTTTCCGTAAACATCACGGATATTGTTTATCGTCAGACTGTATTTTTCGGGTTCACCCGACGCAACGCTGACGTCGCTTAACTTCGAGCCACCGTGAAAACCTGACACGACCGCCTTGATTTCCGTTACGGCTTCAAAGTCATAATCAATTATTATTATCTCGTTGATTCTCAGCACATTGCCGTAATTTATAACAGCTTTATACAGCATTGTGCATTTTTCCGTAACCTCAGGCGGCGTATACGACAGATCGTTTATAGCTTCGGGAATTCCTGTGAACGAGCCGAAATTCTTGGATACATACCAATCTACCGTTTTTATCGGATCGCCCGTGCCGAACGGATTGGGAGCCTGAGTGAGCAGTTTGATTTCGCCTACGCTGTTGCTGTTGACGGTAAAACGTGTGCGTTTGTTATTGCTCAGCACATAATTATTTCTGTCTGTCTTCAGCCTGCAGATTTCGTCTGCGCCTCTTGCGGCCATAGCCTTCTTTTCGTCAATGCCGGCCTGCGGTGCGGTAAGCAGAGTCGTGTACTCTACCTTTTCTGCAGAATTTGTGATCGTACCTGCTTTAGAAGTAAGTACCGCCTTCTCGGTAGGATAATATACCTCTATATCATTTGGGCTAAGCGGCATTGTTCCGCCCAGGAGCGTTATGTTGTAATACTTTTTCTGTAACGCCTCATCACTTGTAACACGGACAAAATACGGATCGGAAATTATCGTTCCCGTTTTATCGGTCACTCTGCCCTTGCTCTTGTTTGTGATGGTTCCGCCCGTCATAACCAGCGATGCGTAATAATCACAACCGTCTATCGAGGAGAGCGCTATACTGGAGGTAGTTACTATAGTACCTCCGTTTATCAGAGCAGTAGAATTAAGCGTTCTTTGTTTGCCGGCAAAACCGTTATCCAGCTTTATCGGAGTACCGATCTGTGCGTCAAAATAACCATCGTTGATTACAAGATCCGATGCACTCAGCTTGATCATTTCACAATACATCGCATTGGTACCCGTGTAGCAGAATGTACCTCCGTTTATAACGATCGTACTTCTGTTCTCAGCCAAAAACAGATTCTGGGCTACATCCTTGGCATAGAAATACATTTTACCCGTTCCCACCGAGTCCTCGATGGTCAGCTTACTGTATTGGACGCTTAACAGATGATCCTGCGAGTCAATACTGTTACCTGTCTTTTTAAGCGTATAACCGGCAAGGTCCAGCGTCTTGTCACTTTCTATAGGCGGACACAATCTCGTCAGATAGTTAGGCTTATATTCCTCAGGGTCGCAGTCAATATCTGCGCCAAGCCTTATCTTAGACTCCTTACTGCCGTTGTACGCCAATCTCAGCTGCCGGTAACTACGGACGATAAGGTATCCGTCACTTGAATACTCTGTGCTTTCACCGTCGGTGCCTGCGGCACTGATAGGTATGATTGTCAGCGGCAGTGCGGTTATCATAATAGCAAGTGCCGCAAACAAAGCCGTAATGCGTTTAAATTTTATTTTCATAATCCTTTACCTCCTCATTATAATTTTCAAAGTTCATATAAGCCCACTGCTCTTTATTATATTTTACACCGCATTCAGCAAAATGACATTACCCAGATGGGTAAATTATGCAATTCATCTTGATACCTCATTGCCTTTTTCGTTATTGTGAAGCTCATCTTCGGTAATTGTGCGGTTTTCCGCCCGAAAGCATCGCCGCAGATTTTCGCATATCTCTTGCAGACAGAATACCGGCTAAGGTGGTTTAACATAAGATTCGACAGATAATAAACAGAAAAACGGGCATCGGTAAAATGCCGATGCCCGTTTTTATATTCAGTTTAACCGCTTACCTCTTCGTCTTAACCGTAAGCACCTTGCTCCACGAGCCATACTGCTTAGTATTTCCGTAAGTCTTGTACGCTCTTATTCTGAACTTATAGCTTGTATTAGCCTTTAAACTCTTTACCGTATAGCTTGTAGAAGTAGCCTTAGTACCCGTGTAAACAGTCACCCACTTACCGCCCTTGTACTGCTGTAACTGGTAACCGCTTGCGGTCGTACCCTTGTTCCAGCCGAGCGTTATTGAATTCTTGGCTGTTGATTTAGCCTTGAATCCGCCAACGCCGTAAGGGTTGGTGTTAACTTTAACTTCACTGCTCCACGAGCCGTACTGCTTAGTGTTTCCGTAGATCTTGTACGCTCTTATTCTGAATCTATAGCCGGCTGTGCCTGCCTTGAGCTTTTTAACAGTATAGCTTGTGTTGGTAGCCTTATTTGCTGTATAAATAGTCACCCACTTACCGTTCTTGTACTGCTGTAACTGATAACCGCTTGCTGTTGTACCCTTGTTCCACTTTAATGTCACTGAGGTACTCGACTTTGACGAGCATTTGAAACCGCCAACGCCGTAAGGATTGGTGTTAACTTTAACCTCACTGCTCCACGAGCCGTACTGCTTAGTATTTCCGTAGGTCTTGTACGCTCTTATTCTGAATCTGTAACCGGCAGTACCTGCCTTGAGCTTTTTAACAGTATAGCTTGTGTTGGTAGCCTTATTTGCTGTATAAATAGTCACCCACTTACCGTTCTTGTACTGCTGTAACTGATAACCGCTTGCTGTTGTACCCTTGTTCCACTTTAATGTCACTGAGGTACTCGACTTTGACGAACACTTGAATCCGCTTACTCCGTAAGGGTTGGTGTTAACAGAGAGTGCCGATGTATAATCGCTGTAAACGCTGTCCTTAACTGCTCTCATACGGAACTTGTATCCTGCTGTTCCTGCCGCTAATCCCTTGACGGTATATGAAGTCGTTGCATTGCTTGTTATCTTGGCAACATTTACCCACTTGCCACTCTTGTACTGCTCTATCTCGTAACCGCTTGCACTCGTGTTCTTGTTCCACTGCAATGTTACATTGGTGCTGGTTAATGACTTAACCTTGAAGCCGGTAACCTTGGCAAGCGTGAGCTTTGCGGTTTCGTTGTCCTTGTAGCTGTAACCGCATACCGAACACTTATAAAGCGTGTATCCTGTTGATGTATATGTAGGTGCTACTACAGTTTTTGTGTACTGATGTCCCTTAGCAGGTACAACCTCCTGCGCCTTGATTACCGTGTTGCAAACTGAGCAATGACTGCCCTCTGTAAGTCCTGTCTTTGTGCAGGTTGCGGCTACTGCCTTGTCTACAACTACTGTATGTCCGAGTCCGAGTGCCTTTATCGTCTGTGTTTCAACCTTGCCGCAGGCTGAGCAGGTTCTTGTCTGCATACCGTCTGTCGTGCAAGTTGCCGCCTTGGTTATCAACCAGTTATCAAACAAATGCGTATGATCAGTCAATTCATATTTAAAGCCGTTATCCTTGGCGTATTTCTCACCTGTTGAGCCGTTGTAGCAATAAACTTTAAAGTTATCCAATTTTATATCATATACAAAATTATTAGAAAAATATCCAAAAGCAAAATTGCCTATATAAGTTACACTGTTTGGTATTGTTATACTCGTCAGGCTGAGACAGTCGCAGAAAGCACATTCGTATATGATTGACACGCTATTTGGTATCGTTATACTTGTAAGGCTTTTACAATCGCTGAAAGCATATTCGCCTATCTCCGTCACACTGTTCGGTATCGTTACGCTTGTAAGGCTTGTACAACCGTTGAAAGCATATCCGCCTATACTCGTCACACTATCCGGCATTGTTATGCTTTTAAGGCTTGAACAATCGCTGAAAGCATACGAGCCTATACTCGTCACACTGTCCGGAATTGTTATGCTTTTAAGGCTTGAACAATCGCTGAAAGCATACGAGCCTATACTCG
>OKSW01000752.1_pt1 | contig 11908 bp, 5 predicted proteins | sample 1606351 | NCBI WGS metagenome assembly OKSW01 (sample SAMEA3879565, study PRJEB24766) | human gut metagenome | biome: human-associated habitat; feature: feces | place: USA | collected 1985/1987 | reverse complement strand
CCCGGCAGACGCTCTGTTTCCGCCAAGGTTCCTTCCGTCGGCCGGATTGACAATCTGCAGCTCAAAGCCGAGTTTTTGCAGACTGTCAACATAAGAGGCGTAGTATTCGACCATTTTTTTCGAACGTTCCAAGGCAAAGGAAAAATGGCGGTCGCCTCCGGTTCGGACGGCAATAAAACGCGTCAGCATATTCATGTCCATTATTCGTTTGGGCACGGCCGCGACAACTATCCGCGTGCGGTAACCCGACTTCTCAAGATATTTGTACATCTGCGGCAGCATTTGTCCGCCCAAGCCGTCAACGGCGACGGAATAAGGCATTTCTTTCAGACGTTCTATCGCATAACCCATGACATCACCGCCAAACTCCATAAAGGCACGATCGGAAAAAGGGTCGTCATGGCGGTTAAAGCGCGGCGGCCGAACGATATCGGCAAAATGCGGACTGCGCTGAAAAATCTCGTCAATCGACAGGACTGCCAGAGAAACGTCTTTCCGTCCCAACCCCTCAATCAGACGGGATTTTCCGGAACCCGGCATGCCATAGCTGAAAACCGCACGGCGTTCTGCCGCCGGCATTTTTCCGGACGTTTTTTCGGCAACGATTCCCCCGCCAGGCGGTCGGCTTCTTCCGGTCCCCAATCGTACCAATAAGGCATTGCGCCGTTTTCGAACATATTTTCTTCCTTCAAACCAAGATTTATATACTATACCACATTTTAGACAAAAATAAAGAAAATTTTTCTTGCCAAAGGCAGCTATTTTTGATAATAACCTTTTCGTTAAAACGTATTTATTTTAAACTTGTTATATTTATGGAAAGATATGTATTTTTATTTAAGAGACAGCAGTATGAATATCTGACAAAGTCTGTCGCCCTGGCCTCAGGCGCATTGCTGTTGACTTCCGTCGCAACCGCCGTCGGCCTCCTGTTCGCCAAAGACGCAATCGAGGCTTCGGTTTTCAGCGGAACATTTGCCTGGCTTTTGTTTTTTGTTCCGGCACTGACTGTTCGTTACCGTCATTTCATCTGCGGCAGAATTCCGTTTCGGCTTTTTTTGCCGTTGACGGCGCTGACGGTTTCGCTGCCGATGGTCTGGATTGTCGCCAAGGCCGGGCTGCCCCTGACGCTGCTGGCTCTTGCCTCTGCCACCGCGTTGTTTTTTTATACGCTCCGGCGCGGCATGCAGGTCAACCGAACGCGCAGCATTATCAGTCTGTTTTATCTGATGTTCGTCTGCGTCGGCGTGTGCTCGCTGCTTGAAGCGACGGCGGCCATATTCAGCGGCGGCGGACCGTCGATGTATGCAACCTTTGTCGTGGCGGCCGTTATTTTCGGCAAAATCAACGTTCACGACGTGTTTCGGTTCCGAACAAGGCTTCCGGAAGGAACCGCTCTGGAAGAAAAGGAAATTGACAAAGTCGTCGAAGAAACGGCCTTAAGCCTGTATTTAAACTTTATCGGCATGATTTTTGTCGCCGATTTTATGAAATTCGTTGTCAAACTGCTGGCTGAAACTCCCAAAAAACGCGTTTCCTAACCGGAAACGCGTTTTTTTGTTTGTCATGCGGCCTAAAAACCGGAAATGCGTTCCAGCGCGGCTTCGATTTTGGCCTTGTTTTCCAAGGCTTCGGCCTGGCGGCGCTTTTCCTCTTCAACCACCGCGGCAGGCGCCCGTTCAACAAAACTGGCGTTGCTCAGCTTGCGGGCATAGCCTTCAAGGTTTTTGTTCAGGCCTTCCAGTTCTTTTTTGAGACGCTCCTTTTCGGCGGCAAAATCAATGACTCCCTTCAGCGGCAAAAGAATGACCGCCTCGCGGAAAACGCTCTGAACCATGTCTTTGCTGATTTCGGCACCGTCGGCAAAACATTCCAGCTTTTCCAGACGCGCCAGCGAACAGATAATCTGGTTGAATGTTTGCAGATGCGCGCAAGAGGCATTGTTTCCGTCTTTCAGATAGACCGTCAGTTTGGCGCCGGCAGGCAGATTCATCTCGGCCCGCAGCGAACGAACTGCCGTAACGAAGTCAATGACCCAGTCGATGTCGTTCAGTGCCGCGGCATCAATTGCTTCCGCCTGCGGCCAGGGATAATTTATCAGTTTGATCTCGCTCTTAACCAGATTATTCCACAGTTCGGTGGTAATAAACGGCATAAACGGATGCAGAATAATCAAAATCCGTTTCAGAACCCAGGCAAAAGAAGCGCGGGTTTCGGCTTTTTCTTCCTGATTTTCGCCATAGAGAATCGGCTTAATCATCTCGATATACCAATCGCAGAATGAACCCCAGACAAACTGATAGACCGCATTGGCCGCATCTGAAAAACGGAAAGCGTTAAGATTGTCGGTAACCTCTTCTGAGGCCTGTTTGGCTTTGGCGATAATCCATTTGTTGACGGCGCTTTTGACTTTGCTTTCATCAAAATCCGCAGGAAGAACCGCTTCGTTCATCTCGCCGAAACGGGCGGCATTCCAGAGCTTGGTGGCAAAATTGCGGTAACCGGCAATACGGTTTTCGCTCATGTTAATATCGCGCCCCTGCGTTTCCATCGCCGCCATAAAGAAGCGCAGCGCGTCAGCACCGTATTTTTCGATGGTTTCCATCGGATCGACGGTGTTTCCCTTGGATTTGGACATCTTCCGGCCCTGCTCGTCGCGCACCAGACCGTGGATATAGCATTTGCGGAACGGAACTTTTTTCATCATGTACATGCTCATCATCATCATTCTGGCAACCCAGAAGAAAATGATATCAAAGCCGGTTACCAGAACCGAAGTCGGATAGAAAGTATCCAAATATTCGGTTTTGTCCGGCCAACCCAGCGTCGAGAAAGCCCACAGGCCGGACGAGAACCAGGTATCAAGGACATCGGTTTCACGCGTCAGCTCAACATGTCTGCCATAATGTCTGTCGGCGGCAGCCTGCGCTTCTTCGACATTTTCTTCGCAGAAAATTTCGCCGTCCGGACCGTACCAAATCGGCATCTGGTGCCCCCACCAAAGCTGGCGTGAAATGCACCAGGGCTGAATATTCCGCATCCATTCAAAATAAGTTTTCTCATAAGATTTCGGCACAAATTCCATATCGCCGTTCTCTACAGCCTCTATGGCTTTGACGGCCAGCTTCGGCGCATCGACAAACCACTGGTCGGTAAGCATCGGTTCAATAACGACGTTTGAACGGTCGCCGTAAGGAATAACCATCGGGTGATCTTCAATTTTTTCCATCAGGCCAAGTTCTTCCAGCTTTTCAATCGTCTTTTGACGCGCGGTCTGGGTATCCATGCCCGGGAACGGCGTATTTTCGTTGAGGGTGGCGTCCGGATTCAAAATGTTTATCAGCGGCAGGTTGTGGCGTTTGCCGACCTCAAAGTCGTTGAAGTCATGCGCCGGCGTAATTTTAACCGCGCCGGTACCTTTTTCGGGATCGGCATGCTCGTCGCCGACAGTCGGAATCGGACGGTTGACAATCGGCAGAATCGCATTTTTGCCGATTAAGTGCTTCAGCTTCTCATTTTCTTTGGAAACAGCAACCGCCGTATCGCCGAACATGGTTTCCGGACGGGTGGTCGCAATATGGATAAACTGTCCCTCTTCGCCTTCAATCGGATATTTGTAATAATACATTTTGCCGACGGTTTCCTTCTGGACAACCTCCAAGTCGGAAACGGCGGTCATAAACTTGGAATCCCAGTTAACCAGTTTCTTGGCCTTGTAAATCAATCCATCCTTATACAGGTTTACGAAAATTTTGCGGACGGCGCGGCTCAAACCCTCATCCATGGTAAAACGCTCGCGGCTCCAGTCGCAGGAAGCCCCCAGGCGGCGCAACTGCCTGCAAATGGTGCCGCCGCTCTGTTCTTTCCATTTCCAGACGGTTTCAACAAATTTTTCGCGGCCAAGGTCATGGCGGGTAATGCCTTCTTTGGCCAGATTACGCTCAACAACCATCTGGGTTGCGATACCGGCGTGATCCATGCCGGGCTGCCAGAGAACCTTTTTGCCGAGCATACGGTTATAGCGAATCAGAATATCCTGCAGCGTGTCGTCCAGCGCGTGTCCCATATGCAAAACGCCGGTAACGTTCGGCGGCGGAATGACAACGGCAAAAGCCTCCTTGTTCTTGCTCATGTCGGGCTTGAAATCGCCGCTGTTTTCCCAGTCGGCATAAATCTTTTCTTCAAAGTCTTTCGGGTTGTAGTTTTTCTCTAACATTTTTATTCCTTCAGTGTCTTAATTTTTCGGAAACTCCCCGGAGCCTGCATTCGCCTGCTCCGAAAACCTCGCTTCCGTGCCGGTTCTTTCCGGCAAAATTTATAAAAACCGCAAAAAGCCCTCAAGGTTCGGCTTGGGGGCAATAAACATTTACAGGCCGGTCCGGGACTTTCCCTTAAGAACTGACCTTTGCCATCACTCGTTCAATTTCCTTTCTGACCGCCGCTTCGACAATTTCCGGCAGATGGGCGCTCAGCCATTCCCGGGTCTGACGGGTAATCTCCGCCGAGGCAGCCGCCGAGAAATCAAAATCCTGCGCCAGATTTTTTTCGACAATGCCGGTTACAACGTCGCGGACAATCGCTTCAATCGTCAGCGAACCGTCGCCGAGTTCTATTTCAGACATGGTCTGTGCGGTCAGCCGCTCCTTAAGATTTTCCCGTTCGGCGGGGTTTTCTTTCTGTTTTTGCTGCTCGGCAAACATCTTGGCAAAATTGCTGATGATACCGGCCGAGACGTCAATCGGATCTTCCGGCTGGCTTTTTTCCGCCGGCGCCGTTTCGGAAACCGTTTCTTCCGACGCAGGCTCAGGTTCTGGCGCCGGGACTTCGGCTGCCGGAGCAACCTCTTCGAAGGCGGCGTCAATAACTTCGGGTTCCTTAACCGCTTCGGCTACGGCATTGTCATAAACATTGTCGGTCGGTTCGACCAGTTCTTCTTCCTGAGCGGCAGCCGCAGGTTTATCGGCATTTGCATTGAGAATCGCGTTAAGCGTATCGTCATCAACCAGACTATCCAATGAAACATCATCGGCCGCGGGCGTAAAATTTTCCTGATGCGAAGCATCGTCCTCCGCCGAAAAAATGGGTTCGGCATCAATATCTACGGCCGGCTCGTCAAAATTCAAATCGGGAAGTTCGCTGTCCTCAACAATTTCAGTGTCTTCTGCCGCGGCAATTTCGGACAAGCTGACGGGCTCTTCGTCAACGGCCGCAGAATGCCCGGCTTCAATGTCGTCCAGAACCGGTTCGGCAGGCAGGCTGTCGAACTCGCGTTCAAAATCAAGGTCTAAAGGGTCGGCACCTTCCTCAGCCTTTGTCTCCGGCTGCGCTTCGACGGTCGAAATGTTCGGCTCGACAATCATTGAGGGCGAGAGGGTCAGAACGTCATCGACGGTTTCGGCAGGCGCCGGCCGGGAAACCTCGGGAGCGGGCTGCGGCGCTGCGGCCTGAGGAGCAGGCTCTTCTTTCTGGGCAGCCTTGTGCTGTTCGGCGTTGTCTTCCATCAAAATATCTTTGATGGAAGACAGAATATCCTCCATCGACAACTCTTCTTTATCCTCTGTATCCTCTGCCATTTTTCAATTCCTAAATAATTTGCAACAAACTGTCTGTTAAGTTATCAAATTTCTTCCGATTAATCAACGGATAATGACAACCATTTATCCCTGGTTTCCTTATAGAACTTTTTGGGATTGTAAAGGTCTACATTCAGGCGCAGATCTTCGGCGGTCAGCTTGCCCATGGAGAGCAGCAGCTGCATGGCGGCAACATAATAGTCGCGGCGCGCCTTAACTTCGTTGACGTTTGAATTCAGCAGTTCCTGATACGCGTCCAAAACATCCAAAATGGTACGGTTGCCGAGCGCTTCTTCTTTCTGAACGCCGTCGAGGGCAATTTCGTTGGCCTTGACCTGATCCTTAATTGACTTAATCTGCGCCTTGTTGGATGTCATCAGTTCCCAGGCGCTGGTCACGTCGGAAACAGCCTGGCGTTCCGCTTCCAAAACCAGCTCCTGCGCCTGCCATTTCTGATATTTGCTCTGGCGGATTTTGGCGCGGGTTTCGCCGGCCGTATAAAGCGGAATGTTCATATTGACGCCCCACTGGACCTCGTCGACCTTGGTATCACGGTTATATGCGCCGTAAGCGGAACCGCTGCTGTCGCTTTTGCTGGTGGTTGCCGAACCGTCCAGGGTTACCGACGGCAGCAAGGCGCCGGTATTGGCGGCAACGTCATAAACTCTGGAATTCAGCAGCTCGCGGGCATAGCGGATGGAATAGTTGTTGGCCTTGGTATATTCCAAAGCTTCCTGAAAGCTGGCGGGGATAAAATCGCCGAGGTTTTCAGGTTCGGACAAATCTTTCGGCGCTTCGCCGATAACCCGGGTATAAACAGCCTTCGACGCCTGCAGGTTTCCCTCGGAAGCGATGCGGTCGGCCTTGGCCTGCGAATAGCGCGCCTGCGCCTGCGAAACGTCGGTACGGGTAACTTCGCCGACATTGAAACGCTCAACCGTTTCATCCAGACGTTTTTTCAAAAGCTTTTCGTTGTTTTTCTGGAGGTTGACAATCGCCTCGTCTCTGACTACATCCAAATAGGCTGTTGATGAATCGAGAAAAACGCCCTGCTCCGTATTATACAGATTGTTTTGTTCGGCGCGGACCATGCTGTCGGCAGACTTCACCGAATTGACGGTCGTAAAGCCGCTGAACACCGGCTGGCTGATTTTGGCGCCGGCCGAAAGCGTGGCGCCGCCGGTCTGTGACGGAACATTGTTGTTATGAACGTCAGAGTCAGAGTAGCCGCCGGTCAGATAAATGTTGGGGCGGAAGCCGGACTTGGCAATCGCGACGTTTTCGTCTACCGAACGCAGATACGCACGCTGCGCCTGAAGCGTCGGGTTGGTGTCGTAAGCCGTGCTCAATGCCTCAAAAATCGTTTCGGCCTTTGCACCGCCGGTCGTTAAAGCCGTGGCAAGCAACAAAGCCGACAGAAATGTTTTTTTCATCAAATTCACCTCTAAATTCAGACTTATTTATTCCGGAGTATATTACAAATTATTCTTATTTTGCAATGACAAATCTTAAAAAACTAATAACCGCAATGTATTTTAGTCAAAGGAATGTTATATATTATTAACCATATTTCAAACAATTTGTCGTAGGGTCGGGATAAAACGGTATGTTATAAAGGCTTAAAGCTCAACAAGGGGGAAAAACTTTGAGTAAGAAAGAATCTGCAATCATCAACGAAATTGACAAGGCCAGGCTCAAACTGTCAATTGAGCACTACATCAAATACTTTATCGGCAAACGCACCAGCGAAATCAACAAGGACGAGGCACTGAACGCCATTGCGCTGGCCGTGCGCGAATTTGCCATGGACAAGATGTATGAAACGATGGCGCGCTACAACAAGGTCAATTCCAAAAGAATTTATTATCTCTCAATCGAGTATCTCATCGGCCGCTCGCTGGAAAACAACCTGCACAACCTCGGCCTGTTCAACATTTTGAAAAGCATCAAAATCGACGGCATGCCGGACATCTCCCTGCAGGAAATTTTTGACGCCGAATATGACCCGGCGCTGGGCAACGGCGGACTGGGACGTCTGGCTGCCTGCTATCTGGACTCAATGGCGTCGCTCGGCATCCCGGGTTTCGGCTACGGCATCAACTATCAGTTCGGCCTGTTTAAGCAGAAATTTGAAAACGGCTATCAGATTGAGCAGGCCGACAGCTGGCTCGGCGAAGACTCTCCGTGGCAGTTTTCCCGGCCGGACCGCACGGTCGAAATTCTGATTTACGGCGAAGTCGAAAACTTCAAGACCGCAACCGGACAGGACAGCTTCATCTGGATGAACACCCAGAAGTTCTACGGCGTACCGTACGATTTTCCGATTGTCGGCTATGACGGCAAATCGGTCAACTATCTGCGGCTGTTCTCGGCCAAAACCGACGACGAGCTGGACATCAACATTTTCAACGAGGGCGGCTATATGGAAGCGGTTAAGGAAAAAATCCAGACCGAAACCATTTCCAAAGTGCTGTATCCGTCCGACGCGATTGAATCGGGCAAGGCGCTGCGCTTTGTTCAGCAGTATTTCTTTGTTTCCTGCGCCATTCAGGACATTATCCGCCGTTTCCTCGAAAAGAGCAACGACTTTGCCAAAATGCCGGATTACGTCGTCTGCCAGCTGAACGACACGCACCCGGCGCTGGCCATTCCCGAGATGATGCGCCTGCTGATGGACGTTCACGGTCAGGAATGGGATACTGCCTGGGAAATTACGACCAAGATTTTTGCCTACACCAACCATACGCTGCTGCCGGAGGCGCTTGAAACCTGGCCGTCGCGCATTGTCGGCAAGATTCTGCCGCGCCATTTGCAGATTATTTACGAAATCAACCGCCGCTTTATGGACTACGCCCGCGAAAAATTCGGCAACGATTCCGAAAAACTCGGCAAGGTTTCGATTGTCAGCGGCGAAGGCGACAACCAGATTATCCGCATGGCCAACCTGTCTATCGTCGGCTCCTTCTCGGTCAACGGTGTTGCCAAACTGCACTCCGAACTGATAAAGACGTCGCTGGTTCCCGAATTTTACGAACTGTGGCCGGAAAAATTTACCAACGTTACCAACGGTATAACGCCGCGCCGCTGGCTGCTGCATGCCAACACGGCGCTTTCCGACCTCATTTCGAGCAAAATCGGCGAGGATTGGATTACCAATCTGGATCTGCTGGAACAAATCGGCAATTTTGCGGACGACAAAAAATTCGTTCAGCAGTTTATTGACATTAAAAAACAGAATAAAGCCAGACTGGCGCAAAAGATATTCAAGGCTTCGGGGATTATGGTCAATCCGGACAGCATGTTTATCGTCCACGCCAAACGCATTCACGAGTACAAGCGCCAACTGATGACCATCTTACAGGTTATCGGCGATTATCTGGCCATCATCAAGGACAACGTTAAGCCGACCGTGGCCAAGACTTACATCTTTGCCGGAAAGGCGGCTCCGTCGTACAATTTCGCCAAGCTCATCATCAAGCTGATTAACAACGTGGCCGATGTCATCAATCACGATCCGCGCGTCAATGACATGATTAAGGTCGTGTTTATTCCCGACTACAAGGTTTCGCTGGCCGAAGTTCTGATCCCGGCTGCCGACGTAAGCATTCAGAGTTCAACGGCGGGGTTTGAGGCCTCAGGCACCGGCAATATGAAATTTGCCCTGAACGGCGCACTGACCGTCGGTACTTATGACGGCGCCAACATCGAAATCCGCGAAGCCGTCGGCGCCGACAACTTCTATTTGTTCGGTCTGCGCGAAGAGCAGATTCAGGAAATGCGTAAAAACAACGCATACAATCCGCGCGCCTGTTATGAGAACTCGGAATACCTGCGCCGCATTCTGAACGCCGTTAACTCCAACATGTTCTGCGAAAAGGACTATGTGCTGCTGTTCAAGGTTATTTACGAAGAACTGCTGAACCGCGACTACTACTTCCTGCTTGCCGATCTGGAGGCATTCAACAAAGCGCTTCATGATGCGGAAAAGGATTATACCAATCCGCAGAAATGGGCGAAAAAAGCCATTATCAACGTGGCTAAAATCGGCTATTTCTCCAGCGACCGCGCCGTTATGGAATATGCCAAAAACATCTGGCATATCAAACCCGTCGACTAAACCGTCGGCACATTATGAAAAACCCCTTCCGAAGAAGGGGTTTTTGCTTATTCATATCCATAATCATCATCGTCATAATCAAAGTCGCGATCCGGACCACGACCACCTCTGGGCTTTTTGCCTTTCATTCTGCCTTCGGCAATAAGACGTTCTTTATTGGTGCTGAAGTTATGGTCATAAGACCCCAGATCCGGCAGATAAATTTTCTTGACACCGTTATCCTCCAGAAGTTTGGATACTGTACTGAAGTGCTTGCTGGCTTTTCCGACAACTTTCGAGAGAATTTTAGACTCGCTTTCTTCCCTGTCTTTCTTAGAATTGGCAATAAGTTCATTGTCAAATTCGTTGGCAAATTCTCTTTCCTTGCTCGGCAGTAAGGCTTCATAGAACGCATTCATTTCCGAAGGTTTCATGTCTCGAACCTTTTTGTTCATGTCCAAATTTATGCCTTTTTTAGCCAAGTTTTTGGCGAACAACTTTTGAATTTCCGCAGCATCTTTTTCCAGCTGTGGTTTTTTAGCTGTTTTTAATGCGTTATTCGGTTCCATCTCAAGTTTGTAATCAACTATACCACTCAACATGGTCGCAATACTTTTGTCATTGAAGTTACGATACAGGTTGAACGCATCCGAAACAGCATCGGCTGCCGCAGCAATTTTAACGGCACCGGAAGGTATGGGGTTGCCATGTTCATCTTTAAGGTTACCCTTGTTATTTTCGTTTTTCTTAATAATTTCTTCTAAGGTAGTACGGATACCGCCGCCTTTTTCATACATATCGCGGAATGGCTGATACTCATATTCACCAAGCAAATTATTAATGACCGTTGCATTCTTATGTTCGGAAAAATCTTTGCCATCTTTGGCACAATCTTCCATGGCGCATTCCTGCATCCAATCGGCCAGTTTCTTTTTATAAGTTAAAAATTCAGCTCCGCTCAGTTTGCTTTCCGCTTCTTCAAGCATTTTCTTAACCTTGCTTTCGCTGAGGTTCTTAAACAACGGAACCAAGCCGTTGCTGGCGGCGGCAATACGGAAAGTTCCCTCGTCTTCTTCCGGCAAACCGTCAGGAAAATTAACATGGGTCATACCGCATTTTTTGAGCATACGCATAACGCCTTTGGCATAGCCATCGGTAATTTTCTTGCCGCCCGGCATGGCATAACGGATCTCCAGACGGTCGTTGCCTTTGTCATCCTTTTTGACGCGGGAATAAATTTTGAAAGCATATTTGACTTTCATATAACCGTCTTTGTCGACCTTACCGTCCAGTTCGTCGTTTTTGAAGTTGCCCTGATCATAGACAGCCCAGCAGTCCCAACCGCCTTTGAACTTATAACTTTTGAAACCGGTCCAATTTTTCTGTTTATTCATGCCGCCGACGCCAAAGACCCAGTCGTCAATATTGCTGACCAGTTTGCTGTAGTCCACGGTCTGAGCCGCCATAACGGTTTCGTTGCCGCCGAACTCATTGGCAAAGTCGCGCGCATCCTGATTGGTATAACCGGAAGCGGGAATCTCTTCGCGGCCGTCGTTTTCCGGCAGCGGCCGAATCGGCGCTTCTTCTGCTTCGGGCGTTTCCTGTTCATTAATACGAGCCGCATTTTCGGTTTCGCGATTGGCGCCGTCTGCTTCGTTATATGCGGCGGCAAGCTTTTCGTCGATACCGTCGGGCAGTTCAATGCCGTGAATACCACGGCGGTCCAGATAATCGATAATCTGGCGCATCATCTCCACGGTCATTTTGTCAATGTTATCCTGACTGAAATTTATCTTGCCGTCGCTGACGATAAAACCGGCCGGAAAGCGTGCATCAGCCATAATAACCGCCAGGCAGGGCTGCCCTTTTTTATCGGCGGCAATCATGGTTTGCGGGTCTTTCCTCGGATCATCGTGCGTAGCCGAACGCTGTTTGATATTATAAAGTTTGGCATACAAATCCGGATTGGCTTCCAGCAGTTTCTGCTGGTCATTCAGCATTTTTGCCGAAGCGGCCAGTTTGTTGTTTTCGGCATTGGTTTTGGTTTCGGCAACGCGGAGGTCATTGCTGATTTTGGCTTCGGAGCGCTCAACAGCATCCATGACCTTGTTGACATAGGCATTCTGGTTGGTATCAAGCAGTTCCTTATCCAATACATGCGCAAAGCGCGCCTTAATCAGATCGGCGCGGCGAGAATATTCGGGATCGCTCTGATCCGGATACTCGGCGGCCAGAGCCG
>OKSW01000750.1_pt1 | contig 11911 bp, 7 predicted proteins | sample 1606351 | NCBI WGS metagenome assembly OKSW01 (sample SAMEA3879565, study PRJEB24766) | human gut metagenome | biome: human-associated habitat; feature: feces | place: USA | collected 1985/1987 | reverse complement strand
CATTCATTGATGATTTGCACATAGAGGGTTCTTCTTTTTCCTTGGAGAGCGAAGAATCCTTGGTTTCTTCTTTGATTGATGTCGATGACAAGATTCAAGATATTGGAAATGAAATCGTTGCGCTTCAGAGAAGGATCTCTGAATTAGAACAACGGAAAAGTTCGATTCAGGGACGTTTGGAAAGAATTTCATCTTCAAGGGTTGAAATCAGGTTGGGAGAGTCATCATTGTCTATGCAGGCATCTCCAAGCGAAAAGGCGAACTTTCTTTTCGAATTGTTTCATGGCAGAAGAGATGTGTATGCTGTAAGGAATTGGAATGAAAAGACAAGTAAAGCATCGTATTATCCTGTTTGCTTAAATGCCTGGACTGCGAACTGTTTGCTCAAAAAATTCAAGGACAAAGAATCCGTTGGTTCTAGACCGAGTTGTTCTGATTGTCAATGCCGGTTATACGAAAGCCTTTCTCCTGAGATTATTTGTTCTAGGAACATGTACAATTACAATGATCATGGCAAAGGAGCTGTAGGTATATATGCAATGCTTCCAGGAAATGTATGTAGGTTCGTTGCAATTGATTTGGATGAGTCTACGTGGAGAAAAGATGCTCTGGAATTAGCTAGTGTTGCTAGAAAATCGGGTTTTCAGATGGCAATTGAGCAATCGTTCAGTGGAAAAGGTGCACATCTTTGGTTGTTCTTTAGTGAGGATGTTCCTGCCTTCAAAGCAAGAAGATTGGCGTTTTCGTTCCTTGATGAAGCATGTGAGAATTCAAGGACTGTAAGTCTGAAATCCTATGATAGGGTATTCCCAACTCAAGACGAAATCGAAGAAGGTTGTTTTGGAAATCTGATACTAATGCCTTTAATGGCTGGCGCAGCTAGAAGAAAAGAGGGCAAAGGGACGGTATTTGTTGACAACGTTTTCAATGTCTATCCTGATCAGATTTCATTCCTGTCATCTGTTCCAAGATATTCTGAAGACGATATCGACTTGTATCTTGTAACTCACAGGGGCTCTGATAACGGTCTAGACTTCTTTAATGATGGTTCTGAACTGGAAAAGGATGTTATTTGGAAGAAAAGACTGCCTAAAGTAACCAAGAAGGATTGTCTTCCAAAAGCTCTCCCAGTGTTCTTGTCTTCTGGTTTGAGTATTCCTAAAAGTGCGATGACAGCAAGGCTCCAGAATGGTTGCAAACGTCTGGCTTGTTTTATGAATCCTAACTACTTCAAATCTCGAAAGAGAAACAAAGGTTATGTTTCTGATAAACTGAATTCCTTCGTCGAATCGTTTCTGGAATCTGACGAAGTCCTCCAGTTGCCAAGAGGTTTGAAAGATGAACTTGAACGGTATTTGAAAGCATCTGGTATAGATTATGAGCTCAAAGACTTAAGAGCCCACAATACTGGGTTGGATGTTAATTTCAATGGAACTCTTAAGGAGGTTCAGATTCAAGCTGTGGACTCAATGAAAGCCGTTGAAATTGGTATCCTTAATGCCGCAACCTCTTTTGGCAAGACTGTTGTTGCTGCAAAGCTAATTGCAGAACGCAAAGAGAAAACTCTGGTGCTTGTTCAGAAACAAAAACTAATGGATCAATGGAAGGCCAGTCTTGAGAAGTTTCTTGTCGTTGGAAATGCTCCATTGAAAAGAACAGGAAAACGTACAAACAAAACAGGTATTGGTGTCTATGGAGGAGCAAGGGATTCCTTGTCTTCATACGTTGATATAGCAATGGTTCAGTCCATTGCTTCTCGTATGCCAGAGTTCATAAGAGACTATGGAATGGTGATAGTCGATGAGTGTCATCATATAGCGGCTGATTCTTTTCTAAAGGTCATGAATGCCGTTCGCCCAAAGTATGTATATGGGTTGTCTGCGACTGTGAAAAGGCTTGATGGTCTTGAATGTCTTATATACTCGCAATGTGGTCCTGTGGTGTTTCAATACGGTGCTAATAAACTTGCATACGAAAGAGGTTTGGCTCAGACTTTCGTTCCAAGATTTACAAATTCAATGTTATCGGTTTTTGAGGCAAAGCCTTTCAACAATGTTGTAGCTATCAAGGAGCTTTCGATTGACGATGCAAGGAACCGTCTCATTGTAGACGATGTTGTGGCTTTGAAGGATTCAGGGAAAAGAATCCTTATCCTGACAAAGTTGGTTGAGCATACAAGAATTCTGGAGGCAAAACTAAACGAGCGGGGCATTTCTTCGATTGTTTTGACTGGAGAGATGAAAGCGGTGGATCGTAAAAAAGCAAATGAAATTCTTGAATCTAACATCGATGGTGCCTTTGTTGTGATTTCCACTGGTCAGTATTTGGGGGAAGGTATAGATATTCCATATCTTGATACTCTTATGGTGGTTTCTCCTATTGGATGGGAAGGTGTTGTTAGTCAGTATGCTGGTAGAATATCCAGAGAGTTTGTGAGTAAAGATAAAGTCTGCATTTATGATTACGTAGATATTTGTGTTCCGCAGTATGCAAGGATGTATGCAAAAAGGCTGTCTTCATATAGAAAGTTGGGCTACGTTCTTGGTTCTGAAATGCTTTCGCGTTCAAATGGGGATGTTGGAGGTTTACTCCGTGAAAAATGTTTCTATTCACAATATGATGTATTCGATTTGTTGGTTTTCCTTATGCGAAATGCTTCCAAGTCGATTGTTGTAAGTAGTCCAGAAGTGTTTTTGTCTAGGGAGTCTTTGAAGCTCATTGATGAACTTCTTGTTGCGATTGAACGAGGCGTATCGGTAGAGATTAGGACTTCTTCTTTGGTCAAAGCAGTAAATTCCGATGCTCAGCTTGAATCCCTTAGGTACTTGAAAGAGAGGAATATCTTCGTTTTTGAACAGGACCGTTGTTACTTGCGGTTTGGCGTCTTCGATGGTTTGGACGTTTTGTTCGGAGATTTGAATCTTCTTGGAGGCTCTATAAAAGAAAGCCCAAAGGGATCTTTCGACTTGAAAGAGCCAAAAACAGTGATTCATATGGAAAACGCGAAGATTGCGGAAACTTTGCTTGGATCTAATGACATTTTGTCTGGATTGATGTTTCCCTGAAATAAGGATTGATTTTCAGTTATGTAGGTTTATTTTGATCCAATAACCTCTGAAATGAGCTCTTTCATAAAGATGTGTATGCTCATATCAGGGTTGTCATAGTATTCTGCTCCTTTGCTCGTTCTATGCAGATCTCTCCCAAGTTTGATTGATTCTGCTCGTGATATTGCATCATAGACATCATCCAAAGTAATCTGTCCTAGTATTTCTTCAATTGTTTTCTTACTCTTTATGTCTGCATCATCTGGAAGATCGAACGCTTTCCTTGTTTCCTTGACATACCCATCTGTGGTGTTGATTGGACTCTTGAAGTCCCTTTTGTGAAGTAGTAACCATAGATCAAAGCAGACATTGCTGAAAGCATGATGGACTCTATGTCCATTTTCCCTTGGTTTTCTGCTGAACTTTCTATCCAGCTCAATGCATGTCTCCAAGTTTTTGGAGAACAATGCATCATCAAAATCGTGGTCAAAGACACAGACGCTATCGTACTCGATGCCATTTCCTCTTAGTTTGTCGGCATTTCCTTTGACAATATTGAACTTAACAACTTTTGTGGGAAAATCTGTCAAGAGATTCGCCAAATGCTTCAGATATAATTCTTCCTGTTGTCCTTCGACTACGCAGAAAACTGTTTTCTTATATCGTTTCCTATTTTCCATTGTTTACAATCTCCGAAAAGTCGATGTACGGAAGGGTTGCATATTTTCCCTTGAAGTAGTTGATCATGTAGTTCTCATCGTTCCTTACTTCCGTTGACCCAAAATCTGCAAGTGAGTACAGGTCGCTCTGGAATGAAGAGCTGTCCTTCTCGACGAAGAATATCTGATCTCTTCTGAAGAGTTTGTTGCTGAGATATATTGGGTTGTGAGTTGTGAATATCAGCTGAGCTCCGGCTTTGTTTATGGAAGGGTCGCTGAAAACGGAGATTATTCCCTTTACGATTTCAGGATGCAAGGATGAATCGAACTCATCAATGACCAACGCATTCCCATTTGAAAAATGTTCAGAGAATAGGATTGCAAAATCAATGAGCTTAATTGTTCCTCGTGATTCCATTAGGTTTGCGTTTACAAGAACCTTGCTTCCGTTCCTATTGTACATTGAGAAAAGTTCTGCATTGTTTCCAGTTCCTTTGTCGTCTTTCTCCTCGCATTTGAAGCATATTTCATGGGAACCAAAATCGGCTTTCTTAACGAATTTGTCCAACGTGTCATTCCAAAGCAGGTAGTTCTTCGCTTCCACTGGGACGTGTTCGAGTCTTATGTTTGGATTGTTGAGGGGAAAGTCAGTTATTGCAGTGATGCCATCCCGGAAGAATTCAATTACGGAGTCGGCAATGGTACCGCATATTGTGGACTTGAATCCTCTGGCAAGGAATACATCCGTCTTATCAGTGTTCTTGCAAAGAACCTCTTCGACATTGTCCAGAAAGGTTTTTGAAACTGAAAGAACTTTGATTGCATCCTTATTTCTTGCAATGCGTATTGAAGATTCATTGCGTTCAAAGAGAGTAATGGATTGTTTTTTCTTGAAGTATTCAAGCTTTTCATAGACAACTTCCCTTTGAATTCTCTCAAGTCTTCCAACTTTCACTCCAATGGAGTATCTGAAATGGCCTGCCCTGGTAATGAACTCAATGGAGAACTTCATTGGCCCATCTTCATCCGTGCACAGACTTGGCAATAGTTCAAGATTTGCAATAGTGGTCTGGGGGTTCTGGGTTATGATTGAGCCATTCAGAATTATGTCCCTGAATACCATGAGAGAGAGGATCAAGTTGGATTTCCCGCTTGCGTTGGCCCCATATATGACAGCAACAGGAAGGATTCTACCTTCTTTCGTTCTGATGAGCCTGTCATTGAAAGTTGTCTGGGAGGAAGCTTTCATGGAAAGAGTTGCATCCTCTTTGAACGTTCGAAAGTTTCCGAATGTATAATTGATAATCATCTTTGGTTCCTCATTCGCCTTGAGGGGAGCATCCTCATTCAAAATGATAATTGGAGCAGGATAAAAAAACAATGGCTTGTTTGAGGTTTTTTCTCAAATTTTAGCTAAGATGGTATAATAATGGCTAATTAAAGTGATACAAGAACCAATAGAAAGTTTTGTTCTGTTTTCAAATGAACCTTGCCGGAGAGGTCTTGAAAAGGTTCGCAAGTTCCTTTGCCGTTTTCTTGCTGATTGGGTGGCTGTTCCTCTCCATTCCCGATACGTCCTGCCTCGTTGTTCCAAGTTTCTCTGCAAGCTGCGTCTGAGTGAGATTGTCCCTTGTGCGGTAGAACTTGAGGTTTCCTCCAGGGGTTTCGTTTGCTTTGAACTCCTTGAACCAATCAAGGTCTTCAACGTTTATATATCCATCCTTACAGTTCATATTCGCATTCCAAAGTTTCTATTAAACAGAACCGTATCGATGTGATTTGATTTCGGAAAGTTCGCTCTCGATGTTGTCTTTCAATTCTCGTATATCAAGATCGTTCTGAAGGTTGGGGAAGTATCTGTCAGATACACCAAAGTAACGTGCAAGTCTGATAGATGTATCGGGAGTAGTTTTGCGGCTGCTGTTAATGATAGCTTGAATTCTTGAGACAGGGACATGTATTGCATGTGTAAGTCTATAGGATGAAAGGTTCATAGAAACCATGAACTCTTCTTTCAGAATCTCGCCCATTGTCGGGGGTTCGATGTGACTGTTCATACTTTTCTCCTTTAAAAAATTAATGATAATCAACAATTTCAACATTTTGAAAATCATTCTTACCTTCAAGGCAAAAGCATATTCTCCACTTATCATTTATGCGTATGCTGTATTGCCCCTTTCTATCACCACTGAGAGCTTCAAGCCGATTTGCTGGAGGAATTTGCAAATCATTGTTCGGGCCCGCATTAAATAACCATTAAGGGGCTGCGATAGAAAACCAATTTCCGCTCAAGTAAAACAACCACACATCCGATCGTCAGTTGTTTTACTTCAGCTTGCCGGAGCCTCGAACGATGTTCTGACTCTGCTTGTCTGAAGGGAAATCTTTTCAAGATTCTTTCCCCTGAAGCTTTCTCCCCTCAGTGTGAACACGGTAGCGTCATCGAAGATTCTGTCCAGAGAGCAAAGCAGAGAATCATCATCCGAGAAATTGTCTTTCCACAGTGCCGGATTCCTGTTGCTGGTGAACACGATGTTGTTGCTTCCTTCCTTGTTGTAGCGCCTGTCCACGAGATCGAAGAACAGTCTGGTGTTCTCCTTGTCGAACTCGCAGTGTCCGACCTCATCGATGATCAGACAGGAAGGCTTGACCAGACCATTGATTGTCCGGGCTTCCGTTCCTGACCTCCGGGCAAGCGTGAATCTGTCACGCAGTTCGGACATCTTGATGAAGTAGGTCTTCAGACCATGGATACAGCACTCATAGCCGAAAGCCTGGGCAAGATGAGTCTTTCCGGTCCCCGCAGGTCCGATGAACGCCAGATTCCTGTGTGAGTGGATTGACGCCAATGTCTGAAGATCCCTCAGACGGTCAATGTCCTTGCCCTTCACGATGGAGAAATCAAAGCCATCGAAGGTCTTTGGATTCTTCAGCGGCAATCTGCTCATCCTCAGGATGGTGTTGATTGTCGTCGCGGTTTTCTTCTTACGAAGATGGTCAAAGACGAAACTGACTGCTGAAATCTGTTCTGCCGAAAGGGCCGCGGATTCTGCGAGATCTGCGAACTCGGCCAGTGTCATGTCCGTCTTGAGGGTGTTGAAACTCCGCTCAAGACTTTCGAGGTGAAAATCACTCATTGAAGTCCTCCTCGAAATCGAACTTTCCGAATCCGATGCTCACTGGCGAATGCCGTTGCATCTCGATTCTGGTCCGGACCGGAGCGGTGGGCAGTTCCTCTGGCTGTTCAATGTCATGGAACTGATCCGGACAGAAACTGTCGCGTCTGCTCCATGTCACATCATGTGTTGTAAGAACTTCTTTCAGATCCGGAGTGAAGATTCTGATTGTGCCGTCTGTTCGGCACACTCTGACCTCTTTGCCGGAGAATCTGAAAGGAACCCCGAACCGCCGTCCCTCATAGTTGACGAAACCATCAAACGAGATTCTTCTGAGCGGGCAGAGGCAAGGCAGGATCTCCGGATCCTCTTCAAATGGTCGTGCCGTTCTCATGCACCGTTGTGAATGGAGTTTCTCAGGGATGTCGTCAATCTCCCTGTGATAGGTTGAGTTCCTGTCGTCGCACCATTTGAGACAGGCCTCGTTGAGGTCGTTGAAGTTCCAGAAGACCCTTCCGACAAGGAAGTTGTCTTTCACAAACCGGATCAGGCGTTCGACCTTGCCTTTCGTGAAGGGATGTCTCGGTTTGCAGAGCCTGGTTTCAAATGCCAAGGTGTTCATGAAGGACTCATAATCCTTCTGCCAGACGGGCCTTCCTCCAGAGTCTCGTCTGATCACAACGCTTTTCATGTTGTCGGTTCTGACACTTTTCGGGATGCCCATGTAGGTGAAGGCATGAATCATCCCGATGAAGAGGTTTTCCTGTCTTGCGTTCGGGAAGAACTCCACGCACCGTTTGCCGCAGTGGTGGCAGATCATGGCGAAACACGCCGCACGGAACTCGTCACCTTCTGGAGTGACCACGTTTGTGAACCCCCAGTCCATCTGAAATGATTCACCGGGCTGTGTCTGGTAACGGGTTCCCCTTGACCCTTGGGGGTCAACAAGCCTCCTCTGCGCCGGAACAAGATCACGATGTGCGGAGAGGTAACGCTTTACCGTGCTCAGAGAGCCTGGGTAGCCTTTCCCCCTGAGCCGTTCCAGACAGACCGTGGAGTTCGTGACGCCAGACCTGAGAAGCTCATCAAGTGTTGCAGTGAACCCTTCAAGCACCGAAGGTTCTGTCTTCGGTCTTCTGATTGGCTCATCCCTGAATCCGAGACGTTTCAGCCGCCTGAGCCGCTGTCTGGATAATCCCGTAAGCCGAGAAAGCTCGGCAAGATTCACCCTGTCAGGCGAGAAGCAGGGATTGCGCTTCTTCATTTGTTCGAAGGCTTGTGCTATTATCGTAGACAAGTCATTACTGATTCTTTCTTCCATCATTCCTCCTTGACCGGATGTGTGCAGAATCCAGTCTAAGGAAATCAGGAAAGATTTGTAATGACTTAATTTGTTTTGGTTGAGACCGTGAGCTTTCAATGGTTGGTTAGCACGGACTCTACGTGGTTAGCTAGCGCGGGCGCTAACAATCATCCAGACATTCTGCATTGTCTATCATAGCTAGTTTTCTTAATGCTACTTTTGGGATGTCATAAGGTAGCTTTCTTGAAACAGTCTGATGATAGATTTTCTCAGTTCTTTATCTGTTCTTCTACTGTAAGCGTTTCCGTCAGCAGTTTACAACGTTCATAATAAAGTAAAAGCCAAGCGTAAGCTTGGCTGGTTCCCACTGTATCAAAAAAGCACTGCAGGCCACTCTGTTACCTATAAGCTAGATTGTTTTTCAATATTGTGCAAGTTCTTTATAGATTTATTTGAATTTCAGTGTTTTGGTTCTATTCTGTCAGAAAGGACTGTATCTTTTCCGTTTTTGATGTCACAGCATTTTGTGTTTTCAAAAGCAATGAACAGCACTTTTTGAACCAGTACAACGCTGGGGAGAGGTTTCCATGGGCAAAAAAAGGAACCGATTTTTGCTCGGCCCTTTAACTCCTTCCACTCTTGGTGGATGAATCTCTCAACTGCTAAAGCTAGTAGTTGCAATGTCAAGTGTCAACAAAAAAAGTATGGAAAAAGCTTGAAAAAGATTGTGAAACGATTTATCTTGCAGGTGTATCATCCCAGTGGGTATGGCCTGCTGGCCCCTCGCATTAGGCGAGGTTTTTTATAAAGACAGTATTTCTTTGAAACGAGTTGCTTTCTTCATAGATGGTTTCTGTTTTTTTCAGTAGTACCAATAACCGTAGGACGACCTTTTGTAGAGCCCGTAGTTTTCTTTGTTGATGCGGTCCATTTTAGACATCTCCCTAATGCGAAATGAGACGAGCGTCCACTGAAAGCTGTTGATAGTTGTTGACAGTGGACGATTTTCAACATTTTCGGTGATGTTTCAGAACCCGGAATCTTGCAGTATGATTCTTTATATTGCAAGGTATTAGAAGCTTTGCCCAGAACAAGACTCGAACTTGCACAGTATTGCTACCACTAGGACCTGAACCTAGCGCGTCTACCAATTCCGCCATCTGGGCAACTGGGGAAAATATAGAGCAAAGGAAAGTCCTTGTCAATTGCGGCTGGCAAGTGGCCGCAATCTGTTTCCTGTCCATAGATGTGGTTTGCTAAACACCGTTTGTTGTTTTGACGTTAATGACAAGCAGGATTTATGTATAGATAATGATTTTTGTTGGATTTTGGCGGACGTTTTTCTCTGTTTTTGTAGTTAATATCACAAGATGCTTTAGTTTGTTCTATTTCTTAACTCTTTTCTCTTTGTTTGAATCTAATTGTAACAAAACAATTAGTGGATTGTCTAGCTGACTGTGTATAAAATACACGCATCATAATAAGGAGAAATTATGAAAAAACTACTGATTATCTTTTCTTGCATTCTAATGATGTTTGCAATCGTAGCTTGCAATCAGTCTGGCCCAGAGGTAAAGCCCGATGCCTTTGAGGAGGCGAATCAGGCGATTCCATCCTCCAATGTTGACATGAACACTGCAAAGGATGTCACTGAAGACCAGTCTGCTGTATTCACTGAGGATTTTGCCAAGGCCCGGACTCAGGTTATGTCTGGTGTAGCGGGTGTAATTATGGAGTCAACCACTGATGGTCAAATCGACTGGAGCAAGGTCCTCAATCATTATCTGGGGAGCTCCGCAAAGGATCTTTACAATGGATCTGAGGTTTCAGATATTGATACCACAGTCAAAGTTGATATTGATTCCATGTCAGGAAAACTGTCGTTGGAATGCGATGAGTTGGTTCTCAAAGGTAGTGAACTTGATGAGAATAATAAGCCCGTTGAACGCGTCCTTAGTGATATTACTGTTGACGCAACCCTTTCCGGAACAACGATTTCAATTACTGTTGGAGGAAATCTGGATGGCAAGCGTTTTGAAATCACAGGGACTGTGACAATAAATACATATGCCACGGGTGAAGAAGACCAAATTGTTCCTGAGTTTAAAGAGACTGATGATTTCATAACGATTAAGAATCTCGTCACGAGTGAAGACTACTCCTTGGTAAGTATAAAGGATATAATCCTTGACCTAACCAATGTCGGGGCTAACCTTAGCGTTACTGTCAAAGGCGTTGCTACAATTCCTGTTGGTGCTTCTTTGAATGGGAATGTCGTTCTTTCAATTGCAATGAAAGAGGATGGAATAAGCAGCATCGCAGTAAAGGTGAACTCCCTCACGGCAAAGGTTGATGCTGGTGTGCTTGGAAATGTTTCTGCTTCTATCAAGGATTTGAGTTTTGATCTTGTCGTTGCCGGTTTCTCCACTTCGCTATCAGTTTCTGAAGTTTCCATCTCTGGTACACTTTTGCCATCGATGGACAATATAAGATTCAAGGCAGGGATGAAAGGTTTCGAGTTTGGTTCGACGGGAATGATATCTATAGACTCTATGGAAGCAACTGTTCTTGGATATGAGAACATATCGGTAGCTGCAAAGGTTGAAGGTTTCAATGCAGATACATCTACTGATACTGATGAAGTTCTGATTTCGTTCAGTTTTGCTGCTGCGGTTTCGTTCGAGGACCAGAAGATTGGTATCCGCGGAGAGTGGGGAAAAGACTTGGATCCGACTGATGTGTCAACCTTCATAACCATTGCTGTTCTCAATGGAGCACCCGTGGAGCCTAATAGCCTTTTTGAACTCATTGTTAGAGTTGTATTACCTTCAACAGATGGTGATGGTACTACAGTCTAACGACTTCGTTTCCTAACTAGCACAGACTGCTGCGAGGCCAAAACCAAGCAGCAGTCTTTTTTGTTTTTGAAGGGTGTATTGGGAATGCGAATCTTCAAATCCTTGCAACGCCGGTTTCTCGTGCGGCCTTTGCAACGGCCTTTGCAACGGAAACTCCAACGCGGGGATCGAAGGCCTTTGGGATGATGTAGTCCTCAGAGAGCTCGGCCTCTGAAATCAAAGAAGCCAGGGCGTTTGCCGCGGCCATCTTCATTTCTTCGTTGATTTCCCTTGCTCGTACATCGAAGGCTCCTCTGAACATTCCAGGAAATACGAGGACGTTGTTTATCTGGTTTGGATAGTCCGATCTCCCTGTAGACACTATTCGTGCACCGGCGGCCTTGGCCTCCTCTGGCATGATCTCCGGGGTGGGGTTCGCACATGCGAAGATTATGGCGTCGCGATTCATTCTCTTGACCATTTGCGGCTTGAGAACACCTGGGGCAGAGACTCCAATGAATATGTCAGCACCCTCTATTGCTGTAGCCAAGCAACCCTTCAATGAGAGGGGGTTCGTGACGGCGGCCATCTCTTCGTTGGACCAGTCGTTTTCTGGACGGCCTTTGTAGATTATGCCGTGGATGTCGGTCATCGTTATGTCCTTGAAGCCTGCAGATAGAAGAAGTTTCACGATTGCTGTACCTGCCGCTCCTGCTCCTGATGTGACCACCTTCACATCCTCCCTTCTTTTGCCTACGACCTTCAATGCATTGGTGAGCCCTGCAAGGGTCACGACTGCGGTTCCATGCTGGTCGTCATGGAAGACTGGGATGTCGCACCTTTGCTTGAGTTTGCGTTCGATTTCAAAGCAGCGAGGGGCTGAGACGTCCTCCAGGTTTATCCCTCCAAACGAGCCGCTTATGTTGTAGACTGTGTCAACGAACTCGTC
>OKSW01000725.1_pt1 | contig 12093 bp, 10 predicted proteins | sample 1606351 | NCBI WGS metagenome assembly OKSW01 (sample SAMEA3879565, study PRJEB24766) | human gut metagenome | biome: human-associated habitat; feature: feces | place: USA | collected 1985/1987 | reverse complement strand
GCGTAAAGGTGGAGAGATACAATATCTATGAGCACAAAAATGAAATAGCTACATTGCCACAGACCTTCAGAGATGTAGATGGAATCATTCTCGCAACGACGGTTGAGTGGCTTGGTATAGGTGGATACATGCAGCAGTTCCTTGATGCATGCTGGCTATACGGTGATAAGGAAAAGATAAGCAATACATATATGCAGCCTATTGTTATGTCTACCACATATGGAGAGCGCGAGGCAGAGACCACACTTTGCAATGCATGGGAGATACTTGGCGGTCTGCCGTGCTCAGGGTTATGCGGATATGTAGAGGATATTACTACGTTTCAGCTCAATAAGGAGTATAATCTCATAATAGAAAAACGCGCGGAGAATCTGTATCGCACGATATCCCAGAAGATTAAGAGCCTGCCTACAAGCAATCAGGCAGTGAAGCAAAGTGTACTCAGGACACAGCAGCTCAATCTCACCCCACAGGAGAGCGAGCAGCTGTCGAAGTATGTGTCTGATGATACATATGTAAAGCAGCAGAAGGAGGATATCGAGGAGCTTGCAACCATGTTCAAGGACATGCTCGGGCAGCAGGCATCTACAGATGACATGCCATATATAAAGGAGCTTGAAGCACATTTTATTCCACTTCGTGAATTCAAAGCCTGCTATTCATTTAATATAGAGGGCATTAAAAATCCATTATATATAAAGGTGGATGAGGATAAGCTGGATATACACTATGGCGAAGAGGATATAGTGGATGTATACGCCAAATTTTCGAAGAGTATCATGGAGTCTATAATAGATGGTCACATGACCTTCCAGAGAGCATTTATGACCGGAGAAATGACAGCAAAGGGTAATTTCAAGACACTGCGCATGCTTGATCAGATATTTCCGTTTTAAAGGGCTTTTTGATTCTGAACAGTTACAAAATAATTATATATATGAGGTGACAAAGATGAAAGATGACAACTGTATTTTCTGTAAACTGGCAAATGGGGATATCCCGACCAATTCAATCTACGAGGATGATGATTTCAAGGTAATACTCGATGCAAGTCCTGCTACAAAGGGACATGCACTTATCCTTCCAAAGCAGCATTATGCAAATATTTTTGAGATTGAGGATGAGACACTTGCCAAGGCAGCAAAGCTTGCAAAGAAGATTATGACACACGAGAAAGATGTGCTTGGCTGTGAAGGCTACAACCTGGTACAGAACAATGGAGAGGTGGCCGGTCAGACAGTATTTCATTTCCATATGCACCTGATTCCAAGATATGAGTCAGATGACAACAAGAATGTCATAGAGTGGAATCACAAGGAGTTCACTGATGACGAGATGAAGAAAATCTGTGACGAGATGAGCATGTAATAGTTAATAATAGTTATATATTATTGAAAAACCAAAAGCCCGGATATGCAAATGTAGTTCATATTCGGGCTTTTCTTTTTTATGATATGCAATGACGCTTTAAACAGACTCTGACCCTATGACGACTTCTTCACCTGAGAGTTAATCAAATCGATTATAGTGGCGATGGAATCCATCTGACCGCTTTTTGCCATGGCATCCTTATATTTATCCCTGTTGCCGTACACCTCTTTTACTGCGCTAAGCAGAGAATCCTTTGTGAGCTCCTCCTCCTCGATGACATATGAAAAGCCCTGCTTTTTGAAGGATTTTGCATTTAATACCTGGTCTCCGCGGCTGGCAGCAGCAGAAAGAGGAATCAGGATGTTTGGCTTGTGCAGAGCAAGCAACTCGCAGATGGAGTTGGCTCCGGCTCTTGAAATAGCCATGTCAGCTAGAGCAAACATGTCGGTGAGCTCAGCATTGGCGTACTCAAACTGTGCATAGCCTGTGATTCCGGCAAGCTTGTTGTCCAGATTGCCCTTTCCGCAGAGGTGAATCACATAGAAATCCTTTAGTAGTTCAGGAAGAATCTCACGGACAGCTTCATTAACCTTTTTAGAGCCGAGGCTTCCTCCGATGATGAGGATGACAGGCTTATTGTGGTCAGGAAAATTACAAAGCTTTATGGCATTTTCGGCAACGCCGCTAAAAAGCTCGCGTCTGATAGGTGATCCGGTGAGCACAGCCTTGTCTGCAGGCAGATATTTCATGGTCTCAGGGAAATTGCAGCAGACCTTTTTGGCACCCTTTATGGCGATTTTATTGGCAAGTCCCGGGGTGATATCCGACTCGTGGATGATGGCAGGCACATGGCAGTGCTTTGCGGCAAGCACGACAGGTACGGAAACGAAGCCACCCTTAGAAAATACTACATCAGGCTTGAGTTTTTTCATGAGGCTTACAGCCTGACCGTAGCCCTTTAACACGCGGAACGGGTCTGTAAAGTTCTTCCAGTCAAAGTATCGGCGCAGCTTTCCGGATGAAATGCCGTGGTAAGGAATCTTCTGGGCCTCGATAAGACCTTTCTCCATTCCGTTTACTGAGCCAATGTATTCGATATCGTATCCGGCCTCCTTAAGTGCCGGCATAAGAGCGATATTTGGAGTGACATGACCTGCAGTACCGCCGCCTGTCATAACTATTTTCTTCATATATATGTATCCTTTCTTGCATTCCTGTTTGTCTCATATTTATATTATACTCAACACAATAAAAGTCAATACCAAGTTACCGGTGAAAGTTTGCCCTGCAATACCAAACAAATGTCGAAACTTGCGACCGATAGGAACTGTTAAGTTCAAGTGAATTGGTTATAATAATCAATAGTACATCATCCTGAGTTATAGGTTAAGTTAAATTTTGAATGATGTATCGGAAAAAGAATAGTAGGGAGGACACATTAATATGGAATTATCAATGGACAATATGGACATCATAGCGGGAGGCATACTTGCGATAATGCTTGCACTTTTCATGCTGACAGTCATAGTGACCTTGATTGCACTCTCACACAGGATAAGACTTTTGAGCAACGAGATTTATAAAATAGAAAAACAGGTGAGCGACTACATAGACGAGCTGTCGAGAAGCGAAAGCGACAAGCTGGAGATAGAGCATAAGGCACATCAGGATGGGGTGATTTCATCGGTGCTGCAGGAGATTTTTCCATGAAATTTGACAAAATGCTATTACTGTGATATTATACCAACTGTAACAAAGTTGTAACAAATGCAACATAGGTGTAATAAACTTAACAAAAACAACATATACTACACCATATGGAGGATTATATGAAGCTAAACAAAAAAGTAATCGAGAGCATTACGGTCTGTGGACTGTGCGCTATGCTGACGATTACCGCGGTTACTAACAGCGGACGCTCTGAGGTCAAAGCAGAGGATAAGGTGCTAGCAAACACTGGTTTAGAGCATACTGGTTATAATAGTTATGCTGGCGTAGCAGCGACTCTTTTTGATTATGAGAAGAGCCTCACAGCAGAGAATGCTGTTACAGTAGAAAAAGAAAATGTTGAGATGGTGGCAGCAGCACAGGATGCACAGCAGGAGGTACAGCCACAGCTCACACAGGAGCAGCAGGAATGGCAGACAAAGCTTATGCCAAAAGTTGAAGAATCACTCAACGTAAGAGCACAGGCCGATGAACAGTCAGATATTGTTGGAAAACTATATAAAGGAAGTGTGGCAGACATCGTAGAAAACGATGGCACATGGGCTCACATCAAGTCAGGAAATGTAGACGGATATGTCAATGTATCTTACTGTGTGACCGGAACTGACGCACTAAGCTATGCTTACGACACATGCGGAGAAATTGCTACAGTAAATACAGACGGACTTCGTGTGAGAGAGACAGCAGATACAAACAGCAAGGCCTTAGAGGTAGCTGACCAGGGCAAGACCTATCAGGTGGACCGCGCAGCGCAGGCACAGGATGGCTGGATCGCAGTTGTCTGTGATTCACAGACAGGATATATCGCAGCAGATTATGCGACACGTTCCCTCAACACAAGAGTGGGTATCACAATTGAAGAGGAACAGGCTCAGATAGCTGCACAGAAAGAGGCTGAGAGAAAGGCCGAAGAAGAAAAGGCGGCAAAAGAAGCTGCAAAAGCAGCAAAGGAATCAAAGAAAACAGAGACCACACAGGGCGAGGCGGTAAGTGCAGGAGCAGATGACCTGACACTTCTTGCTGCAATTATCGAGTGCGAGGCAGGCGGAGAGAGCTATGAATGTCAGCTCGCAGTAGGAGCGGCAGTCATCAACAGAGTAAAGAGCGGCTCATATCCAAACAGCATCTCAGGTGTTATTTACCAGAAGGGCCAGTTTGGACCGGCATCATCAGGAAAGCTCGCAAGAAAGCTTAGCGGACGCATTTCTTCTTCATGCTACAGTGCAGCACAGGAGGCAATGTCCGGAGTGGACAACACAGGAGGATGCACATCCTTCAATGACCACGGCTCAGGAATATCAATCGGAAATATGAAGTTCAGATAATATACAGCCGATATAAAGAAATAACAAAGAGGCTGCAAATCAACAAAGCTTGTTGGTTTGCAGCCTCTTTAATTATTTGTACGGCGTGGTTTTACAGTCAGAGCGTCAATGCTTCAAACCTCTTGCAACATACCACAAAATAGAGTAAAATGACATCATTATAGCAACCTACAGATATAAATTATAGCAACCTGCATCTATAAACGATGCAAATAAAACCCAGGAGGCAAGAGCAATGCAGTTAAAGGGACGAAACTTTTTAAAACTTATGGATTACACTCCGGAAGAGATTACTTATCTGATTGACCTCTCACAGGAGCTGAAGGAAAAGAAGAAAAAAGGCATCAGACATGATGACCTCACAGGCAAGAATATAGCGCTGATTTTTGAAAAGACCAGTACCAGAACCCGCTGCTCTTTTGAGGTAGCGGCACATGACCTTGGAATGCATGTCACATACCTTGACCCGAGCGGTTCACAGATAGGCAAAAAGGAGAGCATCGCCGATACAGCGCGCGTGCTCGGCAGAATGTTTGACGGAATAGAGTACCGTGGATACGGACAGGAAATCGTGGAGGAGCTGGCTAAATACGCAGGCGTACCGGTATGGAACGGCCTGACAAATGAGTTCCACCCGACACAGATGATAGCAGATATGCTTACAATCCGTGAGCACCTCGGCAGACTCAAGGGCGTGAAATTTGTATACATGGGTGATGCAAGATACAACATGGGTAATTCACTCATGGTCACATGTGCAAAGCTTGGCATGGACTTCGTGGCATGCACAAACAAGAAATATTTCCCAAATGATGAGCTTGTAAAATACTGTAAGGACGTTGCAGAAACAACCGGCGCATCAATCACACTCACAGAGGATGTGGCAGAGGGTACAAAGGACGCAGATGTCATCTACACAGATGTGTGGGTATCAATGGGCGAGCCGGAAGAGGTATGGGCAGAGCGAATTAACGACTTAAAGCCATATCAGGTAAATGCAAAAGCATTTGAAAATGCAAAGGATAGCGCAATTTTTATGCACTGTCTGCCTGCATTCCATGATTTAAAGACCACTATCGGCAAGCAGGTCTATGAGAAGTTTGGACTGAGCGAGCTTGAGGTGACAGACGAGGTATTTGAGTCAGAGCGCTCAGTGGTATTTGATGAGGCAGAGAACCGTATGCACTCAATCAAGGCTATCATGCGTGCAACACTTGCTGATTAGTACATCGAATAATAAGTAACCAGCCATATGACTTGCCTGATTTCCCATCTGCGGCGTTGTAGTCAATCGACGTAGCCACCGCTACGCCTCATTCCTCCGCCTTGCAGATGAAAATTCATTCTGCGTCATATAGCCAGAAACTTATTTTTCGATGTACTAGTACGGCAAGCAATGATCGCAACAAAAGATTGACGGAAAGCTAAGGAATAAAGTATGAAGGAAGAAATACTTAGGCTTCTACGCAGCGCTGACGGCTATATTTCAGGGCAGGAGCTATGCAACCGGTTCGGAGTATCGCGCACAGCCGTGTGGAAGGCCATAAACCAGCTAAAGGAAGCCGGATATGAGATAGAGGCACAACAGAATAAGGGCTACAGGCTCATGGCAGCGCCGGATCTGATGACAGAGGCGGAGATAAAAAGCCTCATGCATACAGACTGGGTGGCAAAGGAAGTGCTGTATTTTGATACAATAGACTCCACCAACACCAAGGCTCAGGAGCTTGCCGAAAAAGGCTATCCGAGCGGCACCTTAGTCGTAGCGGACAAGCAGGATTCAGGCAAGGGGCGCCGCGGCCGCAGCTGGGTATCGCCGTCCGGCACAGGTATTTTCATGACACTTATGATAAAGCCTGATATCAATCCAAACAATGCATCCATGCTCACGCTTGTGGCAGCGCTTGCTGTCGCAAAGGCAATAACAAGCGTTACCGGCGAGGAAGCCCTGATAAAGTGGCCAAACGACATTGTGGTAAACGGCAAAAAGGTGTGCGGCATACTCACAGAGATGAATGCGCAGTTTGACTACATCAATCATATTGTTGTAGGTATCGGTATCAACGTGCACAATGAGAGCTTTCCGGAGGAAATCAGTCAGATGGCGAGCTCACTCATGATAGAAGCAGGTGGCAAAAGATTTCACCGTGCGCAGATAATCGCAGAGACCATGTCATACTTTGAGCAGTATTATGACACATTTTTAAAGACGCAGGACCTTTCAGCCCTCGTCAGGGAGTATGATGAGCTGTTGGTCAACAGGAACAAATCAGTAAGGGTACTGGATCCGAAGGAGCCGTTTGACGGAAAAGCGATGGGCATCACGCCTAAGGGCGAGCTGATCGTGGACACATGGGAATCGCGCAAGCTGGTTTCAAGCGGAGAAGTATCAGTGAGAGGAATATACGGATATGTCTAAAGAGGTAGTACTTTGCGTGTCAAACGCATATCAGAAAAAATATTATCTGAACGAGAATTTTAACGGACTTCCACAGACAATAAGGGACGAGCTCAAAATCATGTGCGTCCTGTATACAGAGGATGTGGGAGGCATACTGGAGCTGGTGTTTGATGAGGACGGAAACCTCGATTTCAGAACATCCTGCAAGGAAAATGACTTTTTCTATGACGAGATAGGAAGCGTGCTAAAGATAAAGCAGTACCGCAACGAGCGAAGAGAGCTGCTCGAGTCGATAGAGACGTATTATCGCATAGTATTTTTGGGAGAAGGACTCGAGGAGGAATAACAGATGATTTTAGCACTGGACGTAGGAAATACAAACATAACATGCGGCGTGTTTGATGGTGACAGGATAAAAGCGAGCTTTAGAATTACAACTAAAATGCCACGTACATCGGATGAATACGGCATGCTTCTGAGCACTCTGCTTGAAAGAAATCAGGTAGGCATGGACGACATACATGATGCAATCATCTGCTCCGTTGTACCGAATATCATGCATTCACTGCAGAATGGCCTCATAAAATACTTCAATATCAGGCCGATAATCGTGGAGGCAGGCATCAAAACAGGCATCCGTATCGCCACACCAAATCCGCAGCAAATTGGAGCAGACCGTATAGTAGACGCCGTAGCTGCATATGAATTATATGGAGGACCTGTTTTGGTCATAGATTTTGGCACAGCAACCACCTACGATATGGTCGATGAAAACGGTACCTTCATGGGAGGAATCACAGCACCGGGCATACGTATCTCAGCCAAGGCACTCTGGGAGGATGCGGCAAAGCTTCCTGAGATAGAGATTAAAAAGCCTGATAATATCCTCGGAAAGGACACTATCACCAGCATGCAGGCGGGACTTGTGTATGGACAGATAGGACAGACAGAGTACATCATCAACAAGGTAAAGGAAGAAACAGGCATGTACGATGCAAAGGTTGTAGTGACCGGCGGACTCGGCAGAATAATATCCAATGAGACAGAAAACGTGGATGTATACGATCCGGATCTGACATTAAAGGGCATAAACCTCGTGTATCGCAAGCAGAACCGCAAGGGAGTGAAGTAATAGTATGGATATTCATCAGATACGAAAGCTTCAGATAGGAAGTGTGACACTTCCAAACAACCTGATACTGGGACCTATGGCAGGCGTGACAGACCTGCCATTTCGCTTATTGTGCAAGGAGCAGGGAGCCGGCCTTTTATGTATGGAAATGGTCAGCGCCAAGGCAATTTTGTACAAAAACAAAAATACAGAGTCGCTTCTTTCAATAGATGAAAGAGAAAAGCCTGTTTCACTCCAGATGTTTGGCTCGGACCCGCAGATAATGGCTCAGATAGCAAAGCAGATAGAGGAAAGACCGTTTGACATACTGGATATCAACATGGGCTGTCCGGTGCCCAAAATCGTAAACAACGGTGAGGGTTCAGCGCTTATGAAAAATCCGATTCTTGCAGGTCAGATTATAGAGAGTATAGTAAAAGCGATAGATAAGCCGGTCACCGTAAAAATACGAAAGGGCTTCGATGATGAACATATCAACGCAGTAGAGCTGGCACATGTGGCTGAAGAAAGCGGCGCAAGCGCAGTCGCAGTGCACGGAAGGACCAGAGAGCAGTACTACTCCGGTAAAGCCGACTGGGACATCATAAGGCAGGTAAAAGAGGCTGTCTCAATACCGGTCATAGGAAACGGAGATCTGCTTTGCGCAGAGGATGTCATAAAAATGCAGGAGCAGACAGGCTGCGACGGCTTTATGATAGCCAGGGGAGCGCAGGGCAATCCATGGATTTTCTCACAGATACTGCATTACTTTGAGACCGGCGAGCATCAGGAAAAGCCATCCTTTGATGAAGTACGCCGGATGATACTACGCCATGCACGCATGATGATAGAGTTCAAGGGCGAGTACACGGGAATACACGAGATGAGAAAGCACACAGCGTGGTATACAGCAGGATATCCGCATTCATCAAGGCTGCGCGCGGCAGTGAATACGGTGGAGAGCTTAGAACAGCTTGAGGAGCTTTTGTATAAGTAGAAGCTTCGAAATTGAAATCGGTCAAATCCTTGACAGCGTGGGGATTTTCAATTATAATACACGCGTTAAAATAGGCTTTAAATTTAGTATGTGAAACTTCCCACATTCAGTTTATCGAAGTTACCGGCATAGCATACAGTATATTCCTCAGAAAAATATGAAGTTAGCCACGGGTGCGAATCGCGGATAGAGGGGGTTTCTTTGCTGCCGGGTTTCCGTTTCCGGGTGTTATGGGACTCCGTGGCAGTTCATATTTTTCTTCGGAACATACTGTATACTTTCCGGTATTGAAGACCTTGGTGTGGGAAGTTAATATACTAAATGAGTACAATAAATATCAAAAATAAAAAAAGAAGATAGAAGGGTAAGAATCATGGATAACAAGAAAAATATTCTGACATATGCAGGTCTTAAGAAGCTAGAGGATGAGCTTGAGCATTTAAAGGTTGTTAAGCGTAAAGAGGTTTCCCAGAAGATCAAGGAGGCTCGTGAGCAGGGTGATTTATCTGAGAATGCTGAGTATGATGCAGCTAAGGATGAGCAGCGCGATATCGAGGCTCGTATTGAGGAAATCGAGAAAATCCTTAAAAATGCAGAGGTTGTTGTTGAGGAGGAGGTTGACCTTGACAAGATTTCTATCGGATGTAAGATCCGCATCTTAGATTGTGAGTTTGATGAGGAGCTTGAGTACAAAATCGTTGGTTCAACAGAGGCAAACAGCTTAAAGGGCAAGATTTCAAACGAGTCACCTGTAGGTAAAGCTCTTCTTGGAAAGAAAGTCGGAGATACTGTGACTGTTGAGACTCAGGTAGGAGAGCTCACATACAAGGTACTCGAGATCCAGAGAGCAGAAGAGAACTAAAAGAGGTAAAAAATGGCAAATCAGAATAATAACAAGGGTGGACAGCAGCAGGACGTAAACCAGCTCCTTAAGGTCCGCCGTGAAAAATTACAGAATTTACAGGAAGCAGGAAAGGATCCCTTCCAGATTACAAAGTACAATGTCACTCATCACAGCAGTGATGTAAAGGAGCTTTACAATGCTCATGAGGCTGAGATTCTCGGTGACAGAAAGGCTCCGGATGTTGAGGGCTTGGATGACACTGCAAAGCGAGAGGTAATCAACAATGATTACAACGAGAGAAGAGAAATCATGGATGCAAAGCCAATCGAGGTAAGCATCGCAGGACGTATGATGTTCAAGCGTGTCATGGGTAAGGCTTCTTTCTGCAATATCCAGGACTTAAAGGGCAATATCCAGGTATATGTGGCAAGGGACAATATCGGAGAAGACTCATACGCAGACTTCAAGAAATCAGACATCGGTGATATCTACGGTGTAAAGGGCTTCGCTTTCAGAACAAAGACAGGCGAAATCTCAATCCATGCAGAGGAGATAACACTCCTTTCAAAATCACTCCAGATACTCCCGGAGAAGTTCCATGGACTGACAGACACAGACACCAGATACCGTCAGAGATATGTAGACCTTATCATGAATCAGGAGAGCAAAGAGGTATTTATCAAGCGCTCACAGATACTCAAGGAAATCCGTAACTTCCTTGCAGGCCGTGATTTCATGGAGGTTGAGACACCTATGCTTGTCTCAAACGCAGGTGGTGCCGCAGCAAGACCATTTGAGACACACTACAACGCATTGAACGAGGATGTAAAGCTTCGTATTTCCCTTGAGCTTTACTTAAAGAGACTCATCGTCGGAGGACTTGAGCGAGTATACGAGATCGGACGAGTTTTCCGTAACGAGGGCGTAGATACACGTCACAACCCTGAGTTCACACTTATGGAGCTTTATCAGGCATACACAGACTACGAGGGCATGATGGAGCTGACAGAGTCAATGTTCCGTTACCTCGCTGAGAAGGTATGCGGTTCGACAAAAATCTCATACAACGGCGTGGAAATCGACCTTGGAAAGCCATTTGCAAGAATGACAATGATAGACGCAATCAAGAAATACGCAGGCGTAGACTTCGACCAGGTACCTGATGATGCAGCCGCAAAGAAGCTTGCAGACGAGCATCATATCGAGTATGAGGAGCGTCACAAGAAGGGTGACATCGTAAACCTCTTCTTTGAGGAGTACTGTGAGAAAGAGCTTATCCAGCCAACATTTATCATGGATCACCCAATCGAGATATCACCTCTCACCAAGAAGAAACCAAGCGACCCTACAAAGGTAGAGCGTTTCGAGCTGTTCTGTAATACATGGGAGATGTGTAACGCATACTCAGAGCTCAACGACCCAATCGACCAGCGTGAGCGTTTCGCAGCACAGGATGCCAACGCAGCAGCAGGCGATGACGAGGCAGAGCACACAGACGAGGACTTCCTCAACGCACTTGAAATCGGTATGCCGCCAACAGGTGGAATCGGATACGGAATCGATCGTCTTGTAATGCTTCTGACAGATAGCCAGGCAATCAGGGACGTATTACTGTTCCCGACAATGAAGAGCATTGGTGGCGTAAAGGATGAAAATGGCGTAAGTTCTAAGCCTTCAGAAGAGGTAAAAGCTGAGCCGGAGAAGATTGATTTCTCTAATGTAAAGATTGAGCCTTTATTTGAGGAAGAAGTAGACTTTGATACATTCAGCAAGTCAGATTTCAGAGCTGTTAAGGTAAAAGAGTGTGTAGCAGTTCCTAAGTCAAAGAAATTATTACAGTTTACTTTAGATGACGGAACAGGCACAGACCGCACTATTTTAAGCGGAATCCACGCTTATTATGAGCCAGAAGAGCTTGTTGGAAAGACACTTATTGCTATAACTAATCTTCCACCAAGAAAGATGATGGGAATTGAATCTTGCGGTATGTTACTTTCAGCAGTAAACAATCTTAAGGATTCAGAGGATGAAGAACTTCATCTTCTTATGGTTGATAACCACATTCCGGCAGGTGCAAAGCTCTACTAAAAACGTGATGTACCTTATTGGTGGAAATTTGTAAAATTACAAAAATACGCCAATTTTACGCCAAACGATGTAGAGTTTGATGTAAGAAAATAATATAATGATGTGGAATCAGACGATATGACATAGAAGCCCCATTGGATAGAGAAATCGGTCTAGTGGGGTTTGTATTATTAGTGACAAAATGCTTTTTAATTAATTTGTTGTAAAAATAGTGGAAGAAATCTGTGC
>OKSW01000710.1_pt1 | contig 12355 bp, 13 predicted proteins | sample 1606351 | NCBI WGS metagenome assembly OKSW01 (sample SAMEA3879565, study PRJEB24766) | human gut metagenome | biome: human-associated habitat; feature: feces | place: USA | collected 1985/1987 | reverse complement strand
AATCATGAATTTACTGTTTATTCCGCTGACAATAGGACTTCCGGCCATTGACGAAAGTCTGGAAAAGCTGCTGACGGCCATGGAGACATTTCCCAATGTGACTGTTCTCGGTGATGCCGTTTCAATGGCAAAGGCTCTCGGCCTGTGCCTGGCCCTGTGTGTCGGTTCATACGAATGCTGGATGATGATGCTCGGAAGGCGTGGCATGGATGTCATGAAACTATTGCGTATCATTGGCATTTCCCTGTGTATTTCATCCTCTTCATGGATATGCTCGGCTCTGCAGGTTCCGGGAAAGAGTCTGGAATCCGCTACATGGGCTATGGCCAAGGCAAAGAACAAGGAAGTGGCGGCCTTCGAGCTGAAGGTGGCACAGAAACAGAGTGAATATCTTGACAGGCTGAGAACCGTGCAGGACTCCATAGCCACAGCAAAGCAGGTGGCCGAAATCGGTCAGGATGCTGCCTGGTGGGACAAGCTGATATATAATGTGGAGAATCTGGGCTCGACTATCAACAACTACGCCCAGAGGGCTGCCGTGGCGGCTGAGACTAAGGTCAGTGAATGGATAAACGATGTCATACGTTTTGTTGGAGAACTGATTTTCCAGATGTCGTATTACGGGATGCTCGTGGCACAGAGGATTTTCATGGCCATCATGATGATATTCTGTCCGATCATGTTTGCTCTCTCGCTGGCACCGCCATGGAACTCGGCCTGGAGCCAGTGGATGTCCAAGTTCCTTTCCCTCTCGTTATGGGGATTCGTGACCTATATGTGCATCTATTATATAGACTTCATCCTTCTTTATAACCTACAGCAGGATCTGGTGGCATACGACCATCTGCTTCATGGCTCGGTCAACTCATGGGAACAGATTGGCGCACTGGGACTGCAGGGAATAGGCTCCAACTGTATGTATGCCATGGGTATGCTCGTGGGTGCCTATATCATACGCTTCGTTCCTGAAGTGGCTTCATGGCTGATTCCGGGAGGTGTAAGCTCGGGTACGGGTTCCGTTGCCGGTTCGGCTGCAATGGGTATCACCACTACTGCAGGTGCCATGGCCGGAGGTGCGGCAGGTTCTGCCATGAGAGGAACAGGTTCGGCTGTCAGGTCATTAGTCAAATAACTTCAAATCTTTTTACAATATGCTTATTGAATCCCTTGCACAGAAAACCAGACTGGCCATGATGACGGTATTTGCGGTAATCGGAGGCTGCACCGTCATCTGTGCCTTTACGGTCTGGTGCTGCATTTCCTTTGTCAACGAGGAAAGGCAGCAGATTTATGTACTTGACGGAGACATTCCGTTTCTTGCCGAGCGTGCACGGCTGGAAGCCAACTTCACCATGGAGGCCAAGGCGCACATACAGCTGTTCCACCAGTATTTCTTCAATCTGCCGCCAGACAACGACTATATCAAATGGACGGTAGGGAAAGCAATGTATATGGCTGACGGGACTGCACTGAAACAGAAACAGGCCATGGACGAAAACGGTTTCTACTCGGACATTATTTCCTCTTCGGCTGTCTGTACCATCATGTGTGACTCCATTCAGTTTGACGAACATGAACGGAAGTTTACCTATTACGGTACGCAGCTTATCAAGCGCAGGACCAGGGACATCAGACGCTCGATGGTGACAACAGGTTACATTGAGTCCGTGCCGAGGACAAGGAACAATCCCCACGGTCTGCTCATTACCGGCTGGAGGACTCTTGAAAACAGGGATTTGGACTATTGATATACGGATATTATGAAATCATTCAGAAAAAAGATACAGGAAAGCCGTCTGAAAACGCATCTGCTTGTCAGGTCGTGGTTGCAGCCCAAACTGGGTGTCATCGGTACAAGATACCGTCTGTCCGCAAGGATAAGACTGGCCAACAGATGGGCGGCAAAGCATCCGAAAACGACATTCGCAGGTGTAACAGGAACACTCCTTCTACTACTCGTCAGTACTTTTGCCATAGATTCCGGCAACGGGAAACAGAGTGAACCGGATGTCAGTTCGATTGCTGGTATGGAACCGGTGTTTCAGGGATTCCGTACCATCCAGGCAAACAAGGACATTCACCGCAGTGAATTGACGGACATGACGGTAAATGGACAGTTACTGCATCATGAACTGGACTCCATGATTGCCATACCTGTAAAAAGCCGTGAGGATTCCTTGCGGATCATCCTCAAATACCGGCAGCTGGAAAATATAGTCAAATCCATAAAAAACAATGATAACCTATGATTAAGATTAATTTCAAACAGCCCAAGTATATCTTTCCGCTGGTCATATTCGTTCCGCTGTGCGCACTGGTATACTTTGTGATGCAGACTTTCTCCGGCGGTGAGGAGACTGCAGGAACGGTAGCTACAGACCGTATCAACATGGAACTTCCCCAGGCCAATGCCGAGGAAGCCGGAGACAAGATGTATGAGATGTCCAGACGTTTCGGTGACGAGGATGCCTTCACAGCCGTCAGCGGTATCGGGGAGGAAGAACAGAAGAAGGAGGAACTGGAACACGGCTACAGCGAGGAGGAACTGAACCGTCTGGATGCTGCTGAAGCTGAAAGACAGCGGCAGCAGAGGGAACTTGAAGAACTGGAGCGTTCACTTGCAGAATCAAGAAAGCATATCAATGCATATGCCTACGGTAACGGTCCTTCGGAAAACAGTGAAACGGGTTACGGAGGTATGGGATATTCCTCACAGGACGAGTTTGCACGTGACCTTGAAGAGATTCAGCGAAGGAGCTATGAACGGCAGAAGGCCATTGAAAGCGGACTGGGTATCAAAGACCCGGAAGCAGAGGAAGCGGAAAGAAAGCACAGGGCTGATTCCATAGCTAAAGTACGTCAGGAGGAAAGGGAACGCAACCGTCCGAGTCTGGTAATCAAGTCCGATGATACCAATGCCGACAGATTCAATACGGTTACTGCTCCGGATGAATTTGCCGAGAACAAGCTGATACGTGCCATGATTGACCAGACTACAAAGGCGCATGAAGGCACACGTCTACGGTTCAAGCTTCTGGACGATGTGACGGTAAGCGATACAAAGCTGAAAAAGGGAACTTACCTCTATGGAACGGTAACAGGTTTCGGACAGCAGCGTGTCAGGGCTTCCATAACCAGTATCCTTATCGGCGACAGGTTCATCAAGGTCAAGCTTTCTGTATTTGACAATGACGGTATGGAAGGTTTCTATGTTCCTGAATCTGCATTCCGTGATTTCATGAAGGATGCCGGTTCCAACACGGTACAGCAGAATATCAGCTTTGAATCCACTGACGGTTACGGTACAGGTATTTCGACTGAGGCCATTGCACTCCAGTCGCTGCAGAACATGTACAACTCTGCTACCTCTGCAATATCTTCCAATATCAGAAAGAACAAGGCGAAAATCAAGTACAATACCATTGTTTACCTGATAAACTCGGAGGATGCGAGATAATATATCTGAATACAGCAAAGAAAATTATAGTAACATTTTAATATTCCAATATGAAAACCAGAATTTTTCTGATAATATGCCTTATCACAGGCATAGCCGTACATCTGTCGGCCAACGAGAAGATATACATCAACCGGGAAGTGACCACACACATTGTCATGCCTGAGAACATCAAAATGGTGGATATTTCCACTACTAAAATTATAGGCAACCAGTGTACAGACAACATCGTCCGCATCAAGCCTTATCTGGAGAATGATTCCATCATATCATCTGAAGGTTACAGCGAAAACGAACTGCTGGGTACACTCACCATTATCGGTGAGCGTCATATCGCACAGTATGACATCCTCTATACCGAATCACCCAAATATGCTTCTACCATCTACAATGTATCCTACAATGAGACACTGTCCTATATCAATCCGGAGGTTTCCATGCCGATGGCCGAGATTGCACGATATGCTTGGGCTGTCTATGGAAGCAGGAGAAAGTTCAACCAGATTGTATCCAATAAAAACGGAATCAGGGCATACATCAACAATATCTATTCCATCGGTGACTATTTCTTTCTGGACTATACGCTGAAGAACAGGACCAGAATTGCATACGACATTGAAGAAATCAGGGTAAAACTTGCTGACAAAAAGGAAACAAAGGCAACCAATTCACAGACCATAGAGCTTACTCCGGTATTCTCCATGAACAATACCCGTAAGTTCAGGAAGGACTATAGGAACGTGCTTGTACTTCCGAAGCTGACTTTCCCTGAAGAGAAGGTGCTCCGTCTGGAGATTTCCGAGAACCAGATTAGCGGACGTGTAGTGGTACTCACCATCGAGTATGAGGACATTCTCAATGCGGACGGCTTCGACTCGGATATTCTGGACGGTGCCGACTATTACCCCTACTATTATATTGATCATTCCATAAAAAGATAGGCCATGAAGAAGATTCTGTTCATTCTGTTTTGCTCGATTGCATCCATCGGTGCATCGGCACAGACCGGAAAGGTTTCCGTCAATGCCGGATTCCTTTTTCCAGGTACGCTGAATGCCACTTTGGGTTATGAGTATCCGCTTTCATACGGAAATGCCGTCGAAGTATATGGTGAGGTCGGGAATCACTGGCATAAGCCAGTATGTCACAATTTCTGGAAAGGATATTTCTGGGACGGCGGTATAGTCTATAAGCACCGTCTGACACGGTACAAAAACGGCATGATGCGCCTTCGTCTTGGCCCTCAGTTCGGTGCGGTACAGAAGAAGTTCTTCTTCGGACTGGAGGCCGGATTTGAATACAGCTATGTGTTCCGCAGCGGGCTGGAGCTCTCTGTCATACAGAAGAACAATGTGAACTTCCTGCATGGGGATACCTTCCGCAACGGTCTGCTGCTGGGTATAAAGGTTCCATTTTAGTAAATTCATATACAGTTAGAGCGTATGGCATTTGAAGAAACAAGGGAACAGCAGCAGATGTATAACTACTTCAGGAGCTGCATCTATATATTTCTGATTATTGAAATTATCATGAACCTGCCTGTTACGGCTGACAACAGGGTTACTCAGTTCGTACTCGACCTGCTGGCACGCTTCAGGGTATTCAATTCCGTATCGGGATGCAAGGTGGCTGAACTGATATGCATCTGTATTGTCTGTATCGGCACAAAGGCTGAAAAGTCCCTGAAATTCAATGTAAGGACAATGGTTGTCTATCCGGTACTGGCCGGTCTGACTCTTGTAGGGCTTTGTTTTGTATTCCATGGCATGAGTTTCGGATTCAGCTGGCTGGGATTTCCTGCCAACCGTCTTCTGTATGCGGTCTGTTCGGTGGTGGGTACTATGCTGGTACATCAGGGGCTGGACGGTATTGCCAAGTATTACAACTACAAGGTTGGTGAGGACCGTTTCAACTTTGAGAACGAATCGTTCCAGCAGTCGGAAACGCTGGTCAGCAATGATTACTCGGTGAACATTCCGATGATATACTACTGGAAAAAGAAGATGCACAAAGGGTGGATCAATATCATCAATCCGTTCCGTGGTACGATTGTACTGGGTACACCGGGTTCGGGTAAGTCTTTCGGTATCATTGACCCGTTCATCAGGCAGCATTCAGCAAAGGGATTTGCCATGATGGTATATGACTTCAAGTTTCCGACACTTGCACAGACGCTTTTCTATCAGTACTGCAAGAACAGGAAAGCCGGTAAACTGCCTCAGAGCTGCGGGTTCCGTATAGTAAACTTTACCGATGTGGAATACTCCAACCGTATCAACCCGATTCAGCGGAAATATATCCCGGATCTGGCTGCCGCTTCTGAAACGGCTGCTACTCTTTTGGCCTCGCTCAACAAGGGAGGTGGAGAGAAGAAGGGCGGCTCGGAAGCCTTCTTTACTAACTCTGCGGAGAACTTCCTAGCTGCCATCATCTATTTCTTTGTAAACTTCCATCCGGTCGGGTTCAGGAACGGTAAGAAGCTTAGACGCTTCATATCACTGGAAGGAAAGAAGCTGGAGATTGTCATACGCAACTGGGATGACTTCAATGCCATAGACAAGGACGGTAACGTGGTGCTTGATTTCGTGAATGAGAACGGCAATGACGTATCGACTGACGAGGACCGTATGTTTGTTGACCTGAACGGATACAGCTATAAGGACAGGACAGGCAGGAAGATTCTGATTCAGAGGTGCTGGTATGAGGACGAGCATGGCAATGAGGTGGAACCGGATACCGTAACCGGTGAGTTCTCAGACATGCCTCATGTGCTTTCATTCCTTGTAAGGCCATATGACCAGGTATTCAATATCCTGATGCAGGATGACAGGATTGCTTCGCTGATGGCTCCTTTCAAGAGTGCTTATGAGAACAAGGCGAATGACCAGCTGGAAGGTATGGTCGGTACGCTTCGTGTGAACGCTGCACGCCTTGTTTCTCCAGAAGCATACTGGGTATTCACCGGGGATGATTTCGACCTGAAGATTTCTGACAAGGCCAATCCGAGCTATCTGGTGATTGCCAATGACCCAGAAAAGGAACAGGTTATTGGCTCACTCAATGCCTTGGTTCTGAACCGACTGATCACAAGGGTAAACTCAAAGGGCAATATCCCGGTAAGCATTATCGTGGACGAGCTTCCTACACTGTACTTTCACAAGATAGACCGTCTTATCGGTACGGCTCGTTCCAACAAGGTTGCCGTAACCTTAGGTTTCCAGGAGCTTCCTCAGCTGGAAGCTGACTACGGCAAAGTAGGTATGCAGAAGATTATCACCACTTGCGGTAATATCTTCATGGGTGCGGCACGTAACAAGGAGACGCTGGAGTGGGCACAGAATGATGTGTTCGGAAAGGCCAAGCAGACTTCACGCTCCATTTCCATCAATGACCACAAGGTATCAACCACAATATCTGAGAAGATGGACTTTCTGGTTCCTGCAGCCAAGATTGCGGATATGGCAACAGGCTGGCTGGCCGGACAGGCGGCACGTGACTTTACGGCTACCGATGACAGTATGCTTGACCATTTTGACATCGAGCAGTCGGAAGAGTTCAGGACTACCAAGTATTTCTGTAAGACGCATTTTGACATGAAGAAGATTAAGGACGAGGAAAAACACTATGTGGCTCTACCCAAAATCTATGAGTTCAAAAACGACAAAGAGAAGGAAATCCTTCTCAACCGTAACTTCAAGCGTGTGAACCAGGAAGTGGAGGATATGGTAAAGGAACTTCTTGGTATCAGTTAAATATGTAATTTATGAATATGACCTTAAAACCGGCATTTGGACTTAGCGGCAGTGCATTGAAAGTCATTGCCATGATTTCCATGGTGATAGACCACGTTGCTCTCTATCTGATGGAGCACGGTACCGTATTATACGAAACGATGCGCTGTATCGGGCGCATCGCTTTTCCTGTGTTTGCCTTCCTGATTGCTGAAGGGTTTATTCATACAAGAAGCAGGTACAGGTATTTCTTTACTCTGTTGGGCTTTGCCATAATCAGTGAAATACCCTGGTATCTGCTGAATGGTGCTGACGGAACACATAATGTAATGTTTACACTGGCTTTGGGTGTGGCCACGCTGATGGTTCTGAAAATCTTTTGCAACGTAGTCCGATACAGGGATTCCTTTGGACGCTTGGCATGGCCGGACTTGCTTCTTGGCTTGGCTTGGATTATGAGTGGAGAGGGATTCTTGTTATTGTTATATTTTACCTTTTTAATGGATATGATGACTCTTTACCATATAGTAGAGGTATGCAATTTTTTTGCACATTTACTTTGATGATGTATTACGGGATAACTGGCATTTTATTAGCACATTTCGTGATTTCTAGTTATGATGGAACAAGGGGATTTATACATAGTATGTTAGCAAAATATGGGTTCTATACTATTTATCCCATACATATTATTGTTTTAGTATTTTTTCTCTTATAAGATATATTTTACTACCAAAACCTCGAATCATGACTTAAATCATCTTCTGAAAAATCAAAAGGTTTATTCTCTGTTATTTCAGCAGTCCATCCTGAAAAAGTTTTATTCCATTTGTCTTTTTCGTAATTATAGACAACTGAACCTTGAATCTGAGCTTCTGAGTGATATAAACTTTCGATATTTTCTTTGATAACTTTGAATTGTTCGTCTAATAGGTATCCATCTTCTGTTAAGCCTATTTTCATGAAGGCATTATTTAATTTTTGAATAATAGTATGCGAGTAAATTATATTATCGCTTTTTGATATTCTTTGAGCTTGTTTGATAATGTATTCTTTTTTGGACTTGTTTTCTTGGCTTCTAAATAGGTCGTTTACCCCTGCCTTTATACATATTTTTTGTATAGCATCCCGAAAGTCATTTATAAATTTGGCCTTTGATAGAAGTTCAACCGAGTAATTAAAATTTTCCCAGTCTCCATAAACTTTTAAGTAAGACAAAGCAATTTTCGTTCCTAATATTATATCTTTCTTCTCATGTAAATTAAATTCATTTACTATACCTTTTATAAGGGATGAAATAGAAACAGTTTTAGTTATTTGGCAAAAATCACAACCTAAGAAATGAGAGTCCGCATATTTTTCAATATAGCTACAAATGTTAAAGAATTCATCTTGAGAATATTTAAACAACTCATTTTTTGAAATATTATCATATAGAACAAGGCAGTTTGTATTTTTATCTACTATCCGTACAATGCAAAAGCAGTCTATAGTAGAGTCATATCTATCGGTTTTCAATTCATTTAGAAATCTACATTTCTTCATTTCACTGAAGATTTTTATATATTCTTCTTTAGTTGGCTTCATAAATGATTACATATTAATATACATAACAGGATTTTGTCTTCTACCTACTAAATGAGCAATACTCATATTTATAAATGGTGAATCGATTATTTCTTCTCCTTCAAACTCCCAACGACCAGAATATTCCTCAGAATCGGTAAGAAACCAGTGTGTCGGTTTGAAGACTCCTACAATATACTTTGAACATACGGCAAAAACTAATTCTGCATTTTTAGCTCGTTCACCGTTTAGCCTCCAAAATTTTCTTGTACACTCATAAAGGTTTTCCCTTTCTGAAAGAAGATATGTCTTGGTTATATTAAAACATATAATTTTTTTGTTTTCTATATTTTCAAATTGACCGTAATCACGAAATACATCTTCCATAATCATTCATTTATAGTAATTCTACACAAAGATATTGAAATTATTATGTTCTATATAATATGCTAGATTATTTGCGATTAAATAAGTTTTAGAACTTGAATAATTTCTCGAACATATCTTGGATCTTCCGCATAACCGATTTCATCAAGCCAAAGCAGATAATTTCCACCTTTGTATTTATATTGCACTTTAGTATAATAAGCCCGGACACTTTCTGTCCAATGATTGAATTCATAGTATTTCCCTGTACGTGGATTGGTAAGTCCGAAAAGATTATGCTTGTTCCGGCATACTGATGAACGGAACCATCCGGTCTCCAAAATAGCCTGAGCCAAAACTATTTTTGGGTATAGGATTCCGTTTCTTATGATTTCTTTATAAAGGTTGGGGATGGTAAGTTCAGGAAGATTGTTTTCTGATTTAGTAATATCATCTGCATTCTTTTGCAGTTCAGTTTTCAGGGATACTTTCCTGTCACTATTCCGGCTGTTATCTTCCAATTTCTTCTGATTGTCCGGTCCGACAGTCAGGGTATTCTTTGACATCATCTTATTCTTTTTCCCTTCTGTAACATCCTTTGCTGCACGGTTATAAGACTCTTTTCGTCTTTCTGTTGGCAGAATTTCCGAATCTCTGGTTATCGTATAGAACTGTGCCGATACGCTTACCGGCAGTAGCATCAGAAGCAATGAAATCAGAATAGTGTTGCGCATTTCTTTTTCAGGGGATTGCCGTGAATACATTTGTGGTATTCAGGCGGTTAGAACCGCAAATATAACAGCTTAATTACAGTAATATGGAAATGCACAACAGAAATCAGTCCGATTTGTTGCCATACGAAAAACTGGCAATACTGGGTATCGACCGTGAAAAGGCGAACAGTTTACCCATGGAAGTGAAGGAGAAGCTGATGGCAGGTGAAGTGACTCCCATCATGCAGGTATCCATCAACGCAAGGAACGGCAGCATCATCACCATGCCGATGAAGTTTCAGATGACTACAAACAAAAACGGTGCTCCGGCTTTGATTGCATATCCAGTACGTGCCGAACTGGACCGGGAACGCAACAAGGTTCTCAATCTCACTCAGCAGGAGGCTGAACGTCTGGCCAGAGGTGAGGTAATACAGAAGGCGGTCAACGTAAACGATGAAAAGACTCAGCAGTATCTTCAGCTTGACCCGGAAACAAAATCCGTCATTCACAGACGTGTTACAGACATCAAGCTGGAGCAGCGTCTGAAGGACATGGAGAAGGTGAACGACATTGAACTGGGTATGCAGCAGAAGCAGCAGGTACGGGAGGGAAAACCGGTTGAACTGAATGTGGGCGGAGAGAAGGTTTCAGTCGGCATTGACCTGAAGGAGCAGCAGGGATTCAAGCTTATCAAGGGTGACATGAAGGAATGGGAAAGGCAGCAGAAGCTCCGCTATGACGAGATTCATCCTGAATATCTCGGCCTTGTTATGACTGACAAGAACCGATGGGAATATAAGAAGGTGGTGGACAAACAGTCCGTGGAGCGTGCCATTTCACTCTCTCCATCCCGGAAGGAAACAAAAGCAAACAGCCTTAAGCTCTAATACTGATTCCTATGACTAAAAAGACAGATTCAGATAATGATACCGGTATCATACGGCAGTTCAACGAACTGAAAAAAAAGCATCCGGATGCCATGCTGCTGTTCAGACGGAACAGTTTCTATGAACTCTATAAGCAGGATGCCGTCAAGGCTGCCACAGTGCTTGCCATCGAGATTGCAGATAGAATGCTGCCTGACTACAAGAGACCTGTAAAGGTTGCATCATTCCCACAATCGGCACTTGACGTTTATCTGCCCAGACTGATACGTTCCGGTATTAGGGTGGCAATCTGTGATGCCTTGGACAGTCCTTTGAAGAAGAAGGCCGGACAGGATAAAACTGAAATTAATGACAGAACCATTCAAAACAGTACAGATATGGGAAAGAAGAAAAAGGAACAGGGTGCGCAGGAAGCTCCTGACAGAACAGTGGAGAACACTGTTGATGTAAAACCTGCAAGGGAAAAGAAGTCGAAGGCCAAAGTTGAAACCAAAGCTGAGACCGGGACGGATAATGAGGTAAAGACCGAAAAGAATGACGAACGGAAAACGGAAACAGTTCAGGAACGAAAGCCCCGTGAGCCGCAGATGGTGACAGCCAACGGTGAAAAGGTAACTCATGGCCATGCCTACCAGAGTACCACCAATCCTGCCGACTGGTACTTTACCGCAAAGATTGACGGACAGCAGCTCAAGCCGCAGAAGATGGATGTAGCAGACCTTGCTGCCTATCAGAACAAGGAAATGACGGTACCGCAACTCATGGAACGCTACTATCCGACAAAGCTGATGCCGAAGGTATCTGAGGAAGCCTTCCGTATGCCAATGGAGATTGCAGGACCGGACGGCTCTATAACCGTAAACAAGTTCAATGTCTATAAAGAGAAGGACGAGCAGCGTCCTGACTTTGGGAAATACAAGTTCTATGTTCAGGTTGGGGATACGAACATGTCTGCCGTGGCTTCACGCCAGGACCTGAATGCCTACTTCGACAGGGTGGCCACTCCGAACCAGCTTATTGAGAAGAACTTCGGTGAACGTCTGCATCTGAAATCCGCATACGAGAAGTATCAGCTTCCTGAAGGTGTTGACCCCAAGGGTGTACGCGTGGCCAAGGACAGGAACGACAACAAATGGAAGGTGTCGGTTGACCTCGGAGAGAAGGGACAGACTTCCCGGCATGAAATCTCCTTTGATGACGGTTATTCGCTTTTCAAGACCAAGACGGCCACAAGGGAACAGATTGCGGCCAAATATCTGAATACGGAAATAACCGGTATGCTTGCCGCCAACACCGCAAAGGTGGAGAAATCGGCTTCTATGAAAATGTAACATAATCAGAAAACTAAAAAACAAGTTATATGTCAGCTAAAATGAATCATGAGGAGCTTGTGGAGCTTCTGCAGGAGGGTAAGATAGGTTTCCTCCGCTTTGTTATGGACAGTGAGAATGCAGATGATTATCTGGAATGGTGCCGGTCACACGGTACGGACCCTTCGGATGAATCGGCCGAGTTCTATGTAGAACAGACGGACATCAGGCAGATGGACCGTCAGGTAATGGATGACGAGGATTATGGCATTTGGAACTAATTCCGGCAATGCAGGACAGGCGGCTTTGGACAAGTTCGCCG
>OKSW01000702.1_pt1 | contig 12468 bp, 7 predicted proteins | sample 1606351 | NCBI WGS metagenome assembly OKSW01 (sample SAMEA3879565, study PRJEB24766) | human gut metagenome | biome: human-associated habitat; feature: feces | place: USA | collected 1985/1987 | reverse complement strand
CCGTGTCAGTGTCAGTATCTGTATCAGTATCAGTATCTGTGTCTAAGTCTGTATCTGTGTCGGTATCCGTATCCGTATCTGAATCAGTGTCAGTATCGGTATCTGTGTCCGTATCTGAATCAGTGTCTGTGTCTGTGTCTGTGTCGGTATCCGAGTCAGTATCTGTGTCAGTATCCGTGTCAGTGTCAGTATCTGTATCAGTATCAGTATCTGTGTCTAAGTCTGTATCCGTGTCTGTGTCAGTATCCGAGTCAGTGTCAGTATCCGAGTCAGTGTCAGTATCTGTATCAGTATCTGTATCGGTATCTGTGTCAGTATCCGTATCCGTGTCTGTATCGGTATCTGTGTCCGAATCAGTATCCGTGTCTGTGTCTGTATCCGAGTCAGTATCAGTATCTGTGTCAGTATCGGTATCTGTATCCGAATCAGTATCCGTGTCTGTATCTGTGTCAGTGTCAGTATCCGTGTCTGTGTCAGTATCCGAGTCAGTGTCTGTGTCCGTATCTGTATCTGTATCAGTGTCGGTATCCGTGTCTGTATCGGTGTCAGCATCTGTGTCAGTATCCGAATCAGTGTCAGTGTCTGTGTCGGTATCCGTATCTGTGTCGGTATCTGTATCAGTGTCGGTATCCGTATCTGTATCCGTATCTGTGTCGGTATCTGTATCCGTATCAGTGTCGGTATCCGTGTCAGTATCCGTATCAGTGTCAGTGTCTGTGTCCGTATCAGTATCGGTATCCGAGTCAGTATCGGTATCCGTGTCAGTATCAGTGTCTGTGTCTGTGTCTGTATCGGTGTCAGTATCCGAGTCAGTGTCGGTATCTGTATCAGTATCTGTGTCTGTATCAGTATCTGTGTCCGAATCAGTATCTGTGTCTGTATCCGAGTCAGTATCGGTATCCGTGTCTGTGTCAGTATCGGTGTCTGTGTCAGAATCCGAATCAGTGTCTGTATCCGTGTCTGTGTCTGTATCTGTATCCGTATCGGTATCTGTATCCGTGTCTGTATCGGTATCCGTGTCAGTATCCGTATCAGTGTCTGTATCGGTATCAGTATCCGTGTCTGTGTCTGTATCAGTATCTGTGTCCGTATCTGTGTCTAAGTCAGTATCCGTATCGGTATCTGTGTCCGTATCAGTATCCGTGTCTGTATCTGTATCTGTATCCGTGTCAGTATCTGTATCGGTATCTGTGTCAGTGTCGGTGTCGGTATCTGTGTCGGTATCCGTATCGGTGTCTGTATCGGTATCAGTGTCTGTATCTGTATCGGTATCTGTATCAGTATCAGTGTCTGTATCTGTATCCGTGTCAGTATCCGAGTCTGTGTCCGTATCGGTATCTGTGTCTGTATCAGTATCCGTGTCTGTATCGGTATCTGTGTCCGTATCAGTATCTGTATCGGTATCTGTATCAGTGTCCGTATCTGTGTCTAAGTCAGTATCAGTGTCTGTATCCGTATCAGCGTCAGTGTCGGTATCCGTGTCAGTATCTGTATCCGTGTCTGTGTCTAAGTCAGTATCCGTGTCAGTGTCAGTATCGGTATCGGTATCCGTATCCGTATCGGTATCAGTATCTGTGTCTGTGTCTGTGTCTGTGTCGGTATCCGTGTCAGTGTCCGTATCTGTATCCGTGTCTGAATCAGTATCAGTGTCTGTATCAGTATCAGTGTCTGTATCAGTATCTGTGTCTGTGTCGGTATCTGTATCTGTGTCAGTATCGGCATCGGCATCTGTATCCGTATCTGTATCTGTATCCGTATCTGTATCTGTGTCTAAGTCGGTATCCGTGTCAGTATCGGTATCCGTATCTGTGTCCGTATCAGTGTCTGTATCGGTATCTGTATCCGTGTCAGTGTCCGTATCTGTATCTGTGTCGGTATCTGTGTCTGTGTCTGTATCCGTATCGGTATCTGTGTCGGTATCTGTATCTGTATCCGTGTCTGTGTCAGTGTCAGTATCGGTGTCAGTGTCTGTGTCAGTATCAGTGTCTGTGTCAGTATCAGTATCCGTGTCATCATCGCCGTAATCGAAATCATCATCGTCGAAAGGCGGATTGAACGGGTTACTTCCAAACTCTGTATTACCGGAGAACGACTTACAAACGATGTTACCGTCATGGTGCCAACCGCCGCCGTTTATATCGGAATTGGGCGCAAGGATCGAACCGTTAAAGCCATTTATGTTGATAGTTGCCGCATTGGTAACGTTAAAGAGCAGGTTGCCTGTCTGCTCATTATTCTGTAAATGATGACCATTTACAATAAGGCTGTGCATAGCAAGGTTAAGACTTGTGCTGCTGTCGCCTTCGCCACCTGTAATATTAATAAGTATTGTCGAGCCTTCGGGAACATTGATATTAAGAGCGTATCCGCCGTTACCCGCCATCGAATTCCATGTATACATATCGATGGTGAAAATATTCACGCCTTTATCATAGCCGTCAAGCGTAATATTTCCGTATGCACCGTTATATACTCCGTTTGCCTGTAATCCTGCAAGGTGTGCGGATGATGAACGTAAATATGCAAACGTATCGGCAAAATTAAACTTGCACTCGTCGCTGTTTACGCCGCCGATTACAGTTTTATAATTTGAATTGCTGTAATTCTCGCCGATGTTGTTTGCCCATACGTTACCGTTATTGGTGCAGAAATTATTCAGCGTGCCGCCTACTATAAGAGAAGCACATCCGTTAGGATCATTTCTGTTCGGATCCTGATGGTTTATATCATACCAACCCGGACCTGTGAAATCTCCGCCTACCGCAATACGTCCTCCGCTGTCTGCACCCATAACTTTGCAATCGCCCTCTGTAAACAGAGTAAAGCCTGCAGCATAGCCGAATACGTCGTTATAAACATCTCCGACGAGATTATTGTATACAGAAGACTGGCTGGCGGTTACCGAAGTGTCAAAATCCTCCGCCGATAAAATCGAAGGCAAATCGGTGCTGTAAACACTGTCGGTCACATATGTCTGCGAAGCAGAACTGTCTGTAAACACCTCAGCTTGTCTGAGCTGAGTGCCTGCAGGTCCGCCGAAGAATCTGGTGATCAGCATATTTATCGCAAATACAAATGCGATTATCTTTCTGAGCACTTTCAGCTTAGCGTTGAGCTGCGGCTTCTGTGTGTAATTGTCGTAGCTGTTCTGAAGCATCTAAAAGACCTCCTGTTAATATTTCATTAATCAAGAATGATTACTCTTTATCTTACAAATTTTGTAAACTACTGTGTATTTTTGCCACAAGTATACTTTTATACATTATTATTATATACCCGAAATCCGAAAATGTCAAGCATTACCGTTAAATTTGTAAATAATTCTCACGTTCATGCGAATAATATTTGGTTATCACTCCAACCAAAACTTCCTTCAAATATTTTTCGCCATTTTGCGTTATGAATTAAGTTAAAATAATCACAAAAGTCATTGCATTTATTGTTTTCCGGTGCTATAATTAATGTGTTGAATTTTGCTTACGGATACTGAAATTTACATAAACTAACTACGGAAGGATGAATCTTAATGTCAGAAGTCAGAGCTGTTCAGAAAACAGAAATGCCCGAGATAAATGCTCAGGCGGCAATCGTTGTTACTCAGCATGAGGGTCGCATACTGCTTGAAAAGAATGCCAGAATGAAACTGTCACCTGCTTTTCTTATTAAAATAATGGCATCTATAATAGCTCTGGAAAAATGCAATCCTAATGATACCGTAACAGTATCGGACAGCGTCATAAAGCAGATCTCAAACTGGAAGGGTTCAGCGTCAATCAATCTTGAGGCAGGAGAAAAAATATCTGTACTCGATCTCATTTATTCGATGATGCTGGTTTCAGCCAACGACTCTTTGTTTGCGCTTGCGGAATTCATATGCGGAAGCCTTGACAAATTTGCCGTAATGATGCAGGAAAAGGCTAAATCTATCGGTGCGGCGGATACAACTATAACTACCGCTGACGGCAGATTTACGGCGGAACAGTATTCAAACGCATACGACCTTGCCATCATCTGCCGCTACTGCATGACCAACAGGATGTTCAGAACAATAGCGGCCACAGATAAATATACAATCCCGGCAACGAATAAAAACGGATCAAGGGATCTGCAGAATACGAATCTCCTTATAAACAGCGGAAACAGAAGATACAGATATGAAACGGCTATCGGCATAAAAAGCGGATATACGGCTCGTTCAAAATCGTGCCTTGCCTGCTCTGCCCTGCCGCCCGCAAACAAATTCGGAGAAGAAGTGCTTGCAATAATACTGGGAGCGGAAAACACAAAGCAGATGAAATACGTTTTCTATGACGCAATAACACTGCTCGACTTCACGTTCAATAATTATGAAGCACTCAGTGGTAAAAAACCGGAACAGCAGAATTCCGAAGCGGAAAAAACCATTACCACCGTAGGAAAGCTGTGTGAAATTCTTAATGCCGAGCTTCGCAATGCCGCAGATATTCCGATTACATCGTTTGCCTTCGGTAAGCAGAAAATAAAACCCGGCTGTGCATATTTTGCCGCCGATAAGGAAACGGCTGTCGCCGCATTTGAAAAGGGTGCGTCCGTTATTATCACAACTCAGCCGATAGAGAAGATTCCGAATATTGTTGTGGCAAATCTTGATACTGCTCTCAGCAGGACCGCAGTATTTATAAAGTCGGCACTGGGAATGTGGACAGTAGCTGTTATGGACAGTCCCGAAAAGATAAATCCCCTTTCGATGATAGAACAGATGCTGTCGAACAAGATGGAAACCGTGCATTCAATCTCCGTTACGAACAACTACAATTCAATGCTCCACGCAATGTTTGCTTCTACACCTAAAACCGAGGCGGCTGTTATCAATGTTTCGTGCGTAAACGGAGGAAACGTTGAACGTGTTTCGCAGACAGCCAACTTTGATGTTGCGATACTTACAAGCACGGTCGTATCCAAGAATCCGAGGGAGCTGACAAAGCCTGAGCTTATTGAAGAAAAACTCAAGGTGTGCGGCGGAATGAACGAATCAGGTGCGGTCATCATCAATATTGACGATAAAAATCTTGCAGGCATATTCACCATACCGCAGGATATTATCACTATCGGCGTGGATAACAGAATGGCTGATTATTTTGCCGATAACATAGAGCTTTCTCATAACAAAATATCATTTGATATAATACACGGTGCGGATAATTATCATATCGAGCTTTATTCCGATGATAAGCACAGCGTATATCAGGCTCTGGCAACATTTGCACTGGGCGAGATTATGGGCATACCGCCAAAGCAGATTATACCGGCAATCGAAAAATACCGCCCTTCAACAGGCCTTACAACAGTACGCAACGAAAGAGGTATTTATGTAATATCCGATTTTGAAAACGAGGCCGTTGAAAGCGTAGGTACGGCACTTAAAGAACTCTGCACTATGCCGCTTTCTCCCGATTCAAGAAGAATAGCGGTATTGTCTGAAGTAGGTGACGGTGACGAGCACGAGCTTGAAATATACAGAAAGGTCGGCAATATCGTCAATAAGGCAAGCGTAGATATTACGGTTTGCTACGGTGAAACCGCCGCAGAGCTTATGAAAACCGCCGATTTAAAAAGCAAATTCGTAATAAAGCTCAACACAAGACAGGCTCTTACAGAATTTTTAAAGCTGAATCTGCGTGATAATGACGCTGTACTTTTCAAAGGCTCGACGGTGACCGAGCTTGACGAAATTATGACGGATGTCACATAAGCAATAACCAAACGGCAGGTATCCCGATTAAATACCTGCCGTAAATTTGTGCTATTTTAATAAAAGTGAAAAATCGAAACATATAAAACGGGTATCGGTAAGTGCCGATACCCGTTGCTGTTTTAATTATACCTATCACTCAGTAGCCGCCGCAAGTCTGGTGTAACCACTGTATTCGGTAACGCCGCCTGCTGTCTTGTATGCGGCTATTCTGAATGTGTATGTTGTGCCTGCTTTAAGTCCCGATACACGACAGGTAACCGTTGCGTTGGATGTCGCATTCAGTATCTGCGTCCACTTACCGCCCTTATACTGCTCAACAACATAGCCCGTAGCGGAATTGTTCTTAGCCCACTGTAAATTCAGCGTGGAAGCAGTACCGCTTTTCTTTATGAACGATGTAACGTTTGAAGGAAGTGTTGTTGCCGCAAGTCTTGTATAGCCACTGTATGCAGAACCGTTGAACGCTCTGATTCTGAAGGTGTATGTTGTGCCTGCCGCAAGACCGTTTACCGTATGAGTAACCGTTGCGTTGTTAGCGGTTCTCAGAATTTCAACCCACTTGCCGCCGGTATATCTTTCAATAGCATAACCGGTCGCATTCGCATTCTTAGCCCACTGTAAAGTAAGTGTAGAGCTTGTAGCGGATTTCCTTGCAAATGAAGCTACATTGCCCGGCTGCGTAGTCTTATCGGTAACAGCCGCAAGTCTTGTGTAGTCGCTGTAAAGAACGGTTGAACCTACTGTCTTATATGCTTTAATGCGGAACGTATAGGTTTTTCCCGCTGCAAGACCGTTTACTGTATGAGTAACCGTTTTGTTGTCAGCGGTCTTCAGTATCTGCGTCCATTTTCCGCCCTTGTACTGTTCAACAATATAGCCGCTTGCAGATGCGTTCTTGGACCACTGTAAAGTGAGCGAAGAACTTGTGGCGGATTTCTTTGCAAACGTTGCCACATTTGTAACCGCTGTGCCTGCCGCAAGTCTTGTGTAATCACTGTATACTACCGAACTACCCTCGTTTCTGTACGCTCTTATGCGGAATGTATAAACACTGCCTGCGGCAAGACCGTCTGCATTATATGATACTGTGCCGTTACCTGACGTTCTCAGTATCTGCGTCCACTTTCCGCCCTTATATATCTCAAGCTCATATCCGCTTGCAGCCGCATTCTTATCCCACGATATTCCGACAGATGATGTTGTTCCTGATACCCTGCGTACATTACCGACAGCGTCAAGAGTCAGCTTTGATACATAATTATCAATATAGGAGCTGTTGCAAACCGAACACTTATGTATCGTATATCCGTCAGTTGTATATGTCGGTGCAACCACTGAAGTAATATAATTGTGAGGTTTCTTTTCGATTGTTGCCGTTTCAATATGATTGCACTTTGAGCATACTCTGTGCTTTTCGCCTGTTGCGATACAGGTTGAATCCCTGTCGATTATCCATTCGCCGTATGTGTGTTCTGTGCATTCGGTATCGGAAACGGCATAAGCCTTTATCATCAGATTATTTTTTCCGCTGTCGGTGCAATCAAACCATCTGTACGAAGGATTATATGTATAGAAACTCTCGCCTTTATTTGCTTTGAGTGAGTATGTAAGGCCGTTCATGCTGTAGCCGTATTCGCTGTAAATTCTGACCGTGCCGGAATCCTTGGTTATTTTTGCTACTATCGCAAAAGATTCACCCTTCTTGATCTTTACTGGAGCATCGAACTTCAGCGAATAATAACCCTCGTACTTGACGTTGCTCATTGTGGCAACGGCGGATTTTGTGCCTGATGTGGGATCGCTTGCATTCTGTAAGCCTGTATACACACTAAGCTCGATATTATTTCCTGCGGAAGTATAGGCTGCAGCTCCCGTAACATATGAATCTTTATCTGCGGTGAATACATTCGCACCGTATATATCAGGTCTGGAATAGCCGAATGAGGCTAAGCTGTTTCCGCCGTCATAGCTGTAACGGAGCCATGCACCGTCACCGGCAGGGGTTGTCTTAAATGCAGACGCAGGTATACTGTCATCCCATCCAACAACCGTTACAGCATGATTTGAAGTATTTTCATTAGGATTATAATAGTAACTGCTTCCATCCTCTCCGAACTTATTATCTGTATAGTTTTCGTTGTAACTAAATGAAGCGGCACCGTAATCCATAATAAGCTGTTTAAACTCATCGTTGTCGCTGTTGTTGTTGATATGAGCCTGGAACACTCCAGTGATTTTTGCAACAGAAGAATTTCTTACCTCATAATACTCAGATTCGGTAAAATTCTTATTAACGATACTCGGCGTATTGTCCTCGCTGTAAGGATAATCACTGTTTTCATTGTAAGGGCCTATGCCGTTCATCAGGCCAAGACCCGCAGCCCATACATTACCACCGAGTGTTAAATAGTCGGTAGCCGATGAAGCTGTGTATGTCGCATAATCGCCCGACGGGTTGAGTTTACCGTAAAGCGACGGATGACTCACCATATACGCAAGCAGATTTTCCGAAAGGTCTGTATTTCCGGAATTGAACTTATCCGGGAACTCCTTTATCAGCGAAGCCTCGCTTATGGCTGTTGACGAAAAAGCCCAGCAAATACCCCAGTTTCCCTGATCCTTAACAGATGTTATATAACCTTGCTCCACCGCACTGTATTTAGCAGGTGCGGCATAAACGGACAGCGACAACACGCTTGCAGTCACTGCCAGTGCTGTACCCGAAGCACAGATTCTCATTAGTTTTTTATTCATACTTCCTCCTGATGTATATGTATAAATCGGCTGAATGTCTTTTAACGGTAAAAAAACGTTTGTTTTCGACCATTTTACTTATTAATTATACCATTTTACGATGTGACAGTCAATTGATAAATCGTTGAATTTTATGCGATTTTTTTGCACAGAATAGATAAAATTTAAGTTTTTCTCCAAAAAGGGCTTGTATATTTTAGCTAAATATGATACAATTAACTCAAGTCAGAAGGGTATCACCCCTCAGACCCTTGCAAACGTTTTCGCTTGCAAATAAAGTTCAAGGCGTATATCGCCCCGAAAGGAATGAAAGTTATATGACAGTAAACATTACAGCGAAGAAGATTCAGGTTACTCAGGCGTTCTCGGATTACGCAACAAAGAAGATTGAAGCTAAGCTCGATCGTTTCTTCTCAGGTGACGCAGACTGCAAGGTAACACTTTCCGAGCAGAAAAATATGATAACGTGCGAAGTCACAGTCCGCACAGCAGGACTTATATTCCGTTCAGAGCAAAAAGCGACAGATAAAAACGATGCTTTTGATGCCTGCATAGACCGTATCATCAGACAGATCCGCAAGAATAAGACAAGAGTTGAAAAACAGCTTCACAGCTCATTCAAGGGCGGATTTGACGATGTTGTTGAAGAACAGGCTGATTTCGAGGTAGTTAAACATAAAAAGTTCAATCTCCGTCCTATGTCGGAGGAAGAAGCTATACTTCAGATGAATATGCTTGAACACACATTCTTCATGTTCAGAAACGCAAAGACCGGAGAGATAAACGTAGTTTACAAACGTGATGACGGCAATTATGCGGTTCTTGAGCCTTCGGAAGCGTAAACGATATAAAGCATAAAGCTGTATCAACGTAAATAAATAACATACTGCCGTGCAGTGTTCACTGCACGGCAGTAATTCTATTAAAGGAGCGTTATATGAATAAAACAAACTGGGGAATCATCGCAACGGGATCTATCGCCGCAAAGCTGGCCGAAGCCATAAACAGCAATGAAAACTCCGTGCTTTATGCGGTAGCGTCAAGAAGTGAAAATAAAGCAAAGGACTTCGCTGAAAAATTCGGTGCAATAAAGCATTACGGCAGTTATGAACAGCTGGCGGCAGATGAAAATGTCGATGTTGTCTACATTGCCACACCTATGGCTCAGCATTACGAAAACGCAAAAATGTGTATTGAAAAAGGGAAAAACGTGCTGTGCGAAAAGACGATAACCCTTAACTGCAAACAGCTTGATGAGCTTATCGCACTTGCCCAAAAACACAACGTATTCTTTATGGAGGCAATGTGGATGAAGTTTATTCCTGCGTTCAAGCAGGCAAAGGAATGGGTAGCCTCCGGACGAATCGGTGACATAAAGCTCATTCGTGCAGATCTGTCATCTTTTTGCCCTTACAATCCCGACAACCCGTATGACCGTTTTTATACAAATTCACTCGGCGGCGGTTCTCTGCTTGATCTTGGCGTATATCCGCTGACATTCGCCTGTGACTTTCTGGGATACAAGCCGAAAGAGACAGTAACAAACGCATATATCGGAAAAAGCAACGTAGATTATGACGCTTCCCTGCTGTTAAGATATGAAAACGGAAAATTTGCCGACTCACATATCGGTTTTGATTTTCTTAAAGACAATTCCGCCTGCATAATCGGCGACAAAGGCAGAATAGTTTTCGGCAACTGGTTCTTCTGCACTTGCTCGGTAAAGCTGTACGATGAGCTTGGCAACCTTGTTTCAGAGCCTGCGATAGCTCACGATTGCAACGGCTATGAATATGAAGTGCGTGAGGTTGAACGCTGTCTTAACGAAAACAAAAAGCAGAGCGATATAAATCCGTTGTGGCAGACAAGAGCCGTCCTTGAAATTATGGACAATTGCCGCAAACAATGGAACTTGAAATTTGACGGAGAATGAAAGCATACCCCTTGCAAATTTACTGCAAGGGGTATTTGTCAGTTTACCTTTATCTTGTCAAGCACCTCTCCGACCTTATCGTGTATGGCAAGGTCTGCTCTGCTGTCATAAGGAGTGGCAGACATATTAATAAGCACCAGATTTCTGCCGCTGAAATAACGTATAAATCCCGCCGCAGGATATACTGTAAGCGAAGTTCCGCCGATAATCAGCGTGTCACAGCTTTCTATCGCCGCCAGCGCACCGGTTACCGTCCTGTCGTCAAGATTTTCGCCGTACAGCACAACATCCGGCTTTATTATTCCTCCGCATTCGCAACGAGGCACTCCTTCTGACTTGAGAATATCCTCTGCGCTGTAGCTTTTTCCGCATTTAAGGCAGTAGTTTCTGTGAACGCTTCCGTGCAGCTCATAAACCGTCTTGCTTCCTGCCGCCGAATGAAGGCCGTCAATATTCTGCGTTATGACCGCAGTCAGTTTTCCTGCCCTTTCAAGCTCGGCCAGCTTTAAATGCGCCTTGTTCGGCTTTGCGTCAAGGCACAGCATTTTCTCACGGTAAAATTCAAAGAATTTCCCGGTATGCTCAAAGAAATATTCGTGGCTTAAAAGTTCCTCCGGCGGAACATCATATTTCTGATTATATAATCCGTCTGCCGAACGGAAGTCGGGGATACCGCTTTCAGTAGACACTCCCGCACCGCCGAAAAACACTATAGATCTGCTCTCATCAACAATCTGCTGCAACGTTTTCATAAAAAAGACCCTCTTTCAGATTTCCTCGCCGTTATCATGGCAGAAATGGCACTCTCCGCAAAGCTCGCCGTGTCCGTACATCTCTTTTATTATACTCCAGTTGTCAAGCATTTTCTTTGCCACCGCAGGATCGTACATAAGTCCGATATTCTTTTCTATTTCATTTCTGACTATATCAAGCGGAAGCGCTTTTCTGTAGGCTCTTGCCGATGCCATTGCATCAATCGAATCACACACGGCGATTATTCTTGCGCCGATTGGGATTTCATCCGCCTTTGCGCCGAACGGGTAGCCCTTTCCGTCATATCTTTCGTGGTGATGAAGTATTATTGCGGATATTCTCGAAAAGCTGGGCGACTTTGACAGTATATCCGCTCCTATCTGCGGATGCTGTTTCATCAGCGCCCATTCTTCATCGTCAAGTCTGCCCGGCTTCAGCAATATGGAATCGGGTATTCCGATTTTTCCTATATCGTGCAGGTGAGCGGCTATATGTATTTCCTGTATTTCGTCATCCGCAAGTCCCAGCATTTTTGCAAGGACCGTAGCCGTATCGCTGACCCTCCTCGAATGATCTCCCGTATACGGATCTCTCGCATCAAGCGCAGACGATATACACTCCACAAACTCGTGGTATAATTTATTGTCCTGTGTAATTATACTGTTGGCGTCGATAATTTTCGGTTGTTCCTGCTCCACTCTGACATTCCTCTTTTCTTTCCCGTAACCGCCGACCGCCGTATGTAAGTTAGTTTAAGACAACCGTGATATAAAACTAAATCGTTACACATTTTCTGCGGCAACGTGCTTTTCTTTTATATGCTTTTTCAGCTTGTCAAATGATTCGGAGCTTATATCGTGTTCCAGCTTGCACGCATCCTCTGCAGCCGTTTTTTCGTCTACGCCTATACCGATAAGCCAGTCGGTAAGCACTCTGTGACGTTCATATATACGCTGTGCTATCGCCTCGCCGGGTTCTGTAAGCGTTATATAGCCGTCCCTGTCCACCTCGATAAAACCGCCGCTTCTGAGTATACTCATAGCACGGCTTACACTCGGCTTTGAAAGCTCCATTTCGTGTACTATATCAATAGAACGTACATCTACCCCTCTTTCTCTGAGAACAAGGATAGTTTCAAGATAGTTCTCACCCGATTCGTGAATACCTGGCATTAATGTACCGCCTTTCAGTTTGGTTAATTCTGTCGGTTAGTCACCGCTTATTCGTTGTTATTATAGCATTAAATTAAGTGGCTGTCAAGCCACAGTGGCGGTACGCCACTGTTTGGCACAGC
>OKSW01000699.1_pt1 | contig 12494 bp, 9 predicted proteins | sample 1606351 | NCBI WGS metagenome assembly OKSW01 (sample SAMEA3879565, study PRJEB24766) | human gut metagenome | biome: human-associated habitat; feature: feces | place: USA | collected 1985/1987 | reverse complement strand
AAATTCCCGGTAAACATTTCGGACCACGGAAACTCTTCTTCCGCGTCCTGCGCCATACTTTTGGACGAATGCAACCGCCGCGGAATGTTCCAAAAGGGAGATATTCTGGTCTTCAGCGCGTTTGGTGCAGGCCTGCTATCCGGTGTTGCGGTACTTGAATGGTAAAAATTGCTATATTTGCAGGATAGAACATTATAATTATCAAGAATATGATCAAAAGTCCTATTTGTGATATTCTCGGAATAAAATATCCATTATTCCAGGGAGGCATGGCATGGATTGCCGATGCAAATCTCGCCGCTGCAGTTTCAAATGCAGGTGGACTCGGTCTCATCTCTTCCATAAATTTCGGAACTGAAGCTGTCAGAGCAGAGATCAGAAAATGCAGAACATTGACAGACAAACCATTCGGAGTAAACATCATGCTTGCGGCACCGAACGCTGCGGAAGTGGCCGACATGGTAATTGAAGAAGGTGTGAAAATCCTTACTACCGGTGCAGGCTCACCTGCCGCATATATGGAAAAATGGAAGGCTGCAGGTATCAAGGTCATTCCTGTAGTGGCTTCTGTCGCCTATGCATTGAAGATGCAGGAACTCGGCGCTACGGCTGTCGTGGCTGAAGGCGCTGAATCTGGCGGCCACGTAGGTGACAACCACACGATGGCCCTTGTACCTCAAGTCATTGACGCACTTGACATTCCGGTACTTGCGGCTGGCGGAATTTTCGACGGACGCGGTGCGGCTGCGGCATTTATGCTCGGGGCTGTGGGCGTGCAGGTCGGAACCCGTTTCCTCATCGCCGACGAGTGCCTCATCCATGAAAACTACAAGGAGAAGCTTCTGAAGGCTTCTGACGTGAGCACAATGGTTACAGGAAAGTCAATGGGTGATGCTGTGCGCTGCCTCAAGACTCCGTTCTCCAAGAAGTTCTTCAAGATGGAGTACGATCCTGCCGTTCCGAAGGAGGAAGTTCTCGATTTCGGCAAGGGTGCAATGCGCAAGGCAGTATTTGACGGAGACAATATGGGCAGCTACCTCGCCGGGGAAGTTGCCGGAATGATTCATAAAAAAGAAAGCGCCAAGGATATCGTGGAAGATATTATGGGCGGAGCTGAGAAGCTTCTGAAAAACGCCCCGTCGCTTGTAAAATAAAACAACAGATATGACAAAAAGAGTAGTAATAACAGGTATGGGCGTCGTTTCCCCGATCGGAAATGATGTAAACACATTCTGGAACAACCTTGTGAACGGAGTATGCGGAATCGACTACATAGAAGAATTCCCGACTGAAAATCTTCCGGTGAAAATCGCCGGCAAGATCAAGAATTTCCATCCGGAAGAATACGGTATGGACAAGCCGTTCATCAGAAAACAGGACCTCTTCACACAGTTCGGCGTGGCAGCAGCTTATCAGGCAATGCAGCAGGCAGGTCTGGTGACAGAAGGCGAAGGCAAGAACATTGATCCGTTCAGACTCGGAGTCTATGTAGGCTCAGGCATCGGCGGATTCGAAATCCAGTACAGAGAGACTGCCAAGATGATTGACGACCCGTCAGGACAGTGGGTTTCCCCTCTCTTCATCCCGACGATGATTTCCAACATTGCAGCAGGCCACATTGCGACAAAACATCACGCAGAAGGCCCTTGTATCGACGTAGTTACGGCTTGCGCCACTTCTACGAACAATATCGGTGAGGCATTCAGGGCTATCCGCCACGGTTATGCTGACGCCATCATCGCAGGAGGCTGTGAGAATGCGACAATTCCTCTCGGAATCGTCGGTTTCGCCAACGCCAAGGCCCTCTCCAGAGCCACGGATCCGAACTACGCCTCACTTCCTTTCAACGGCAACCGCGCCGGTTTTGTCATGGCTGACGGTTCCGCAGCGCTTGTGCTTGAGGAATACGAGCATGCGAAAGCCCGTGGAGCGCAGATACTCGGCGAGATGGTCGGCTACGGCAACACTTGCGACGCTTACCACCCTACCGCACCGAGACCGGACGGAACCACTCAGGCAAAATGTATCGAACTCGCATTGGAGGAAGCCGGCTTCGACAAGGAGAAGGACAATATGTACATCAATGCCCATGGCACCGGAACCAAACTGAACGATGTGGCTGAGACCAAGGCATACAAAGTAGCGCTCGGCGACTATGCATACAAGGCTCACATCAGCTCCATCAAGTCAATGACGGGACACATGTTCGGAGCAGCCGGAGCTGCAGAGGCCATCACTACAGTCTTGGCTCTGATCAATGGTATTGTACCTCCTACCATCAATCTCGATACTCCTGACCCTGAGTGCGATCTCGACTACACGCCGAACACGGCTGTCAAGACTGACCTCACCATCGGCATCTCCGACTCTTTCGGTTTCGGCGGACACGATGCATGTGTGGCATTCAGAAAGTACGAGGACTAAAAACAGACGACTAAAACCTAAATTTATAATGAACAAGGAAGATATTAAAAAGTTCCTGCCCCACAGGGAGCCGATGCTCCTCATAGATGAGGCCGTAGTGGACGAAAACAATATTGCCCATTGCAAATACACCATCAAGGAAGACGAGTTCTTCACAAGAGGACATTTTCCGGGCAATCCGATTGTCCCTGGTGTAATTCAGTGCGAGATCATGGCTCAGAGCTGCGCCATACTTGTAAAGGACGATATTCCTGGTCATCTTACACTGTACGCCGGACTTGACAAGGTCCGCTTCAAGAATCCTGTAAAGCCTGGTGACGTATGCGAAATCACAGCGAAGCTGATAGAGAAGAGAGGTTCTCTGTATTTCTGCAGTGCCAAACTTGAAGTGGGAGGCAAGCTCTGCTGCAAGGGTGAACTCACTTTCGCGCTGATACCGAAGGAATAATCAGATATCATAACTTATGGAAGTCTCACAATCCGGGTTTTCGGGTTGTGAGATTTTTTAATTTATTGATAGTGAAAGCCGAAAAAAATCATATACTTGTAATCGGTTAAAACGATACAGGACGACATATACACCAATAGCACTGAACTGACATTCTGATCATCACACTAATCCAATAATAATATGAGCCTATTATCCAGACTATTGCTGACGATTGCGACTCTGACTTCATGCGTAACGATATCGTTCGCTCAAGGACAGGCCCCAATCGGCAAGGACTTGACTGTGACAGTTAAGGTCACGGACAAGACGGGCGCTATGCCGGGAGCAAGCGTACTCGTAAAAGGGACCACAAACGGACAGATTACCGGCCCGGACGGTACTGCCACACTCTCCAATGTACCTGCGGACGCGACACTGGTCGTATCCTTCGTAGGGTATCAGGACGTTGAACTCCACGTAAACGGAAAGACTTCACTCAATGCGTTGCTCAAAGACGACTCGCTCGCATTGAACGAAATCGTGGTCGTGGGTTACGGCACGCAGAAAAAGGCCAACCTCACGGGAGCCGTGGATCAGGTCGGATCCGAGACATTCGATGGCAGGGCCAATGCCAACATCACCCAAATGCTTCAGGGACAAGTACCTAACCTCAACCTCAAGTTCACCGACGGAAGACCTAACAGTTCTCCTTCCTACAACATCCGAGGTACCACATCCATCGGCCAGGGCGGAAGCGCACTCGTACTTATCGACGGCGTGGAGGGCGACCCGAGCCTTCTCAACCCTAACGACATCGAGTCGGTCTCTGTCCTGAAAGACGCGGCCTCATCATCCATCTACGGTTCGCGCGCACCTTACGGAGTGGTACTCATCACCACCAAGAGCGCTACCAAAGGCAAGCCGACGATCTCCTACCAGGCGAACTTCACGGTGGAGCAGCCAACCTCGATACCTGATTACGTATCAGACGGTTACACTTGGGCAGACCATTTCTACAAGTCGTATTACAACTACAACTTCTCCAATCCATCAGGAATCAACAAGACCATGGAGTTCTCCACCGCCTGGCTCGCAGAATACAAGAAGAGAGCAGAGGCTGAGAACTACGAAGTCCTGGTAAGTGACGGAAGCATCGGAACCGCAGGACGATGGCTGTACTACCCTAAGGGAACGGACTATATAGGAATGATCTACAAAGACCACCTGTTCAGCCAGACCCATAATCTGTCAGTCTCAGGTTCTGACGACAAGTTCGACTACTATGTTTCCGGAAGATATTATGACAACAACGGTATCTTCGACTCACAGACTAACCCGGAAACCTACAAGATCCTGAACAGCCGCATGAAGATGGGATACAAGATCACGCCGTGGCTGAAGATCTCCAACAACACCGACGTCTCATGGACCAAATACATCATGCCTCAGACCTACTCTGAAGGCAACGGAAACGTCTGGAGAAACATCGCGGACGAAGGCCACCCTTGCTCGCCGATCTGGAACCCGGACGGCACCATGACCCACTCCGCAGTATATTCTGTCGGCGATTTCCTCTACGGACACAGCAACAGGACCTACCTCAAGAGACAACTCAAGACCACGTTCTCCGCACAGGCCAAATTCTTCGAGGACAAGCTTCGTGTCAATGCAGATTTCACCTACCGCAACCACGATTTCAATACCACGGTAAAGAAAGTGAAAAGCGAATTCTCCAGATACGAAGGACAGGTGGAGACCATTTCCGGAACACAATCCTACATGAGCGAGACCCTCAGGAACTACGGCTATCTCTCTACCAATGAGTTCGTGGAATATGAGGACACCTTCGCCGGGAAACATTATTTCAAGGCATTGGTCGGCTACAACTACGAACAGCAGTTTTACAAACAGACCTACGCATACAATGACGACCTCCTGACACCTGACGTGGAGAACATAAATCTCGCGATGGGCATCGATAACAAGAGCGTCACAGGTGACTGGTACAAATGGCGCACAGCAGGAGCTTTCGCCCGACTGAACTACTCTTTTGACGACAGATATCTCATCGAATTGAACGGACGTTACAACGGAAGTTCCAAATTCCCTAAGAAACAGCGTTGGGCTTTCTTCCCGTCCGTATCTGTCGGCTGGAGAATCACAGAGGAGCCTTGGTTCAAGGTCAGCAAGAACGCTGTCACGAACCTGAAAGTCAGAGCATCATACGGCTCGCTCGGAAACAGCAACGTGGGCAACTACGCTTATGACGAGACCTTCTCCTTCAGCAACGGACGCATCATCAACGGAAGCAAGGTACGTTACACAAGCGCTCCTTCACCTATCCCTGAGTCATTGACCTGGGAAACCGCACAGACTCTGGACGTCGGTCTGGACATGAGTTTCCTCAGCGGAAGGCTCTCTTTCAACGGGGACTGGTACAGCCGAAAGACATTGGACATGTACACGGTCGGACCTACTCTGCCGGACGTGTTCGGTGCAAGTTCTCCTAAGGGCAACTTCGCGGAGATGTCCACAAACGGTTACGAGTTCATCATCAAATGGAATGACAGTTTCAACCTTGCAGGCAAGCCGTTCAACTACTCAGTCAGGGCATCGCTTGCAGACTATGTTTCTACCATTGACAAGTTCAACAATGCCACCAGGTCGCTTTCGACTTCTTCACTCAACACCAATTATTATGAAGGAATGCGCATAGGTGAAATCTGGGGCTTCGTTTCCAACGGGCTCTGGCAGAACCAGGCAGAAATCGATGTTGCAGAAGCCAAGGCACGTGAGGCAGGACAGAAGTACTACAACCCGCTCATGCAGACATCCAAGACCTACAAGCTCTACCCTGGTGACATCAAGTTTGAAGACCTCAACGGCAACGGCTACATTGACAGAGGACAGAACACGGTAGATGATCCGGGTGACCGCAAGATCATCGGTAATGCAGAGCCGAGATACATCTACAGCTTCGGTTTCGATTTCGAATGGAACGGCATCACGCTCAGCGCATTCTTCCAGGGCGTGGGCAAGCAGGACTGGTACCCTTCAAACGAGTCCTCGACCCTCTGGGGACAGTATAACCGTCCTTACGGCCAGATGCCTAAGTGGCATGTAGGAAACTACTGGACAGAAGACAACCCTGATGCATATCTCCCGAGATACACCGGCTACTACGCTCCTTTCTACAAGGGAACCAACAATGCCAATACAAGGTATCTGATGGATGTTTCCTATATCAGACTCAAGAATGTCCAGGTCGGATATACACTTCCGGAAAAATGGACAAAGGCCATCAAGATGAAGAAGATAAGCGTATTCTTCTCAGGAGAGAACCTCTGGACATGGTCACCGATGTACAGACACACGAGGGACATTGACGTTACCGCCAACATTTACGGAACCGACTCTGTTCTGGACAGCACCGGAGACGGACAACTATCCGACAATGCGTTCCTACAGTTTCGGTATCAATCTTACATTTTAATCAGGCAAGATTATGAAAAACAATATTATAGCGCTGATTCTTTCCGCCTCAGTCCTTGTCGTTTCCTGCGACTTGGCTGAACAGCCGAAAGCCAAAGCCGGCAGAGACATGATTTTCGGTTCGGAAACCGGTCTGTTGACCTATACCAACGGGTTCTACGAATACCTTCCGGACTATGACAATGCCCACAAGCAGAACATCACTATGGACAATGCGGCCAAAAATGCCACAGGCACATACGAAGTGGGCGCATACACTACCAACACATCCACATCATGGAGCTGGAGCAGCATCCGTAATGTGAACTATTTCCTCAAATACAACACTTCATCCAATGTGAGCGAGCCGATCCGCAACAACTACAGCGGTATCGCCAGACTCTTCAGAGCCTATCTGTATTTCAACAAGCTCGTGCAGTACGGGGCAGTTCCGTGGATCGACATTCCTCCGGACAGCCCTGAACTCTACAAGACCCAGGACAGCCGTGACGTGATTATCAGCAAGATGATTGAGGATCTCGACTTCGCTGCAGCGAACATCACCGAGGACAAGATAACTCCTAACTCCAACAGAGTGAACAGGTGGACTGCATTGTTCTTCAAATCAAGGGTCTGCCTTTTCGAAGCTTCTTTCAGAAAGTATCACGCCACTGGAAGCAAGTACGGAAAGGAATACCTGAAGGACTGCAAGATCACTGCGGAAGAGCTTTACCGCCAGGCTGCCGACGCCGCTCAGGAAATCATTGAAAAAGGCCCATACAGACTATACACGGGAACCCCTTATGCGAATGGACGCGGCTCCTACCGCGAGCTTTTCATCAGTGACAATGCCGTTTCTCAGGAAGTCATGCTCTCCCTCGCGCTCGATCCTGTTCTTCAGCTCGGTGAGGCCAACTGGTATTACAATTCGTCCACATATGGTCCGCACCTGTGCATGACCCACGCATTTGCGAAGACGTATCTGAATCTGGACGGCACTCCGTACAATGACAAGAAGGGCGACACCTACAAGACATTTGCAGAGGAGACCTCAGGAAGAGACTATCGCCTGAACCAGACCATCAGGGGTGCCGACTACACCTGCAAGGACAAGGAAGGTGTATTCGTTCCGACTCCGGCCAATATGACAGGCCATTCGCTCACCGGCTATCAGTTCACCAAGTATGTAATGGACGATATCTCGTTCGACGGCGGAAGGACCAACTACAATGATGTCCCTATTGCACGTTATGCGGAAGTGCTTCTGAACTACGCCGAGGCCAAAGCCGAACTCGGGACATTGACCGATGCAGACTGGGAGAAGACCATCGGCGCACTGCGCAGCAGAGCAGGCATCACAGGCGGGCTGGACAAGAAACCGACCACGGCTGACCCATATATGATGTCCATCTACACCGGCGTGACTGACCCGGTTATACTTGAAATCAGACGCGAACGTGAAATAGAATTGATACTCGAAGGGCTCAGGCTCAATGACCTGAAACGCTGGGCTTGCGGAAAGCTCTGGGAGACAGCGGCTTGGGACGGCATCTATATTCCTGCGCTCAACACGCCTCTCGACCTCAACGGTGACGGTACCAATGATGTTTTCGTGACTGAGGACAGCAAGTACAGCGGGCCTTACAAGAGCATTGCCATGTACACGGGCGCCAATCTGAAGGTGGTCAAACTCGCTGATGACACCAAGGGCGGATACCGTCTCAATTATGAGATAAGCCGTGTCTGGAACGACAATATGTACATTTATCCGATTCCGGAAATCGTCATTCAGAAGAATCCTAATCTGAAGCAGAATCCGGGATGGGACAAATAAAGGAGCAGAGCAATGAAAACAATGAACAAGATATTGACGGCAGCTGCGGCATTGTCAATGCTGGCAGGCTGTCAGAAGAATGAAGTCAAGATACACGCTGACTTCACTACGGACAAGGACGTGTATGAGCTCTATGAGGACATCAAGCTCACCAATACGTCTTATGCCGAGAACGCATACGTGATGGCGAGCAAATGGGAGTGGGACGGCAACAAGGTATGGGGACACCAGCCTCAGGAGCCCATTTCTTTCGACAAGACGGGCGAATATGAAATCAGGCTGACCGTGGTGGCGGACGTGGACAACATTTCCGACATCAAGGTGAAAAAGGTGAAAGTCCAGGATACGAACAAGGCTCCGGTCGCTGATTTCAGCTGGAGTCCGGAAAGCGGAATCCGTGCCGGAGATGCCGTACAGTTCACCGACAAGTCCTCCGACCCTGACGGCTCGATCGTAGCCTGGGAATGGAAATTCGGAGCCACTCCTGTCAATGAGCAGAACCCGAAATTCACTTTCGTGGAGTTCGGTGACATACAGGTGAGCCTCACGGTTACTGACAACATGAAGAAGAAGACCACCAAGAGCGTGGTGATTCACGTGGACAAGAGTGCCTATAGTCTTGAATTGCTCTGGGCCAAGCCTTACGAGAGTGACCCTGAGGCATATATCAAGTTCTCGTCTCCGGCTGTGAGCCCGGACGGAAACACTGTCTATGCATTCTCATCAGGATATCATCTCGCAGCATTCAGCAAGGACGGAGCATCGCTCTGGACATTCGACGCCACCGCGCACAACCCGAGTCCGTACTGCAAGGACGGCACCAAGAACGGTAATTCCTGCACGCCTTCAGTGGATTCCAAGGGCAACATCTATATCGCATTGGCATATAACGAAAGGGATGCCAAGGTCGTAGGCACTTACAGTTCAGGCGTTTACTCTATCGCACCGAACGGCAAACAGAACTGGTATTTCGACTACGGAAATGCGCGGTACATCGCAGTCATTCCGGTTATTTTCGAGGACCTCGGACAGGTCATCCTGACCACCAAGGCAAATCCGACAAAGACCGATTATCCGGCCATCTGGGAAGCTTACGGAGGCCAGGACAACGGACATGCCCTCAACATCGCTGACGGCTCGTTTGCGGAAAGCCTGCAGGTAAAGCAAGGCAACTATGGCGGCTCCGTCGGCTTCAAGAACGGCACTTTCATCACCCACTGCAATGACAAGTACGGTTCGAGAATCTATTTCCGCGAGGGCAGCAAATGGAAGTATTACGGCAATGCCAACAACCAGGACAACAAGGCTCTCGGATATAACAACAGCAAGACTCTGGAGACCGGCGACTCCGGCCAGATGGCCACGTCAGCTGACGGAAAGGTATATATACTCTATACCAACAGGACCAACAGAGTGAGCACAAGCAGCGTCCTGTACTGCTATGACACCCAAAAGTATGTAAAGGATGCCACCACTGCATTCGAGCCTGACTGGGTTACTCCAATCAACGGTAAACTTGCCAGATACAATGCGCAGGGTGTCGTCTGCGGCGCGGATGGAACAATCTATGTAACTACAGGTGTCAATGGTGATGACAAGGCAAGGGTTACTGCCGTAAGTCCTGACGGTCAGTTGAAGTGGGAATCTTTTGCTGACGGCGATATCGCAGGTTCTGCGGCTGTTGACAATGAGAATTACATCTATTACAATGACTACACTCTCGGCAAACTCGTGAAACTATCGCCTGCAGATGGCAAGAAAGTGGCTGAAATCCAGCTCGCTACAGATATGAGGTCATCCCCTACCATCAGCATTGACGGAACCATCTACTGTACCGGTATGAAAGACGGAAAACCGACATTGTTCGCTGTCAAGGGCTCGGCGACGAGTCATGCTGCCGGCTGGTCACAGCTCGGCGGAAATCCGTCAAAGACTTGTGTGTTATACTAATATATTATTGTCCAACAATTTATGAAATACAGAATTTCATTGATCGCTCTTTCAGCCTTGCTTGCTTTTTCAGCCTGCAAGGCTGAGCCTGAGCGGCATTATGTCAAAAATGACAAAGACAAGGAGGAGGAAGTAATTCCTGAAGGGAACGGAAAGACCTTGCTTGCAGGCTCTTTCAATATCAGATACTTCAATACTACGGATACCTATCCGTGGTCTGTGAGGAAGGATGCCGTGTTCAAGTTCATTGAAACCACCAGTCCGGACTTTCTCGGTCTGCAGGAGGTCAAAGCCACTCAGTCTCAGGATTTTGCATACAAACTATCTGGCACTTACGGATATTATGACATTGACCGTGATACCGGAAAGGGCATCAGCAGCGGCTCAGGCGAAGGTATCGGAATCCTTTACAAGAAAGGCCGCTTCGAGCTGAAGGACAAGGGATTTTTCTGGCTTGCAGATACGCCGGACAAGCTTCCTGAAAAGAATGAAGACGGCACATATTCTTCATGGAACAGCGCAAAACGCAGGGTCGTGGTATGGACGAAAGTTGCGGACAAGCTTCATGACAATCAGATTGTCTGGTTCTTCGCCACTCATTTCGACCACATCAGCGTGGAAGCCAGGACGAAATCAAGTGCATTGACAATTTCAAAGATCAAGGAACTTACGGGGATTGCAGATCTGTCGAAGAGTTCAGTTCCGATTTTCCTCGTTGCGGATTTCAACTGTACGCTGAATTCTACTGAACTTGCGCCGGTCAGAGCTGCGATGGGAGATGCCAGGACATTGGCGAAGAAGACTGAAAGCGGAAGGACTTTCAATGGTTTCGGAGAGACGAAACAGTCAGTGATTGACCACATCTTCTTCGTGGGCAATGTCAATGCCGACAGATATCACATTGCCACAGAGGATTATGGCGTGAAGTACATTTCCGACCACTACCCTATCACTTTACTCTGCTCTTACAAGTAAGTACTGAGTATTATATACCTGAAGCAGGCTTATAACGGCGGGCGCATCACGCAACTCACTGAATATCAATGATTAAGCCATTTTCAGAGTTGAGATTTTGGTAACTCTGAAAATGGCTATACTATTGATACTTAATGCTTTACAGGGTGCGCAACTATTCGTGTGTGGCGAATCGCTGTTCGGCCAGTTTCTCGTACTTGGTGCCCGGACGGCCGTAGTTGGCGTAGGGGTAGATGGAGATGCCGCCACGTGGGGTAAAGAGACCGGTAACCTCGATATATTTGGGATCCATCAGTTTGATGAGGTCCTTCATGATGATGTTTACGCAGTCCTCGTGGAAGTCTCCGTGGTTTCTGAAGCTGAAAAGATAAAGCTTGAGACTCTTGCTCTCAACCATATTGACGTCAGGGATATAGCTGATGCGGAGCTCCGCGAAGTCCGGCTGTCCTGTAATCGGACAGAGGGTGGTGAACTCCGGGCAGTTGAAACGCACCCAGTAGTCATTGCCCTGGTGCTTGTTCTCGAATGTCTCCAGTACCTCCGGAGCGTAGTCCATTCTGTATTCGGTCTTGCGGCCAAGGGACTTGAGACCTTCTTGTTCTCTTTCGTTATTGTTCATAATATCAGATGTCTGCAATCTTAAACGGATTGTATGAAATGTTTTCGTCGAATGTGTCGATTCCTTCGTAGCGCTTGAGGGCTTTGACAACCTGCACGGTCACAGGAAGTATGACTATCTCGTAACATACTTTGAATGAGACCTGCGCCAGCATCATTGCTGCCAATGACTTGATGTCTGCACCCCAGAAGACTATCGGCATAAAGATCAATGAATCAAGGCCTTCACCTGCTATGGAGGAGAGTATTGCCCTGACTGAGAAGCCTTTGCCTTTGGATGCTATCTTCATCTTGCTCATCACGAATGCATTCATCGTGGAGCCGGCGAGGAAGGCGAGCAATGAGGCGAAAGCTACTCGCGGGGCCATGCTGAAGACGTAATTGAAATGTTCTCCGCCGTCCCAGAAGGAAGCGGCAGGCAGCCATGCGACGATCTGACCGACCAATGCGACGAAGAAGTTCATGGCAAAGGCTGTCCAGATTACGAGTCTGGCCTTACGATAGCCCCAGACTTCTGCAAAGCAGTCGTTGAGGATGTAAGAAATAGGGAAAATGATGACTGCGCCCGGCAGTGTGATGCTACCGATAGCGAATACTTTGGTAGCGAAGAGGTTGGATGCGATGAGACATACTGAAAAGAGTATGGCCATCAGCATGAACACTACTGATACTTTTTTGTTCATTATTCTTGTTTTTTAAGTGGTTTCCTAGAATACACTCGGCGAAGCCGACCTTTAACCTTATTTAAAAGCCGGCCTCACTCATATAAGTATTTTATTCGTCGTCGCCGGC
>OKSW01000691.1_pt1 | contig 12559 bp, 9 predicted proteins | sample 1606351 | NCBI WGS metagenome assembly OKSW01 (sample SAMEA3879565, study PRJEB24766) | human gut metagenome | biome: human-associated habitat; feature: feces | place: USA | collected 1985/1987 | reverse complement strand
TTCTGTAATGATAAAATTTTTCTGCTTACTTATAGTACACAACAAGGGTTTTGGATATTTCCTGCTTGATATACGATTCAAACTCTTTGTCAAGAACATCGTCACCGATATCTTTTTCTTTAGCAAATTCTTCTTTTGCTTTTTGCTTATTAACGTATGAAATATAACTGTCTGCGGCTAAATCTATATATTCATCTTTTGTGATTCCCATACGTTTGATATACTCGTCCATAATTTTACCGTTTGCGGCTACCTGAGGATATTCATTGGCATAAGCGTCAAGGTTTGACATTTGCTTTTCTATTTCACTTTTTGCCTGCTCATGCGTAATAGAATCATATTTAGAATCAATAAAAGCGGTTTCTATCATACTGTTTATTATTGTTTCTTTATCTGTTGAGCACTTTTCTTTTATCTCCATTATCTTGGCATTTTTTTCTTCGCTTCCGATATCGGAATTATTTATATCTTCGATTAAGAGCTCCGACATAACTTCATTGCTTTTCAGACGTACTTCATAATCGGATTTCTTTATGTCAATTCCGTTTACAGATGCCATAACATCATTATTTTGAGCACAAGAGCACAATAATATCATAGTGAACACAGTAACAATAATCATTAAATTTAACTTTTTCATATTTTTCTCCTTTTACAATTTATCTGTATGATTTGGTTATTTGCTTTAGCTATCCGTATTGTTTTCTGTAAAGAAATACTTGTTGATTATTTCATTCACCGAGAAATCATCAGCCGTGCTGTTGTTACGTTCTTTTTCAATATCAATAAATCCCTGCTCGGGAGTTACTAAAAAAGCCTCTTTGTTATCACGCATGCGCAATAAGAATAAATATGATTTACCGATTTCAATCTCAGGTCTGTTATAAACGGTTATCGTTCTGCTGCCGCCAAGTACCTTTAGCTGTTCGTCAATGTATTTATCCTTAAAACCGCCGTTAACATAAATGTCAATACTGTCTGATTCATTACCGACTGTATTTTTATATGCAGATTCCTTCTCGACCGTATAAACCGTACAGATTTCCTTGTCGCTTTCAGACGTATCACTGGTAACCTCGTCATTCGTTCTGCCGTCCCTTACCGTGAATGATATTCCCGTAACCTTGCCCGACATTACTATATCGCACGCTTTCATCAATTCATCGGCTGTGTTGTAATATATGTACTGAGCGCAGACATAAGTGTACTTAACATCGTCTTCGGGCGCACTGCTGTCATATATAACGCTGTTTTCAGACGAGCCGTCAGAAAGCGATTTATTGCCGGCACTGCATCCGCCGATCAGCATTATAAGCAGAACAATCGTAATTACCGCATATTTTTTCATACTCACCCCTTACTTTCCCGTTTTCCGTTTTCTTCTGTCCGCTCTTGCAAGCAGCACCGTCACGATCGCAACACCCGCGATTATTGCCGCAAAGCTGACTATAGTCATGATCTGCGAGCCCGAGCTTATTCTTATCGGAGAATTATCAACCTTTCTGCTGAAAAACGTCGGATAAACATTAGCGAATGTTTCCATACAGTCCTCACTGTCCGAAAACGACAGTTTAAAATCCTTCATATAGAATTCTATCGTTTTTGTATCGGAAACCCCGTACGCTTTTATAACCATACTTTTTGCTTCTTCCGGGATAGGTGCAGGTTTGTCATCGCCCAGATAAGCCTCGATGAAATTCTCCGCATTATATATGTAAAAAGTTGAATAATCTCCTACCGTCTTTACACCGTTTGCGTCATAAAATTCAACGTCTATACGTCCGCCGTTGTTATCAAACAGCGGCGAGCTGTTTCCTACCGTCACCGAAAAATAAAATCCATGACTGCCGTCAGGTATTTCAAACGTCCGCACTGCCGCAACATCATAGTCTTCGTTTACATCGGACAACTTTTCCGTAACCTTTGTCTTGTCAAAATACAGCACATGGTTTTTTTCATCGTATTGCAGTGAGCCGTCAGTCGTCCAACTTGCCGTATCATTCCAGTTTTCAAATAAATTATTCAATTTTCGACACCTCTATCGCATTAAACTAGTTTATACTGATCAATGGAGTATCTTCTAAAAATCTTCCCAAAGGGCTACTTTCACCCCAATAATGGAAATAGCCTTCATCTTTCAGAGAACACTTATACCCTTTTGCAAAATAATATCTTCCATATATGCAATCGCTGCTATAAATATCTGGATAATACGATATCACAATTCTATAGTCACCACTCTCAATTTTTTTGGGATCTTTCGGTCGATTTATTCTTTTTATTGATGAAACGATGTCAGATAGAGGAATAACACTATCACTCAAGTAATCAGCAACTACTAAGGCAACATCGAAAGGATCTTCAGGTGGATTTACTCCTACGCCAATCAATGTTATAAGTGCTTTTAATACTGGATCTTTTGCAATTTTTGACATTGTAAAAAGACCTAAATTACCAAGCGTTTCCGGCATATCTGTTGCGTCGGCATTCACTCTCTCTACTACTAACCTTGCTTTCGAATTTCTATCAACTGGCGTATAGACTAATTCTGAACGACATCTTCCTGCACTATCGCACATTTCATATTTCCATTTATACTGATCTTTCTTTCTGATAATTTCAATTGCTTCTAAAACCATTGGCTTCATTATTTTATAATCATCACATTTACATGTGATAACAAGATATCTTGTTAGTGCCATAACTGTTCTATAATCTTCATCTGACAAAACATCAATATCTTCTTCAAAAGGATTTTTTCTGACTTTAACAATACATGAAACTACTACATTACTGTTACTGCTACTTTTAGCTTTTATTGTTACAGTTCCGCTTTTTTGGGCTTTAATTTTTCCGTTACTATCAACAGTAGCTATTTTATTATCACTCGATGTCCATATAATTTTTTTATTTGTTGCATTTGCCGGCGATATCGTAGCCTGAATTTGTGTAGATTTTCCAACATCTAAGCTAGTGTTTGTTTTAGATAAATTAATTTTTGAAACCGAAATTGTTGTATTGTAATTAATCACAAAATATGGCTTATAATCAGCATTACCCTGCATTGAACTGAAAGTTTTCATATACTTTGCATACTGAGAACTTTCCTCAAGCATACTTCCTGCCATTTTAAAGACAAGCCCTTTTTTCAGATTGTCAGGATATTTAAGCCAGTTTTTTACTCTGCCCGTTAAATTCCACGCATACCACTGCTTGCCGTACCCTTGTTCAGACCTGATACTTTCTCCGCCGTCGCCTATAACATTATACGCCTTGCTTGTTTCGTTCGGCTTACTGGGTATATAAATATCAAGCGGTGTGCCTGCGCTTCCTGCATTGAGCGCATTCCACGTTTTAGTATCGCCCTCGCTCCACACATTTCCGCCAAACTGTGCACACGCTATCTGCACTTGTATATTCTGACACATCAGGTCACGTATCTCAATATATGCACTTTTAATTTGCGATACATCGGTAATACCGTAAGAACTGAAACTGAATCCGTTCAGTTTGAGCAAAGTCCTGCACGCACCCCAGTCAGTCCAGCCTACCCTTGATACTCCAGAATATCCTGCTGATGTTTCGCTTGTTCCCTTACCGTCCGTACCTTTGAATACCTGCAGATCCTGTATTTTTGCACTCGCATTTATTGTTTTTAAAGCAGGATCTATTTTGACCGGGTACTTTGTCTTGGGATCGGTAAGATATTCTCTGTCAACGCTTACCGTTACCTTATATCTGCTGTTCTTCTCAAGCTCTTTTATTGTATACTTACCGAATGTGTTGTTCTTGTTATCCGCAGAGAATACTATGACCTCACCGAGCGTAGCTTTTACTTCACCGCTTTCATCGGCAAGTAATAATGTGCCCTTATCCTCATACAGAGAAAGTCCGCCTGTAGTCACCTCATAGTCAAACGAGTTCTTGCCATTATAGCTTTCTAATATGATATTCTCTTTTACTCCGCTGTATGTATAAGTATATTCTATATCGGTACTGCTGTCAAATACATCACTGTATACTACCGTATCGTCCGCCGTCTTTTTTGCAGGCGAAAGCGACCTGCCGATTTTGTCTGTGAGCGGCTTCATCGTTATATTCAACTCATCGCTGTTTACCACTATACCTGCCGTCAGCGTTGCAGGGAGAATAATCTCTACATCGTTACCCTCGTTTACAAATGCTCTGCCTTTTCTTACGGCATTGTTCGACTTGTCAGCGACATCGCCATTTTCGTCAATGTACTTGACATTCTCGCTGAAAAGATACAGTGCCCTCGTTCCGTCGTCTTTTTCAAGTACGACCTCGCTCAGCGACTGCTCCTCACTGTTGAGCCTCGCCACATAGCCGTCTGCAATCGCTGTTTCAGCGTCGATCACATCGGGCAGATTCTGCTCTGTCAGCTCGGTCCTGACAATTTTACTTTCCGATTCCTGCTCAGGCTCCGGATTTGAAACTTCAGCTTCCGCTTGTACCTTGTCGCTGACGGCTGTTTCGATTTCGGCAGTCATAGCCTGTCCGGTGTTCTCGGCGTAAGCGTTTCCGGCAATACCTACCGTAATTGCAAACGCCAACAGCGCCGCTGCAATTCTTTTGATTCTCATACTTTTACCTCTTTTCCTGTGTTTTGATATTTATATAACTTGTTTTCAAAGTATATATACATGATTTGTAAATCGCATTCCTTTTTTTATAAATTTGCTATTAATCTTCCTTAGGATAAGTTTGGAATATACGATGATGTTATTACATTTTTGTAATGTTATCGTTAAGAAATTGAGTAGTTTAAAATGTTCCCTATATATATAACGCAGAAACATTAAAAATCTAACATTGTTTTTTGAGTTATTTTTGATATTTCCCGTTTTTTCTCTCTTTTGCACAATTTAACAGTTTTCAATTGTGCAAAACCACGTTATACAAATTTACATTTTTGTATTTTTTTACTTTTACGATTTCTTTTTTATTTCTCTGTAATTACAAATCTGCACAATTCTTAGCCGTTGTGATTTTCTGTTATAAATTATTCAAACACAGCAAGTAGCATCAAAATGTGACAAATTGATGCTATTTGCTCATTTTTAATTTTTCGCATAATAATGCTGATTCACAGCGATGTTATTGTGAATTGCACAACACTGTCAATTCACAAATATTGTCGCTACGTTAAGATAAGTCGCAAATGCCACCCACAGAAAATACGGTATGTTTATATCGCCTGCAATGCGATTTACTTTACCGAATCCGAGTATCATTATCCCTATCAGAACAAGCAGAAGCACTATATCCGCCGCAGCAAACCACAACAGCTCAAAGCGCACGAATATTATGCTCCACAGGAAATTCACTATCAGCTGAACCCAGTATATCGTCAGCAATTTTCTTTTCACAATCACCGCCGCATCACTGTAATGTATCAGATGCGCCGATACCCCCATTACCGCATACAGTATCACCCACACCACCGGAAACACCCACGACGGCGGCATCAACGGCGGTTTGTTATACTTTTGGAAGAATTCATTAAAACTGCCTGCAAGCAGTCCCGATGACATTCCGATAACCTCCGCCGACAGTATATAAAGCACAAGATCAAGCCATTTATTATTACGCTTCATATTATCACCTTTCGCATTGCAAAGCCGTTTAACAACGTATTTCACAATAATTGTATGCCCTTTACGTCCGTTTATTACCACTTGCATTTTGCCCGTAAACAGTGTAAAATATACTTTAAACAATATGAAAGGATTAATATTATGTTTGAAGGTTTTGACAGATCGGCTATAGATTTCCTGTGGGGAATACGGTTGAATAATGATAAAAACTGGTACGAAACTCATAAAGACGAATACCGGCAAAATCTCGCAAAGCCAATGAAATCGCTCTGTGATGAGCTTTTCTGCGATTTTTACAGTGAGATAGGCTATGAAACCGTAAGCTCTGTTTCAAGGATAGTAAAGGACGCACGTTTTCCTCACGCCTACCCGTACCGTGATAACTACTGGTTTACTTTCAAGGAAACACGCAAGGACTGGTGGGTCGCACCTGCGTTCTACTTTGAACTTTCCTGCGAGGGCTGGGGCTACGGAATGGGTATGTGGAGCGCCTCAGCAGGCTCAATGCAAAGGCTCAGAAATGCGATAGATTCCGACCCCGAAACGTTTTCCGGGCTTGTCCGTGCATTTGACAAGCAGAAAATTTTCACCCTTGAGGGCGACTTCTACAAGCGGAAAAAAGGCGAGGTTTCTCCCCTGCTTGACGGCTGGTACAACCGAAAATCCATAAGCTGTACTGCGAGCTTTACATACGAAAATGAAACGGTTTTCACAAAGGAACTGCAACCGCTCATTCTTGAAGGCTTCCGCTCACTGTACCCGATATGCAGGTTTATCCATAACGCAATAAACGAGGAATAATGTACCCAGACATACGAAAAAGCCCTGTGACGCAACCGCATCACAGGGCATTCTTAACGGCTTCACGCCGATTTATCAGTCTGTAATCACTTTCTGTAATATGAGTTGAACACCGGTCTTAACACCTTATAAAGCGGCATACACAGCACCGACGCAACAATACCCTTTATCAGTGTGAACGGGCAGTTGAACACGATAAGGCATTCAAGAAGGCCGTTTACATTCGGGTTTATCTCTTTGTACATATTAATGATTGCCTCGATAGGCATAATATTCTCGTATATCGGATATACAAGGAAATAGTTGGATACTATGCTGAGCAGAGCCATTACAACACTTCCGACAACACAGCCGATTACAGCGCCTTTATAAGTATTTATCTTTCTGCCTATAATGCCTGCCGGTATGACAAGGCAACAGCTAAGAATAAAGTTTGAAAGCTCTCCTACACCGCCTGTCATACTCGAAAACAGGTTGATGATATTCTTTACAAGGCATACGAAAACGCCTGCTATGGGTCCCATTGTGAGCGAAGCCATTACCGCCGGGAAATCCGAAAAATCAAACGAGATAAAGCTCGGCATCAGCGGTACCTTGATACTGAACAGCATCAGCACCGAAGAAATAGCCGCAAGGAGCGCCGTGAAAACGAGCTTTCTCACATCGAATACGATATGTGCCTTGTTTCCGCTTGGATTTGTTGTTTGTGTCTGCATAAAAATCATCCTTTCTATATCTGCTCCAAAGGTGACTTTCAGCTGTTCGCCAAAAAATAAAAGCCCCGTATTTTCGGGGCTTTACCTTATCTCAAAAGTGTCGTACCGCTTAAATTAAGGATTTGCGGTCAAGCATTTCTGATTCTTTCATCCGGACTATACCGTCGGTTTCGGAATTTCACCGAATCGGCACAAATACTTTGCGCTCGTGGACTTTACCACCGGTGGAGAATTTCACTCCGCCCTGAAACAGATTACTTTTATATTATATGCCTGTTTCTGCGTTTTGTCAAGGGGTTATTTGAAACTTGCTTCGCCGTCTTTGTTTTTGGTGACAAGGAAGCTCTGAAGATTTGCCGCCTTATCGACAAGTGACACAAAACGTATTCTTGCGTTTCTTATCTCGATTGCCTTTTCGATATTGTTCAGATATTATCCTGTTGCATTTGTGCCTTTTGCTCGGGCGGCAGGGATTTTAAATCTTTGTCTGTAACTGCTTCAAGTATGCAGTGACAGTTGAGATAAAACGCATCTTACCTATTGAAAAAAAGCGTGAAATGTATTATAATAATAAAGATTAAAGGAAATGAAGAAGTTAAGAACAGCGGTAACGAAAAACCGCACAGAGAAAGGAAAACATTTTGAATTTAGAAACACTTATTATCGCCACATTGTTTGAAAACGGCGGGGGAATGACATTAAAGCAGATAGCAAACAAGAACGAATTGCCGAAAAAATATCTTGATAAGCTGAAAAACACAGCAAAGTCAATGATACGTCAGAGGACTATATTCAAAGCCAAAAGCGACCTGTATTATATAAGCGACATACGCACCGTATTCACAGGAAAGGTTGCGACGCTGTCACGCACATTCGGCTTTGTTACAAATCTCTCAACAGGTGAAGATTGCTTTGTAAGCGGCGGAAAGCTGAAGGGCGCTGTTCCCGGCGATACGGTCATCGCCCGTGAGATAGCCGCTAAGACAGAACAAAGAAGTGCGACCGCCGAGGTGCTTGCGGTGCTTGACGTATCGGAGGAGCTGTTCGGCGGAGTTATCGTAAAAGAGGGAATGATGCTTAAAGTTCTGCCCGATTCGCTCGGCTGTCCTCCCCTCACAATTCTTAAAGTCAAGGAGCAGATAAAAGAGGGCGACAAGGTGCTTTTCTCCATAAGAAAGCGTGGCGAGCATCACTCCGAGCATATCGTTGATATAGTCAGGGTGCTTGGCTCAAGCGAATACGCAAAATCCGCCACCGAGGCTTATCTTATCCAGAACAATATACCGGTCGATTTCTCCGAGGAAGCACTCAATCAGGCAAAGCAGTATGTAAATGCGGTTATTGACGAAAAGCAGACGGCTAAAAGGCTCGACCTGCGTGACCTGCCCATATTCACCATAGACGGTGCAGATACGAAGGATATTGACGATGCGATAAGCATTGAACGGACAGAAGGCGGTTATAAGCTCGGCGTTCATATCGCCGATGTCAGCCATTATGTAACCGAAGGCTCGCCTCTTGACAATGACGCTTTTGAAAGAGGCACAAGCGTTTATATTGCCGACAAGGTAATACCTATGCTCCCGAAGGAACTCAGCAACGGTATATGTTCTCTTAATCCCGGAGTGGACAGGCTCGCATTCTCCTGCCTTATGGAAATTTCGGACAAGGGTACCGTGAAGAAATACAAGTTTGCAAAAACGGTCATCCGTTCCCGTGTACAAGGCGTTTACAGCGAGGTAAACTCTATACTTGACGGCACCGCAAACGCACAGATAAAGAGAAAATACAAGGATGTCATCGACTGCATACCTGTTATGAACGAGCTTGCACAGATACTTATAAAGAAACGTAAGGACAGAGGCGCTCCCGATATAAAGTCAAGCGAAAGCAAGGTCATCTGTGACGAAAACGGCATCTGTATTGACATTAAGCCGAGAATACAGGGTGTTTCGGAGGGCATTATAGAGGAATTTATGCTGATGGCGAATAACTCGGCCGCTAAGGTAGGTATGAAAAAGGAAATTCCCTTTGTTTACCGTGTGCATGAAAATCCGCCCGCAGAAAAGATTGAATCGCTGAAAACCACCCTCGAGGCACTCGGCATAAATCCGCTCGGAATAAATGAAAAGGCTGAAGCGAAAAACTTTGCTAAGCTGCTTGAAGAAACTGCGGACAATCCTAAGAATATAATCATCAACAGAATCGTACTGCGTACTATGGCTAAGGCGAAGTATTCCGAACAGCCCATCGGTCACTTCGGACTTGTAATGAAGGAATACGCACATTTCACTTCCCCGATAAGACGTTACGCCGACCTTTCTATCCACCGTATCCTGACCGACTATGTTTCAAGAAAGGGTGCGGACAAGCTGAAAAAGAAATACGGCGAATTCTCTGTCAAAGCGGCGGCTCAGGCAACAAAGACAGAGCTTTCCGCAGTAGCGGCGGAAAGAAGCTGTGAGGACTTCTATGCGGCTGAATATATGAAAAAGCACATAGGAGAGGAATTTGACGGCATCATTTCGGGTGTTATCGGCAGCGGACTTTTCGTTGAACTTCCGAACACGGTAGAGGGCAAAATAGATGTACGCTCACTGTCGGAAAACTACTTCGAGGTAAGGAACGGCATCGCTCTTTATGACGGTGTAGCCGGCACTATGTATACTATAGGCGATAAGGTGCGTGTAAAGTGCATCAACGCAAACGTTAACTTAGGACAGATTGACTTTGAGCTTATCAAGGTTTACGAGGACGCATCAAACGGCGATAAAGCCGAATAATAAAGGAGAAATATTGAAATGTCAACAGAAAAGAAAACACAGCACAAGGACATTCGTGACGCAAAGGCATTCAAGGCGGTAGGTCAGGGTGTTGAAAAGGTCGGAAAAATCAAGTTCATAAGCGAATTCAAGGACTTCATATCCAAGGGCAACGTAATGGATATGGCAGTAGGTATGATCGTCGGTGCGGCATTCACAGCAATCGTTACCTCGCTTGTAAACAACATTCTTATGCCTGCGCTCGGTATGATTACAGGTCAGATAGACTTCTCCGATCTTAAAATCGTACTCAAGGCGGCTGTGAAAGAGGGTACGGAGATTATCGAGCCTGAGGTCGCTATAGGCTACGGTGCATTTATCAATTCCGTTATCAGCTTTTTACTCATCGCACTGTCGGTATTCATACTGATAAAGGTACTCGGCGCATTCAAGAGAAAGAAAGCGGAAGAACCTAAAGAAGAGCCGAAGCCCGATCCTCAGATAGAGCTTCTCACCGAGATTCGTGACCTTCTTAAAGGCGAATCTGCAGTGAAAGCAGAATGCGAGGAAGAAGAAAAAGAGCCTGAAACAGTTACCGAATAAGATACATACATTTCTACGGAGGGCAAATTGAAAAAGCAGGACATAATCATTTCCGATGATGCACTCACAAAAGAGCAGAAAGAAAAGCTGGAACAGGAGTTTTTCGAACATCAGCAGAAAGAACTGCATAAGGGCAAGCTGTTTATGACAGCAAGCGTAATCGCACTGTATGCTAATGCGGTTATCACTGCGGCTTTGTATCCGCTGTACCTGAGAAATCTTCTGCGTTCTATATTCTTTATAACAAACCCTAAAAAGCCTGATGATTTCGCTCTGCCCGAATCGGCGATAATGTTTATCACAGTGCTGATAATCTTTATCATACTGTGCATAAATATCGGTATGGCGATAGCCACCAACATCTGTGCCGCAAAGAAAAAAGGTGCAAGACCTGCGGCGGCTGTATCGTTTATACTTGCAGAGGTTATAAATCTGCTGATAGCTGTAATGCAGTTAAGCTCGGCTCTGACCTACAGCGATACAGCGGCAGAAATTGCAATGTTCGTAAACATTCTGTTCTGCTGTGTGTGCGCAGCCGGCATATACATAACGATATTCAAGTCGAATATTTCGGATTATACCTATGCGGCGGTATCGAAAACGTCAGAAAAAGCCAAAAACGAATAATTTACCTAAAATCGAAATGTCTTTAAGTAAATTTAAGAAAAAGTATTGCATTTTCCGTGTGGCTGTTGTATAATCATATCAAAGGCTATTTCCGCTAGCTAACACAACTAAACCGAAAGGAAAAGTACTTAATAAATGAGCTTATTTGAAGATAACAAGAAGAGAGTGATAGACGATTACGAGCGTCTTATCAACAGAAAGAACGCCGTTGCCGACTGCTATAACGGCATATATGACAGATATGTGAATCCCGTTCTGACAGCCGATCATGCGCCTTACTTCTGGAAGTATGATATGGACCCAAAGACAAACCCTTACTTTATGGAGCGTCTTGGCATCAATGCCGTACTGAACTCGGGTGCGCTTTATATGAACGGCAAGTATTATCTTGTAGCAAGAGTTGAAGGTAACGACAGAAAATCGTTCTTTGCCGTTGCCGAGAGCGACAAGCCTACAGAGGGCTTCCGTTTCCACGACTACCCTGTTTTACTTCCCGATACGGAAAAGGAAGAAACAAACGTATATGATATGCGTCTTACTCAGCACGAGGATGGCTGGATTTACGGTGTATTCTGCTCAGAAAGCAAGGACAAGGACAGCAATGACCTTTCTGCCGCTGTAGCTCAGGCAGGTATTGTTCGTACCAAGGACTTAAAGACGTGGGAGCGTTTACCTAACTTAAAGTCAAAATCGCCACAGCAGAGAAACGTAGTTCTTCACCCCGAATTTGTTGACGGAAAGTATGCTTTCTATACACGTCCTCAGGACGATTTCATTCAGACAGGCTCCGGCGGCGGTGTATGCTTCGGTCTGTGCGAGGATATTAACAATCCCGTCATCTGCACAGAGGAAGTTGTTATTTCGCCCAGACAGTACCACACTATCACAGAGGTCAAGAACGGTGCAGGCGCTGTTCCGATCAAGACGCCTAAGGGCTGGATACACATTGCACACGGTGTCCGTAACACTGCGGCAGGTCTGAGATATGTAATTTATGTATTCGCTACCGATTTAAACGACCCGTCAAAGCTGATTGCGTCACCCTCAGGTCTGTTCATCGCTCCGCATAAATCAGAGCGTGTAGGCGATGTATCGAACGTATGCTTTACAAACGGTGCGGTTGTTACCGAAAACAACGATGTATATATCTACTACGCTTCTTCCGATACAAGACTTCACGTTGCGGCTACAACAATTGACAAGCTGATGGATTATACATTCAACACCCCGTCCGATCCGCTCCGCTCGGTTGACTGCGTAAAGCAGAGATGCGAGCTTATAAAAAAGAATCTCGAAATAATGAACAAGTAATCATACTGCCCCCGATGTAATATTCGGGGGCAATAAGACTGTCGATAAACCTCTTAATTATTAAAAATTGGGGTTTGGGGCGTAGCCCCAAGCGGGGTGAGGGCGGCAGCCCCACATTCAG
>OKSW01000690.1_pt1 | contig 12605 bp, 8 predicted proteins | sample 1606351 | NCBI WGS metagenome assembly OKSW01 (sample SAMEA3879565, study PRJEB24766) | human gut metagenome | biome: human-associated habitat; feature: feces | place: USA | collected 1985/1987 | reverse complement strand
CCGGAGAGCTCATAGTCCAGGGAGGCATAGCCCTTGGTGTTGGCCTTCAGCGTGTCGAAAAAGTCATAGATGATCTCGTTGAGGGGCATCTGATAGTGAAGCTCTACCAGATGGGTGTCCAGATACTGCATATCCTTGAACTCGCCCCGGCGGTCCTGGCACATGGGCATGATGTTGCCCACATACTCGTTGGGGCTGATAATGGACACCTTCACATACGGCTCCTCCGCGTGCTCGATAACCGTGGGGTCCGGATAATTGTGGGGGTTGTCCACCTTCACCATGGTGCCGTCGGATTTGTATACATGATAGATGACGCTGGGCAGGGTGGTCACCAGGTCCAGGTTGAACTCCCGCTCCAGCCGCTCCTGGATGATCTCCATGTGGAGCATGCCCAAAAAACCGCACCGGAAGCCGAAGCCCAGGGCCACGGAGCTCTCCGGCTCGAAGGTCAGGGAGGCGTCATTGAGCTGGAGCTTTTCCAGGGCGTCCCGCAGGTCGGGATATTTGCTGCCGTCCTCGGTGTAAATGCCGCAGTAGACCATGGACTGGGCGGGCCGGTAGCCGGGCAGAGGCTGGGCGGCGGGGTTCTCCGCGTCGGTGATGGTGTCGCCCACCTGGGTGTCCTTCACGTTCTTGATGGAGGCGGTGAAATAGCCCACCTCGCCGGCCTGGAGGGCGTCCGTGGGCTCGTTGCCCAGGGGCTTCAGGTAGCCGCACTCCAGAATGGTATACTGGGCTCCGGTGGCCATCATGCGCACCGTCTGGCCCCGGCGGATGGTGCCCTGCTTGATGCGGAACAGCACCACCACGCCTACATAGGGGTCGTACTGGCTGTCGAAGATCAGCGCCTGAAGGGGGGCGTTGGGGTCGCCGTCGGGGGCGGGCACGTTGCGGACCACGTCCTCCAGCACCGCCTCCACGTTAAGTCCCAGCTTGGCAGAGATCTCCGGCGCGTCCATGGCGGGCAGGCCGATGATGTCCTCCACCTCCTGCTTGGCCTTCATGGGATCGGCGGCAGGCAGATCGATCTTGTTGAATACGGGCAGGATCTCCAGCTCGTGCTCCATGGCCAGATAGGTGTTGGCCAGGGTCTGGGCCTCCACCCCCTGAGTGGCGTCCACCACCAGCACAGCGCCCTCGCAGGCGGCCAGGGACCGGGAGACCTCATAGTTGAAGTCCACATGGCCCGGGGTATCGATCAGGTTCAGAGCATAAATTTCGCCGTCCTGAGCCTTGTAAAAAAGATGGACGGCACGGGACTTGATGGTGATGCCTCGCTCCCGTTCCAGGTCCATATTGTCCAGGATCTGGTTTTCCATCTCCCGCTGAGGCACGGCGTCGCACAGCTCCAGCAGCCGGTCCGCCAGCGTGGACTTGCCGTGGTCGATGTGGGCGATAATGGAAAAGTTGCGGATATGGGATTGTTCAAACATTTGCGTTCCTCCTGTAGGTAAGTCCACGCTGACGCGCCAAGTGGCGCGTAACAAGCGTTTTGCGCAGCAAAACCTTGCCGCAGGCGGAATTCATTTCCGCCGAAGGACATTAAATGAAAAGGGCTCCCGGTTTGCCGTCAGGCAAACTGGGAATGGGACTTGCCATGGTCGATGTGGGCGATAATGGAAAAGTTGCGGATATGGGATTGTTCAAACATTTGCGTTCCTCCTGTAGGTAAGTCCACGCTGACGCGCCAAGTGGCGCGTAACAAGCGTTTTGCGCAGCAAAACCTTGCCGCAGGCGGAATTCATTTCCGCCGAAGGACATTAAATGAAAAGGGCTCCCGGTTTGCCGTCAGGCAAACTGGGAATGGGACTTGCCGTGGTCAATGTGGGCGATAATGGAAAAGTTGCGGATATGGGATTGTTCAAACATGTATGGTTTCCTCCTTGGGGAGATGTATCGGATGATCTTTGCTTATTATACCGGATATTCCGGCAAAATGCAATTCCTGTTGCCGTCGCCGGGAAAAAGTGTTACAATAAGGTCACCAACTTTTTGAGAGGAAAGGACGAATGCCATGAAGCTGAGTTTTTTCGGCGCTGACCAGTGTGTCACCGGCAGCTGCCATTGTCTGGAGGTAGGCGGCAAGCGCATCCTCATCGACTGCGGATTGCAGCAGGGCCGGGACGAGGTGGACAACCGCTCCCTGCCCTTTGCCCCGGGCAGCATCGACTATGCGCTTATCACCCACGCTCACATCGACCACTCCGGCCGGGTGCCTATGCTCATCAAAAACGGCTTTCAGGGCCGTATTCTCACCACCCGGCTCACCGCCCAGCTCATGAGCATCATGCTCCAGGACTCCGCCCACATTCAGGAGAGCGACGCCGAGTATAAAAACCGCAAGAACCGCCGGGCCGGCCGGCCCGAGGAGGAGCCGCTGTATACCGTGGCCGACGCCCAGCGGGTGCCGGAATTCATCGACACCTGCGAGTATGGCCAGCCCGTTCACCTGTGCGATGGGGTGGACGCGGTGTTTATCGACGCAGGCCATCTGCTGGGCTCCGCCTCCATCCGCCTGACCCTCACCGAGGGAGGCCAGACGAAAACCATTGTGTTCTCCGGCGATATCGGCAACGTGGACCAGCCCATCATCCGGGATCCCCAGTTTTTCACCGGGGCGGACTATGTGGTCATGGAAAGCACCTACGGTGACCGCAACCACACAGAGGTGTGGAGCTATACCGGCCAGCTGGCCCAGATCATCGACGAGACTCTGGGCAAGGGCGGCAACGTGGTGATTCCCTCCTTTGCCGTGGGCCGCACCCAGGAGCTGCTGTATTTCATCCGGGAGATCAAGGATCAGGGCCTGGTGACCTCCGTGCCGAATTTCCCCGTGTATGTGGACAGTCCCCTGGCCAAGAGCGCCACCACCATTTTCTGCGGCGATCTGCGGGGCTATCTGGACGAGGACGCTCTGGAGCTGGTGAAGGACGGCACCCATATGTTCAACTTCCCGGGCCTGCACCTGACGGAGACCGTGGACGAGTCCAAATCTCTGAACGAGGACCATACCCCCAAGGTCATCATCTCCGCCTCCGGCATGTGCGACGCGGGCCGCATCCGCCACCATCTGAAGTATAACCTGTGGCGGGCGGACAGTGCCGTGGTGTTCGTGGGCTTCCAGTCTCCGGGCACCCTGGGCCGGACCCTGCTGGACGGGGTGACCTCCGTGAAGCTGTTCGGCGAGGACGTGGCGGTCCGGGCCAAGGTGGTGAATTTCCAGGGCCTCAGCTCCCACGCCGACCACGACCATCTGCTGGACTGGATCAGCCATTTCAAGGAGCCCCTGCCCCAGCATGTTTTCGTGGTCCACGGCGACCGGGAGGTGGCGCCGGTGTTTGCCCAGGCCGTGAGTCAGCTGGGCTTTACGGCCCATGCGCCCCAGTATACCGAGGAGTATGACCTGCTGACCTGCACCCAGCTGGCAGCGGGCTATCTGCCCCAGCGTAAGACCCGTACCTTCGACGGCGCGCCCCGGGTCACCGCGGCGTATCAGAAGCTGGTGCAGCTGGGCGATTCCCTGGTGGGCCTTATCCGCCGCAGCAAGGGCCGGGACAACAAGACCCTGGCCGCCTTTGCCGAGGCCCTGCGGAAGGTGCTGGACAAGTTCGAATTCTAAGCGGACGGGATGTGATATTCCATCGCTTGCAGGGGCGGGACCCGTGTGCCCCGCCCCTGTGCTTTACCGGAAAGGAGGGCGCTTATGCCCGGATTGGAGAAAAACCGCATTTACCGCGCCCATATCGACGGCTATTCCAGCGAGGGCCTGGGCATTGCCCGGATAGACGGCCAGGTGGTGTTCGTCCACGGGGCCGTCCGGGGCGAGACCTGCGACGTTCTGGTGATGAAGGTGCTGAAAAACGCCGCCTTCGGCAAGATCGCCGCCCTGGCGGAGCCGTCTCCCGCCCGGCGGCAGCCGGACTGTCCGTATTATGGCCGCTGCGGCGGCTGCGATTTCCGGCATATGTCCTATGAGGAGGAGCTGTGGGCCAAGCGTGCCCGGGTCCAGGACGCCCTGACCCGCATCGGCGGCGCGGAGGTGACGGTGGAGGAAATTCTGGGTGCGGAGCAGCCCCTGCACTACCGCAACAAGAGCATCTATCCCATCTCCCCGGCGGGGGAGGTGGGCTTTTACCGGGCCCGCAGCCACCAGGTGGTGCATGTGGAGCACTGCCTCATCCAAAAGCCGGAGGCCGATGCCCTGGCTCAGGCGGTGCGGGACTATATCGTCCGGTTTCGGGTGGAGCCGTATAACGAGGCCACTGGCCGGGGCCTGCTGCGGCACCTGTACGTCCGCACCAGCTGCCGGGGGGAGTCCCTGGCGTGCCTGCTGGTCAACGGCTCCCGCCTGCCCCATGAGCAGGAGCTGGTGGATATGCTCCGGGCCGCCGCGCCCGGAGTCTGCGGCGTGGTGCTGGGGGAGAATACCCGCCGGGGCAACGCCATTTTAGGGGATCGGTACCGGACCCTCTGGGGCCGGGACTATCTGACGGATACCCTCTGCGGGCTGGAGCTGCGGCTGTCGGTGCCGTCGTTTTACCAGGTGAACCACGACCAGGCCCAGCGTCTGTACGAAAAGGCCCTGGAGTACGCCGGACTCACCGGCCGGGAGCTGGCGGTGGACCTGTACTGCGGTGCGGGTACCATCACCCAGGTGCTGGCCCGCCGGGCCCGGCACGTCATCGGCGGCGAGATCGTGCCGGAGGCTATCCGGGACGCGGAGGACAGCGCCCGCCGCAACGGCGTGGAGAACGTGGAGTTCCTGTGCGGCGATGCCTCCCGGCTGGCGGCGGAGCTGCGGCAGCGGGGCCTGCGGCCCGACGTGATCTGCGTGGACCCGCCCCGGAAGGGCCTGGCGCCCGATGTGGTAGAGGCTGCCGCCTCTATGACACCCGGCCGCATTGTGTATGTATCCTGCGACCCGGCCACTCTGGCCCGGGATGTGGCCCGCTTTGCCCCCTTGGGCTATTGCCCCGTCCGCGCCTGCGCCGTGGATCTTTTCCCTGGCACGGCCCACGTGGAGACGGTATGTTTATTATCCAAACTTCAAAGCAAGGAACATATCGAGATCGAAGTGAAGATGGACGAGTTGGATTTGACCGCTGCGGAGAAAAATGCAACCTATGAGGAAATCCGAGAATATGTTTTCGAACATACCGGACTGAAAGTCAGCCACCTCTATATCGCACAGGTGAAGCAGAAATACGGCATCATTGAGCGTGAGAACTACAATAAACCGAAATCCGAAAACGCCAAGCAGCCTCAATGCCCGCCGGAGAAGGAAGAAGCGATCACGGAGGCACTGAAGCACTTCGGGATGATTTAAACGGAATCGACTGCGCATTTGTGTCAGCTATTTGAAGCACAGTTGGCTCCCGTCGATAACTTAAACTTAGAACGGTGTGCGAAGAAAACTCACGCGGAATACCAATTGATGAATTAGCAAATAGATATGGCACAGCCTACCAGTCATTGTTGATTGGTGGGTTGTGTCTTACTATTTAGCGTTCCATTTCCAAAAACTGTGAGTAGGTATAGATATTATCCTTGCCAATAAGACTCATTAAGAAGGCTTTGAACTCATAATCAGTAGGAACGGTAACGAAAAGAAATAATCTTTTTTTTGCTCTTGAGCAACATACATAAAAAAGATTTCGATTTCGTTCAAATGATGCTTCTTTGCCTTTTGGAATAGAAGAATGTCCTGTTATCATCGGTGCATAGGTTTCAAACTGATATAAATTCCAACCTTTTCCGATAACAAAGACAACATTGTCATATTCTTCACCTTTAACGCCGTGTTCAGTAGAAAACATAGCATCAGGGAGTAAAAAATCGATTACTGTGGCAAATTGCAGGTATTCCAATTCTAAAAATGATTGAATTGAAGCATTGGAAGCATATACTGTTTCTGGCGCTTCCTGATATAGATGATACCATCCATCTAATTTTGGGGGAATAGGAATCAATTTGCTTTGCTTGATTAGCTCAAATACGTCAATTGCTCTTTTAGTGCGAGCATTTTCTAACTGCTGCTGTAGCTCTTTCCACTTGGCTTTTTCGGATTTTTTCTTAATAGGAAAGCGCTTAATTCCGAGTGTATCAAAAAGTAACTGCATATTTGAATTCTTGAGCGCCTTATAGATTGGTTCAACAGTATCCATAAAGAACATTAGGAATGGGTCTTCTTTATCTCTCAGTCCGTCAGCTAAAATTTCTAAAAGCTGTTCGTACCCTTGCTGTGTAGCAAGGACTTTATGCGTTATCATTAGAACCTTTAGCGTATCATCTTTGGATGATTCTCGCTTGATCTTCTCTGTGACATTGCTTAGTCGATTTTTCAATTCTTCCGCCGGTAATTCACCTTTTAAATTGCGTTCTATCCGGCGAGGACCAGTGTAATCATCGCAGGTAATTACAATCACTTCTCCGTCAAAGTCATCTATTGCAGATGCTTGAGGCAAGTCGGGGCGCAAATCATTTAGAAGTTGAACGATTCTTGGTGCGGATCTGAAATTTGAGCCTTTCTTTATAATCTCGAGGTTATCATTTTCAATTAGACCACAAGCGTTATTGGATTGGTAAATGGTTTGCCATGCATCCCCAAAGAAGCCAAATTGAGGTCCTTTTTTCTCGGCGATAAAGAAACTAATAAAACGATCAATAATCGGTTTATAGGAGTCTTGATACTCATCGATTAAAATCAAAGGATATTTGTCTGCGAACACACGCCGGAATTTTGTATTATCTAAAAGCCGACAAAAGAGCTTTAGAACATCATCGTGATATAAATATTGAATTCCATTTTCCTTGTAACGATGCCCTAAGGTATATGTAACTCCCGTGACCTCGAAAAAATCTCCTTCGTCTGGCAAGAAGTCAGGATCGCTTGTGACAACATCAATGAGAAAGCGTTGATACTGCTTGATAGCGTTCCATGCAAAGGAGTGAATTGTCGATGGAAGAATAAATGAATCTTTTGATAGTCGTTCAGCAAGCACATCTACCGCAGCATTAGTATATGTTATGCAAATTACAGTCTGCTTCTTTCGACGATACTCCGCCCATTTGTTTTCTTGAATCCATTCAATGACTTTATTTAGCGAATAAGTCTTACCTGAGCCTGCACCAGCTTCTACACGAAAGCTGTTTCCATTCTGAAGTGCCGCAATGATTTGTTCATCTACTTTATCGGCTTCAGCTTTTGCAAGGTTGTAGTTTATTCTTTTGGGTTCTTCACTCACAAATTTTCATCTCCTTACACAAGCACCTGCTGGTCATTGAGCCAAACCAGCCCATTTTTAATATAAGCAGGAACAGCATAATCCTCACATTCACAAATGAGATTAAGAGCAAAATCTGTTTTTTTCTTCCCTGAAAATTCAAGATCGTCTTCAGTAGGAGTATCACCCAATCCATAATATGTTCGGTTGACATTCCGGATTGCTTCTTCCAAAGAATGTCCGCACAATCCGTTCTCTGTTGTTTGAAACTCAATGTGACATCTGCATCGGGTTTTATCAGCCGGGGACATGGATGTAATATCGGTTAGAGCAATTTGAGTATTATCATCCTCTGGAATCTCTTTTTTCTTCCGCACCCACCATTTTAGAGTTTCATTGGATGTTGTTTCGCCACGCGAGACCGGAACGGAGCTGTAATATATTCTCCCGTTCGCACCTTTTTGACCAGATACAGAATCCAAATCAGTAAGAATCAGACATGGAATACCCAAAAACTCTGCGAACGGAATGAATTTATAGGCGTAGGCGCCACCAATTTCAACCAAGGCATAATACTGGGCAGGCAGTTTATATTCCTGAGAATCAAAATTCCCCGCCTTAGCGCATTTATCAATCATGTCTGGTAACAACAGACGCTCTGATGCCCCTTCAACAAAGATTGTTTTATCTGCAAAAAACAGATCACACTTGGTTATAGTAAGGTACTTTCGGATGAAATCAATGTTAGAAGAATTCTCCTCAGCGAACGTATTTAGGTTCTTATAGATAACACCGGTCTTTGTTTTTTGCGCATATCGAATTTTAGAAAAAACCATTGTATTTGCAATGTGAGCAGAATGTGAAGTCAACAAAGTTTGAATCCCTATAGAAGTAATTTTTGCAAGAAATGCTTCTAAGTACTCTGCAAAAGCGTGCTGCATCTGCGGGTGCATATGAGACTCTGGTTCTTCGATAAAAAGCAACGGTATACAGGCATCCCCACATTTTTCTACCTTTTTGGCGAAGGCTGCAAGAAGAAATTCCATTTTAATCAAGTTTTTATACCCCAAGCCATTATAGGTACTGGGAAGTCGCTCGTTACTTGTTCCAGCAGTATAAGAAAGTTGTGTTTGATTCTTTATCTGATCATCAATGTTTAGTTGGGTTGTAACGCCTAACTGTAGTTCTTCTCCGTTGGGATAACCGAACCCAACTGCATTACTGACTAGAGCGCTCAGGATACTATCACTTTGTTGTTGGACTTTTTTGTTGGCGGTTTCAACAATTACTCGAAGTTCCTTAACTTTTTCAGAAACACTTGGATCTAATTCATCTTCACTCATGTCAAAGAAATCAGAGATAAGTGAAGACAAAGAATTATCTTGCGTTCCGTCTTCACCAAGGCGGCGCTCTGCCTGAATAATGTGAAATGGAAATAATTCGGACAGTTCTTTCTGCTTTTTAATCTGCTTATCCTCTGCATTTTTGGGATTTATCGCATAAATTGTCATTTCAAAAAGCTTGTGAAAACTGCTTATAATAGCATTATGAACATCGTCATCGGGAGAAAAGATTCCATTTACATAATAGCTTGGCTCTAATATTTTCCAAATGCTTTTCTCGTCTGCCTTCAACTTGTATTCGGCACGAATCAACGCTGTAGTGGTATCCACATCTACGTCAATAATAAATGGAGACAATGCACCTAAGTTATCCTCCGGGGCATCCAAGGAATAGTCTACAAGGAACTCTATAGATATTGGTTCCAGCCGTTCACAGAGATCTTCAAAAGTGATTTCCTTTGCCATGAACGAAGCAAAATCAGTATATAGATTTTCCCTTTTGAGCAACGGGTAATCATTGAAAGAAAACTGAGTTCCATCCAATACTTTACCGATACACTCGAAGCACGAGGTTTTGGCAGTATTGTTGCGACCAACAATCAATGTTGTTTTCGGATCGACTTCAAGTTCTGCATCAACAAGCAATCTATAATTTTTAATCCTGATTTTCGCTAATTGCATATATGCCTCCGTTCTTATCCATAATAAGGCTTTTAATCATTTGCTGGTGCGGGAGCAACTTTTTCTTTTGAATCCAGATACGCCAAATACTGCTTATACTTCCGGAGTATCAGATTTTTGGTGTACTGCTCCATATATTCGTAGTCAGGAGTACCATCATCTGTAACCGGAAGCATAATTCTGGTATTAGCCATGCGTTCTGCGTTGAATTTATACAGATAGCCAAACTTGCTTTTCTGCTGCAAAATTGCAACCTTCATAAACAGCAACACAAATGCATTGTCTTCATGGTGCTTCAAGTGGAATCTTTTGACATCATCGGAGAAAATGCACTCATAAGGGTGGTAAAAGCCGATAACCATACCGTTTCCGTTATAATTTACGCCGAGCACATTCTTGTCTAAGGATACATTTGTGTCATTCACAAAGCGTGCAACACCATTGCTGTTATCCAGGGCACCGATAAAGGGTCTGTCTCCGGGTGTAGAGCTTGCTGCGACTAGACGCTTTCCAGGCAAAATATCAAAAATATCCGCAATTAAGAACGGCTCCCAACGCATCTCCTGAATGGAAGAAACAGGTAAATATTCACCAAGTTTTTTGATATTTGCTATAGCGTGTGCTTTGTACCTCGTTAACATCGACTTACGCAGCTTTTTGACATAATCGGTCATTAACGCGTAGTCCGGTGCACCGTCGTCATTGACTGGTAACATATTTTGCAGGCGCTTAGCTCGTGGTAACGAGATAGATCGACCGTGACCAAAAATATCATGCTGCTTGGAAATACTGGCGGTCATATACATCAACGCTTCCGGTGATATGTCGTCCTGTGGAATAAGTGCAGTAACATGAGTATCAAGTGCAAAATCACATGCTTGATAGTAGGCAAGTCCTGCGCCACCGTCTCCGTCATTATTAAGGGTGATAACATTTCCGCCTGAGAAGATTTTTGTGGGATTACCTACAAACCCTTTTACACCATTATTAACATTGCGTGCAGAAACAAGCGGAAGGTCACCTTCTTTAAGCAATGCCATATTTTTCTCTTTGCCACGTTCAAATGAAAATAAGCCACGAAGAGGAACGCTTTCCCAGTTTGTTGCATCACTCATGTTCTTCACCATCCTGCTGGAACAGATACTCTCGGTTCTGCATAATCATTGAAAACTCAAAAGTCAGAAAGTCGCCGATTGCCTTTTCAAAATCCATTTCGGCAGGAATATCATCATTGAAATAAAAGAACGAGTGCAGCCATTCATCTTCGGCCTTTACTGTAGACTCGACACAGAATTTTGATGCTGCTTTAGTGCGCCCGTTCCAAACATCAAGCAAATGTTGACGTTTGTCTTTAGCGGAATCTCCTTCAACAAGTCCAATATGAGCACGCACTTCATAACCATCGTTACGGAAGTCAATAAATTTACAGATCTTATCATCAGGATGCGGCTCATGGGCAGTAAAAACAGCAATAACAGGGTTTGTACCGACACCATAGAATGTGTCAGTATTGCAGGTGATGACACCCTCCAGAGTATGGTGCTTCAAAATGTTTTCCTTAAAGGTCTGTTCGTCTTTGGTTTTGCCAGTCATAGATGACTGCGGAACAATTACCGCAGCCTTTGCACTTTCGGTCAAAGAATCGAGCAAGTGCTCCACAAAAGACAATTCATACTGCGACGGATCAGCTTTGGTTCCCTGTGAATAGGGCGGATTCATCATGCCGACAGTAGCCCCTTTAAGCTGCACCTGAGCAGGATTTTGCCGGAGAAAATCTTCACATTTGATGTTACTGTTACCATCTTCACGGAGAATCATATTGGTAGCAGCAATAGCAAACATATTACTCTGGAGTTCAAATCCGTGCAACTGCTTCTTCTTGATATTCTTGCGTTTGTTCTGATCAGTGCCTGCCTTTTCGAGCATATGGTGCATGGCTGCAACAAGGAATCCAGCGGTGCCGCAGCAGGGGTCAAGCACAATGTCTGTAGCTTGAATATCCAGAAGGTCACAGAACAGATCACAAATGTGGCGAGGAGTTAGGACGATACCGAGTGTCTGCCCATCACCGCCGGAATAACGCATAAATTCGCCATAGAATCTTCCAATGAAATCTTCACTGGAACTGCGATACTTTATGTTGTCAAAAACATTCTTCTTCAAGAATTCAGTATAAAATTTCAACGGAGTTTTGCTAAGTTTGGTATCAACCTCGTTCAAACGAGCACTTGTACGAATGATGGAAAATTCGCTCATCAGCTTGTCACGCTTTGCATCAGGGCCGACATTAGATGCTTTCAAACGGCGTTTTATTGCATCGTAAATCAGTTGTCCGTCCGTGGTTGTTTCGTCTCCGAGCAAATCATCAGGTTTGAAGAACTTATCATCCAATGCAAGAAGAATGCCGGAGACCACCAAAGGCTTATCTTGATCCTTCAGAGAGCCGTAGGTGCGAAGATATTCGTGCAGTTCCGCTGCATCTTTCAGAATTTCCTCTGTAGTCTTTTCAACATCGGTCTTTTCTGCCAAAACATAACGAGTATAGTATTCGTCGATATTGGAAGCGGTGAAGGATGTAAAAGACTCAATATCAGGGAGCTGCTTATATCCCTCCCTGTCGTCTACATACAGCGGAGTGATTTTATGATGCTTTTCATCGCCGGAAACACCGATTGCAAAAATTTTATGGAAGCTACTATTTTGCGCAATGTGCTTTGCGTAGAAGTACGCTCCGTTTACAGCATAGTCAGCAATATCTTTCTGATCGGTAGATAAAATTCCAGTATCGGTCAGCTTCTGGTGTTTGGCCAGATCGGCTTTGTCTTCAATAACGATGACAAAATCTTTCACAACCGCAACATACTCAGGGTAGCCGGCATTACCAGTACCACGTTTCGATGCGCTCTGTAAAGCATCATTGATTTCCTTAACATCGCTGCCTTGAGCATCATACTTGATTTTGGAGTCGTCGAGCTGACGAGCAACCCACAAATCAGTTTTTGCTTCTTTCTTAGCCATATTCCAAGTTCCTTTCAGAGTCGATATTTATCAGGGCACTATTTTGTATTTGTAGATTCAGTCCTCTGCCATAGCAGAGGCTGATAATCTGAAATTGCACCATATCCAATTTCAGATTATCAGCACCAAAAGGAAGATTTGCGCTCTCACTATCATGGCGCAGATGCTTCCTTTTGTATTTTCTTCGCACCGGTGGAAAACTGTATTTTTTCAGTTTGGGTACCGCTGTGTGAAGAAAATTGCAGGTGTCCAGAGGGATGCAATCCCATTGGCGCGGGGTTTCCAATAGGGGCGCGCAGCATCCCTGTTGGCACACGATTTTGCTTGCAAAGTCTAG
>OKSW01000683.1_pt1 | contig 12685 bp, 8 predicted proteins | sample 1606351 | NCBI WGS metagenome assembly OKSW01 (sample SAMEA3879565, study PRJEB24766) | human gut metagenome | biome: human-associated habitat; feature: feces | place: USA | collected 1985/1987 | reverse complement strand
TGCAGTCGTCGCCGTTGAAAGAATAGTCAATGACCTCGCTGTTCTGAATGGTAAAGCTGGTTTTGCAGTAATAAGTATCGTTCTGCGGCGGAAGACCGTAGCTGTCGTTGGATATGGCGGAATAGACAACTTCATCGGCATAAGGTTCAGTATTGCCGCCAATCGGTCCGTCATAGATTTTTGTATAAGTGACAACAGCGGTTCCAGGTGCCGGATATATAACGCTGTCCGGTTCTCCCCAGCTGTAGTACAGCGCTTCCTGGCTCATGCCGACCCAGTTCTGCAACTGCTGCCGGTAAGAAGCCTGATCCGTCGTACAGGCGCTCAGCAGCATCAGACATAGTAAGACAAACATTTGTATTCCCCTCAAAAAACAGATTTTGCAAAGTTTATCTAATTATTTGAGCAGGCAATGCAACCTAACCTAAAGTTCTAACCGGCGTTTTATTTTTGAGTTTTGATATTGCGGCATCGTCAGCTTTTAAGCGCAGAATCATCTGTTCGCCTTTGGCCGCGGCGGAAATGACGTCGGTATTTTTGTATATCCAGGATATCAGTTTGCCGTCGGCGGCGTCCGTTGTGACTTCAACCATGCGGAAGCTTGCAGAAAGCTTGTCTTCGACCAGCCGCAGAAAACGTTCGGTTCCCTCGCCGCTGACGGCTGACAACGGAACGACGTTGGCATTGCGGGCGGCGTTTTCTTCCAGATAGCGGCGTCCGGCTTCGTCCAACAGGTCGATTTTGTTCAAAACCTCAATATAACCGCTTTCATTTTCGATATTTTTAAGCCCCAGGCTTTTCAGCACGTTGAGAACGTCTTTTTTCTGAGCGAGGCTGTTTTCGTTGGCAATGTCTCGGACATGTACGATGACGTCCGCTTCCAGAACTTCTTCAAGCGTCGCGCGGAAAGACATAATCAGTTCGTGCGGCAGGTCGGAAATGAACCCGACGGTATCGGACAAGATGACTTCGCGACCTCCGGGCAGCCTAATGCGGCGCATGGTCGGGTCGAGTGTGGCAAACAGCAGATTTTCGGCAAAAACGCCGGCGGAAGACAGGCAGTTGAACAAAGTGGACTTGCCGGCATTGGTATAACCGACCAGAGCAACGACGGGATAAGGAATGCGTTTGCGTGCCGAGCGTTGAAGTTCGCGGGTCTTTTTGACTTTTTCCAGTTCTTTCCTGATACGGACAATTTTATCGTCAATGATGCGGCGGTCAAGTTCAATCTGAGTTTCGCCGGGACCGCCGAGAAAACCGGCGCCGCCGCGCTGCCGTTCCAAATGTGTCCAGCTGCGAACCAGCCGGCTGCGCTGATAGGTTAAATGCGCCAGTTCCACCTGAAGCCTTCCTTCTTTGGTTTTAGCGCGTTCGCCAAAGATTTCCAGAATAAGCGCAGTACGGTCGATGACTTTGATTTTAAGCGCTTTTTCCAGATTTCGCTGTTGAATCGGCGTTAACGACGCGTCAACAATCATCAACTCAATTTCTTCTGTTTCAAACAGCGGTTTGACACGATCGACAAAACCGCGGCTGAAATAGGCAGAAGGTTTGATTTCGCGAAGTTTGACGATTTCCCTGTAAGCAACGTCCAGATTGATGGCGCGTGCCAGTCCGACGGCTTCTTCCAGTCTGGTTTCAGGCGTTACGGAAACGGAATCTGCCAGAACATTCGGAAAAACGACGGCCGCCCGAACCTGATAATTTCGGTCAATTTCAACGTAAGCCATTTACGCTTCGGGAATGGCAATATCGACCGCAGTGCTCGGCATAATGGTCGAAACGGCGTGTTTGTAGATGAGCTGGGTATGTCCGTCTCTTCTTAAAAGCAGCGAATTCTCGTCAAACCAGGTAATGATACCCTGGAGTTTTACGCCGTTAATCAAAAATACGGTCACGGAAACCTTATTTTTTTTGAGATCGTTTAAGAAGTCTTCCTGAACATTTTGAGACATTGTCGTATCCTTTTTATTTATTTTAGGCTTTTATATTAATCCCTTTTTGTTTCATTAGTAAAGCATTGATTGCAGAAAGGGGATAATTCTATGTCAACAGGCGTTCGACTTTGCGAATGTCACGGGTGCAGACAAAGACTATCAGCAGATCGCCGGCTTCAATCCTTTCGGATGAAGACGGAAAGATAACGGTTTCGGCGCGGCAGACGGCGCCTATCATGCTGGTCTTGGGCAAACCGACCTCGGCAACCGTACGGCCGGCAATAAGACTGTCGGCATCGACACGGATTTCCCACAGTTCGCCGAAACCGCGGCCCAAAGAATAGGCGTCGCTCAGTTTGGCCTTGCGAAGTTCCTGAAGTATGCTTGAAATCGTAACTGACGAGCGGTCGATAAGAATATTGTCGGCAACATTGTCGATAAGGTTGTCATAGGCTCGCGAATTGACCAGCGAAATGGCCGAAGGCACGCCGCTTTTTTTGGCCAGCAGCGAGGCCAGAAGGTTATCCTTATCGTGAGAGGTAACGGCAATGGCTGCATCCGCCGACTGTATACCGGCTTCCGTCAGGATAACGTCACTCATCATCTCGCCGTGAATGACGACGGCGTCTTTGAGCGTATCGGCCAGAAAACGTGCGCTTTCCTCATCTTCGTCGATAATTTTCACACTTTGGATATTGTCGTCCTGTTCCAGTTTGGAAGCGAGGTAACCGGCAATGAGATTGCCGCCGAAAATGATGATTTTTTCATTCGGCGTGCGTTCCATGCCGAAGTCTCGGATTGTATCGGCAATCTTGTCGGCCGAAACCAGAAAGTATATTTCATCGCCGGGGTTGATGACATCGCCGCCGCGGGGAATAAAGCTCCGGCCGCCGCGGACAATGCTGACAATGTTGACGTCCAGTTCAGGCGCCAGACGTTCCAGATGCACCAGCGGCGTCTGAATCAGCGGGCAGCTGTTCTGGCAGCGGAAAGCCAGCAGATAGACCTTCTTATCGGCAAGAGTCAGTACTTCGGAGGTGCCGGGAATTTTTAAAACTTCCAGAATAGCCTTGCCGATTTCGATTTCCGGCGAGATGACCAAATCGACCGGAATGTTTTCTTCGTTATAAAGCATGTTCCATTGCGGCGACAGAAATGACGCGGAATCGATACGGGCAATTTTTTTGGGAACGTTAAACAACGAATGCGCCACCTGACAGGTAACCAGATTGACCTCGTCGCGGTCGGTGGCGGCGATAATCATATCGGCGCTGCGGGCGCCCGCCTTTTCCAAAACGTCAGGATGCGACGCAGAACCGTTTATCGGCTGAATGTCCCATTCCTTGGATATTTCGTCGAGTTTGTGAGAATCCGTGTCGATAACAATGATGTCGTTGCTGCCGCGGCTGAGATAGGCAACAATACTCCGGCCGACCGAACCGGCGCCGCAGACGATGATTTTCATTCTTCTTCCCCCTGCTCTCTTTGTTCGCAACTGTCAAAATAACGATTAATCTCGGAAATTGCATCGGCAAAGTTGTTTATTTTTGTATACGTTTCGCGAAAACGTTTGGCGTCGTACATGCTTTTGCAGTACCAGCAGACATGTTTGCGGGACAACGGCAGCGCCATTTTTTCGCCGTAATAGTCCGTCAATTCCCCGATATGGGTCAGCAACGCCCGCTTTATTTCAGCTATGCTTATTTTCCGGGGCTTTTTGCCTTCGTTAAGATAATCGTGCGTCTGAGCAATCAGCCACGGGTTACCGAGTGCGGCGCGGCCAATCATTATTCCGTCGACCCCGGTATGTCGCAGCATCCTTTCGGCGTCTTCGGGGCTGTTTATATCTCCGTTGCCGATGACCGGAATTTTGACGGCCTGTTTGACGGCGGCAATAATGTCCCAATCCGCGGTTCCCGAATAGAAGTCACTGCGGGTGCGTCCATGAACGGTTATATAGGCGGCGCCGCTGTCTTCGCACATTCTGGCAAAATCGACGGCATTGACCGAACCGGCATCCCAGCCCTTGCGAAACTTGACGCTGACTTTCAGCGACGAGGCCTTGACCGCGCTTTCAATGATTTTGGAAGCTTGAAGCATGTCTTTCATCAGCCATGAACCTGAATGGTTGTTGACGATTTTTTTGACCGGACAGCCCATGTTGATATCTACGGAATGAGCGCCGAGTTCTTCCGCCAGACACACGGAATCGGCAAAAAGCCCCTCGTTGCCGCCGACCAGCTGCACCACGACCTTATATGGTTCGTCACGGACGTCGGCAATGCGGTAGCTTTTGGGATTTTTGCGCGAGATGGCGTTGATGGCAACCATTTCGGAAACCATGGTTCCCGGTCCCATGGAAGAAACCAGCCGGCGCATGGGCTTGTCGGTAATACCGGCCATGGGGGCTAAAAAGACATTGCTGTCAAAACCGTTAAAAAATCTGCTCATATCGTATAATCAAAACTGCGGTTAAATTCGTGCATAAAATCTATCAGAACCTGCGGCCGGGAATTGATGCCCGCGACATAGTCATAGGCATTGGCGGCATAAGCTCCGGAAACGGCCTCCTGTCCGGGCATAATGAACAGGTTGCCGGTTTCGGCCGCTGCGGTTCCGTAAGCAAACAGGCCTTGGCGAAACGAAGAATAATCGGCGACGGACGCCAGTTCTTCCCAAAAGCTGACCGGCGTTTCGGCCTGTCCGATTTCCGGCGCGTTTTTTCCCTCTTCGTTAAAGACGTTTTTCTGCCGGGGCTGGCGATTCAGTCTTTCGCCTTCTCCGGCTTCGGAAACAAACTTCTGCACCGCAAACAACGACTGCGGTTCCAGATAGGAAACGGCGCAGCCGTTGAGCTGAAAGCCGTTTACGTTTTCGGTTCCGGCCGTTTCGGGCGAGTTGAGATGCAGAGCGGCCGCTTTAGCCCGGATATGGCTGACCGATTTGGATATTTCGGCGGTCAGGCCGGAGAAATCGGGAGACAGGCTGTTTACTGCCGCAGAAATCATCTACACCTCTCAGTTGAGTTTGTCCAGCGAGCGAGCCAGAATATAATAGAGTTTGCCGATGTCGGCGCCGGAAATAACCGAAAGCAGAATGCCGGAGCGTTCGTTTTCTCGGGCTTTGCTGACCAGCGTTTCAAATTCGGACAGATATTTGGTAACAATATTGCGGAATTCGAGGTTCTTTTCAAACTCGGAGCGTATGGAAAGAATCTGGCTTTTGCTCATGGTTCTGGACAGATGACGGACAAAGGCCGCCGTGTCGCCGTTATAATACTTCTTCCACAAGTCTTCTTCGGCATCGGGATTGAAGATGCGGTTGATGTCGACAGCCGCGGTTTCAAGCTTTTCGATGATGAAAGAAGCGTCTTTGAGGAAAGTGTCTACTCTGATGCCTTCATAGCGTTTTTGCAGGTCAGCCAGCTTGGTGTCGGCCTTGTCGGAAGTTTCAATAAGAATTTTAAGCTGTTTGTTGAACAGTTCGTTGAAACTGCCCGATTTGCTGACCAGTTCGCTGCCGCGGCGGGAGAACTCTTCCGTCGACGTATTCAATACGTCCATGACGTTGTTGATTTTACTGAGCGTGTCGTCCGTGGCTGCAACCAAAACGCCCGACTGCTTGAGGAAAACCTCTCCGGAACTGCGGATTTCGTTTGAAATGCGTTCGGCATTGGCGGCCGCTTCGCTGATGGATGCGCGCAGTTTGTCGCCGGAGTTTTCAAAATGTTTGGCGCTCATATTGGCGGCTTCTTCAACCTGCAAACTCAGCGTTTTGAGATTTTCGCCCAGTCCCTTGACTTTGTCATAGGCCTGATTGGCGCGGTTGGAAAGCTGTTTGGAAGTATCCATCAGGACAACATTGAAACAATCGACCAGTTCCTTGGTGTCCTCGGATATCTTAATCATTTTGTCCGACTGGTCGGCAATCATGTTGCTGATTTCGGCAACGCCGCTGCTGGCCTCGGCCGTAACCGTATTGAAACTGGCGATGTACTTCTCATAATCGGCTACCGAAGCGCCCAGCTTTTTGCCGGAATTGTCTGCGGTCAGCGCCAGGTCTTCGGCACACTGATTCAGGCTCATGTTGACCTGTTCAATGTTCTTAATCGAGTTTTTGGACGCCTTGGCTATGTCTTCGCTTACTTTCAGCAACCGGTCACCCAAAACGTCGAACTCATAGGCGGCCTTTGCGGAAGTTTCGACGACATTATCGGTATTTTCCTTGAATTTGGCGTTGATTTCGCTCATTTTCTGAGCGACGTCGGAAGCGGTGTCAGACAAATACTTATACTGTTGGGCCATTGACGCCTCTCCCAGCCGTGCCTGAGTGGAAACGACATTGACGATGTCGGTCAGGCTTTCTTTCTGATGGTCGAAAGTTTCGCGCAGCGTATCGGCCTGCGCCTGAGTTTTGACAATAGTCTGATCTATTTCCTTAATCTGTCCGTCAATCTGAGCCGAAATGCCGCGGGTCTCATCGGCGAGGCCGGCATTGGCCTGTTTGAGTTTTTCGCAGTTGTTCAGCAGAGTCAGCGTTGCTGTATTTGACTCTTCGCGAACATCTTTGACGATGTTGGAGAAAGTGTCCAGATTGGTACGGAAATCGGTAGAAACGTCGTTGAGCTTCTGGGCGATATCCTGCATAAACTTGTTGATTTCGGCATTTTGTTCGGCAACCGTCTTGTCGATTTCAGCCAGGCGGTCAATCGATTTGGTTGAATTGGCAACGACGTTTTCGGCGCGTTTGCTCACGTCTTCTTCAAGCAGAGCCATGCGTGCAAAGACGCGGTCGGCACTTTGTTCAATAACCGAAACCTGATTTTTCAGCGAACTGCCGATATTGTTGGTATTTTCGGAAATGCGGTCGCAGATGTCGAAAAATTCATTTTCCTGATGTTTAAACAGCAAATTAATGGCTTCGGCCTTTTCGTCAAGGGCACGAACGACGTCGGAAACATAGCCGACCGTGTTTTCGGCAACCGAATTGAGCATGGTCGACTGAGATTCGAACGAATTGAGAATCTCGTTAAAGGTTTTGGTCGAGTTCTCGGTTGACTTGTCGATGACTTTAGCCTGTTCTATCAAGACATTGGCAACGGTTGAAGCGCGGTCGGTAATGCGACCGGAAATGCCTTCCAGCTTGTTGTGCTGTTCGGAAACGATATTTTCAAACTGGCTGATTTTGGCCAGCGTGTTGGAAGCGGAATCATCGAAGATTTCCAGCTGTTCCTGCAGATTTGTTCCGATGTCTTTGGTTCTGATGACAACTTCTTCGGAAGCTTTGAGGGCCTGATCCATCTGAGTTTTGAGGCGTCCGATGGCTGAGCCGGCTTCGCTGTCGATAATGGCGGCGGCGCGGGTAAGTTCCTCAATCTGGCGTTTGAGTTCGGCCTTGGTTTCTTCAATTTTATTGACCGAACCGCTGATATGGCGCTGCTGTTGAGCCAGTGAGGTTTCGCTGATTTTGCTCTGCGTGACGACAATGTTGGAAGCCTCGACCAGATTATCGCGATGTTTGGCCATGATTTCGGCAACCTTATCCAACTGCTCTATCGAAACTTTAGTCTGAATATTGACACCGTCGGCGTTTTCGCTCAGCTGTTGATTGAGTTTCTGGAGGCTGGCGGTAACTTCATCGGCCAGCGTACGCAGGTAATTGCGCTTTTCTTCAATATCCGAAGCGACAGCCGAAGTCTTTTCAACCGTGGCATCGGTCAGCGCGCCGAGTTTGGCGGTTTCATTATCCAGTGTGGCAACAACTTCGTTGATACGGCTGACGGCGGCTTCGGATTTGAGTTCAAGCGCGGAAGTTTTTTCGTCGATACCGCTGCTGACGTTATTCAGGCTGTCGAGGATGTGGTCGGAAACGCCTTCCAGTTCCCGAACCTGATTGGAAATGCTTTCTTCAATAACATTGGCACGGGCCATAACTTTGTCAACTTCGGCGGCAAGAAATTCTCCCTGACGGCTGAAACTTTTGCTGAGCGCGTCATTTTGCTTGCCGAGCGATTCAATATGGTCAAGAATAAACTTGCTCTGACCGCGCAGAGTGCCGTCAATACGGCTGATTCCGTCGTCCAAATGAGCGAAAACCTCTTCGCAGCTTTTGACCGCTTTGGAAGAAACCTGCTCAAGCCGGTCGCTCTGCCCGGAAAGAACGTCGGAAACATGGGCTATGGTTTCGCCGGTTTTGTTGCCGTATTCGAGCAGCATTTCATTGGCTCTGGCCAATTTGGCGCTGTTGCTTTCGGAAATGGCGCCGAGAGCCTCGGATGATTCGCGAATTTCCTTAATGCGGGGAGATATTTCGTTAAGGAGGTCAGAAACTTCCTTTTTGATGATGACGGCCGAATTGGTAAAATCGCGGATTTGATCCTTGAAGACGCCGGTCGAGTTTTCGGCACGCTCGGCAACATAATCAAAGCTTTTAACCAGCGTTTTGACGCCGTCGGTCAGTTCGGTCATGGTTTTTGAGGAATAATTGTCCAAAACGCCGACAAGCTTGGCAAAGTCATCTACACGGCCGCCGAGTTCCTGTTTGATTTTTTCGGTCTGCGCCGTTGCAAGTTTGGTTACTTCCTGAAGTTCAACAACCTGCGAGCGGATGGCATCGGCCATGGCTTTGGCCGTGGTGGCGCTCCCTTCTTCGGGATAAACGAGCTGGTTCATATAGGCGCGGAGAAACTTGGCCTCGCGTTTGAAACTGGAACCGCGGTCAATATAGGCCATAACGACCCAGATAATTGCCAGCGGAAGCGTAACGCCGGCCAGAAAACCGCCGAACTCGTCCGGCATCATCAAAAACAGATTGGACCAGCCGAAAAACTGCGTGATGTAAATGAGCACAACGGCAAACCAGATGACGCTGACCCATATCATCAGCCGGTGCAGATTGTTGTTAAGCCACGAGTTTTCCGTTTCAGCGTCTTCGACATAGCTGAACTTATTTTTTTCGGACATAAAATCAGGCAGGTTGGAACCTTCGCGGTTTTCCGAATTTTGGTTTGACATAAATATAATCCCCTATATTTCCCCAAATATAAAAATTGTCGGGCATAGAATATAGCAAAAATTTATAAATTCAAAGCGATTAGGGGCAAAAGATTTCAGTTATCCACAAGCTTAGGCGCCGCGGCCGCCAAGCCGTTCGAAAACGGCGGTTTCGGAAGCCGGATTCATGTCAGGATTGCACGCGCGGACATATTTTTTGAGTTCGGCACGCAATGCGGAAACAGGTTCGGATTTTGAGCAGTTTCGCGCATGAAAGTCTTTCAGGCGCGCCAAAAAGTCAGCCCTGCCCGCTTCGTCGAGTTCGCGGGTGTAAAGCAACGTATAGCTTTTGTAGTCGGACAAAGCGCCGGACCGCAAAACGGAAGCAACATAACGTTCAAAAACCTGGATTTTTTCCCGGCGGCAGACATCTTCCAGATGTTCTCTGGCCTTGGCGCTGAGCAATGCGTAAAGACGGCCGTCAGTTTGGCGGGACTTTTCCGCTTCGCAGAGTTCGGGGAAACTTTTGCCTTTAAGAACTTCGGCGGAAATATGCTGCTGGTAGGCCTTTTGCAGTTTCTGCGGTTTGGCTTCGGGATGCTCGCCGGCTTTTTTATACAGCAGAAAGGCGTTTTTTATATCAAGTTTCGGCGGCGTGAGCATTTCGAACAGTGCCGCACGGGTCTCGTCGCGACGGGGGCCGTCGGCAATGTCTGCGGCCTTCAGATAAACCGGCAGCAGAGTGAAAAGGCTCTGACTGTTGAAACGGCATTTTTTCAGAGCCGGGATAACGGACGGGATATCTTCGGCAGTCATGTTTTCAGCGCGTATTTGAGCCGGAACGTCGCCGTGGCCGTTTTCAATCAGCATATTATAGATGTCAAAGCGTTTCTGGCGGAAGTTATAGTCGCGGGCAGCCTCCAGGTGCCGGTAAGGAACCGGACGGAACGGACTGTTCTTGTTCTGTGAGCCGAGATATGCCATCATCTTTTTGACCTGAGGTTCATCGCCGTTCTGGACAACATATTCAAAAGCCGATTTTCCGTAAGCGTCACGACGGAAAAGCAGTTCGGCGAAAGGAAGCTCCTTAAATGTCTGCGGATTATGCCGCAAAACGCCGTCAAACATTTTCAGTTCGGCGTCGAGCAGTCCGGCACGGTAATATTGGAAACGTGACAAATAGTTTTGTCCGTCGCGGCGCATTTGTTCCACCTGCGGCGAAGACTGAAACAATGCGGCTGCGTCAGGCCGTTCGCCGGCATTTGAAAAGGCGGCGGACGCGGCAAGCAAAGCCTCATTCAGAACCAGATCGGCCGCAAAATCGCGAATGTCGCTGTTGGTCGAAATGTCAAGATAGATGTCGGCGGAATGTTCCGACGGCGTAAAGATGTTTTGTTCCATACATTTGACGTTGTCATAAACGCGGTTTAAAAGAACGAGATTTTCATTCGGCGAGAGTTCCAGCAAAGCGCCGGGAGAATCTTTCAGCATAAAATCCTGAGCAAAGCGGTTGAGACTGCCCAGCCGCCAGTTTTTCACGGCCGCGTCATCATGCTGGGAAACGATATGCAGCACTGTCGAACGGCTTTGTCCGAAGGGCATGGCCGAAGCCACGTCGAGGACAAACAGCTGTTTCTGGATATATCTCCGCTCCTCTTCCGTATAGCCGAGCCGCTGCATATTCTGCTGAAACAGTTTTTCCAGCTCAAGCAAAACCGGTCCGCCGTGACAATGGCTGACAACGGGCAGCCGGCTGAGATTCTGCGCCGCGGTTTCCGTATCGAACCGTGTCTGTCCGCCGTCTTTTGAAATAAGCGGCAACAGCCAGACGTCAAAAAACTTTCCGTAATAGTCATAATGTTTTTTGGCAACCGGATATAACCTGTCATCCAGCCTGCCGAGTTCCGCATCCTGATTCAGCCTGTGAGTGCCGCAGTTGGCACTGTCCGGGTAATAGGCGCTGAAAATATGTCCGTCGAAGCCGGATATAAAATTGTTGTTAAGAAAACGCTCAACGATTTTGCAGATGGCGTTGGCATCATATTCGCCATTGGTACCGTCGCCCGGGAGTATCAAAATGTTTGTTCCGTGCAGAAAACAGTCGGCGGAAATATTGCTTTCCCAGTGGTCAACGCCGTTTAAACTGCGGCGTCCCAATCCCATTTGCGAATTCATCACAGGCTCCCCAAAACGTTATCCCACATTAGATAACACATCACTGAAAACGTGTAAACAGGGAATTTATTCGTTTTCTTTTTTTCTGAGAACGTATTTGAGACGGTTCAGCGCCTGAAACTTCATCTGATCCTGCGAAAGGGTATCAGGTACGACGACGGAAGCCTCAATTTTGGTTTCCGGTTCGATGGCGGTAACTTTGACGCTGTGCCCTACCCGCACGAATTCAAACAGAACTTCCGTCATTACTTGCCCAGAAAACGGTTATTTTTTGGAAAGCCGAACGGAACCAGTTTTCCCACCTGAGCACGATGTCCGAGCCATGCCAGCAAATCGGTTTCAACTTTAATGCCGCCGCTGCGGGCATAGGAAAAGCCCTCCGCAGCGTTAAAGCTCTGAATGTCTGCCAGTCCGCCGTCTTTGTATTTCTGCAAGGTTACGCCGCGTCCGCGTGCCATTGTCGGCACTTCTTCGACAGGGAAAATCAGCAGTTTGCGGTTATCGCCGACAACGGCAAGACTGTCGCCGGTAACTTTGACGCAGAAAACGGCCTTTTCGCCGTCACCCAGATTCATAATCTTGCGGCCGTTGCGGGTTTGGGCAATGATATGGTTTTCGTCAACCATGAAACCCTTGCCGGTATTGGAGGCAATGACATAAGAGGCTTTCGGCTCAAAGACAAAAGCCTGACAAATCTGATCGTTGTTTCCCAGATCAATCATCAGACGCAGCGGCTGGCCGAACCCGCGGCCGCTGGGAATTTCGGAAGCCTGAACCGTAAAGAACTTTCCTGAAGTGTCAAAAAAGATAATCCGGTCGGTCGTCTGCGCATGCAGAGCAATCTGCAACGCATCGTCGTCCTTGAACTTGAAGTCATCATCAAGGGCTGCATGCCCCTTAATACACCGTATCCAGCCTTTTTGCGACAGGATAACTGTAATCGGTTCTTTTTCGACAAAGACTTCCAGCGGCACTTCAATCTCTTCCGAGACCTCGGCAAATTCGGTACGGCGTTTGCCGAGAGCCGTCTTTTTGCCGAATTTTTCGCGTACGGCCTTGATTTCTTCGGCCAAAGCCTGCCAGCGTTTGTTTTCGTCGCCAAGCAGCGCCTCAAGCTCGCCCTTTTCGGACGAGAGATCGTCAAATTCGCGGCGGATTTCGGTTTCTTCCAGTTTACGCAGCGAACGCAGCTTCATGTTCAAAATCGCTTCGGCCTGGTTTTCAGTCAGCGAAAATTCTTTCATCATTACCGCTTTGGCATCATCTTCTTCACGGATAATACGGATAATCTCGTCCAGATTAAGATAGGCAATCAGATATCCGGACAGAATTTCGAGACGGTTGTTTATCTTGTCCAGACGATACTGAGAGCGGCGTTTTAGAACCTCATGGCGGTGATTCAAAAACTCGACCAATACATCTTTAATGCACATAACCCGCGGAACACCATCGGAATCAAGAACATTCATGTTCATTGGAAAACGGCTTTCCAAATCGGTATTTTTAAACAGATGTTCCATCAAAAGACCGGCGTCGACCGTACGGTTTTTGGGTTCAAGAACAATACGGACGTCATGGGTC
>OKSW01000680.1_pt1 | contig 12726 bp, 10 predicted proteins | sample 1606351 | NCBI WGS metagenome assembly OKSW01 (sample SAMEA3879565, study PRJEB24766) | human gut metagenome | biome: human-associated habitat; feature: feces | place: USA | collected 1985/1987 | reverse complement strand
CCAGGAGCCGCCCCGGGATGACCGCTCTCCCGCCGGCCAGTTTAGCCCCCGGGGCCGGGCGGTGGATCTGCTGGTGCCCACGGTGTGCCTCATCGTCTCGGTGGTGTGGGGCATGGTGCTGCTGGGCCGCCGGACCTGCCGGGAGGGGGGGCTTCCCCTGACGGCGTCCAACGTCTTTGCCAACACCGATGCGCCCATGGCCCTGTGCTTCGGCTGCGCGGTAACGCTGCTGGTGATGGCGGTTTTATACATTCCCCGGGGCGTGGTGACGTTTTCCGGCTATGTAGAGGGCTTTCTGGATGGCTTCAAGCTTATGACCCCGGCGCTGCTGGTGCTGACCTTTGCCTGGGGGCTGAAATCCTTTGCCGCCCGGCTGGACGCGGCGGCCTTTGTCCAGGGGCTGTTTGCCGGGCGTGAGACCTTGACGGCCCTGTTCCCGCTGGTGCTGTTTCTGGTGGGCGGGCTGCTGGCCTTTGCCACCGGCACCAGCTGGGGCACCATGGGCATTCTCATTCCCGTGGCGGTGCCGGTGTTTGCCGGCAGTTCCCTGCTGCCGGCGGCGGTGGCGGCGGTGTGCGCCGGGGCCGTTATGGGCGACCACTGCTCCCCTATTTCCGACACCACCATCATGAGCTCCACCGGCGCCGGGTGCGATCACATGGCCCATGTTACCACCCAGCTGTGGTACGGCCTGGCGGTCGGCGCCGACTGTGCGGTCTGCTATCTGCTGGCGGCGGCGCTGGGAGAGCCCTGGCTTCCGCTGGCTGCGGGGGCGGCCCTGGTGGTGGGGCAGGTATTTTTCTTCCACCGGCTGTCCCGGCGGCGGGAGGGGGCGGCATGAAGCAGCTTCCGGTGCCCTTTATCGGCCAGGGGCATAGCCTGCCCACCGGCTGCGAAAGCGTCAGCGCCGCCATGGCGCTGCAATACCTGGGCTTTTCCGTGACGGCAGAGGATTTTGCCCGGGACCATCTGCCCTCGGCCCCGTTTTACCGGGATACCGGCGGCGTCTGGCATGGGCCGGACCCCCGCCGGGCCTTTGTGGGGGACCCTCACGACCCGGACGCCCTGGGCTGCTGGGCCCCGGCGATAAAAAGCGGGATGTCCCGCTTTTTGGCCGGTCTGGCCCGGGACAAAGCCGGGATTTACCGGGTCAAAAACGAGACCGGAGCGGAGCTTGGCTATCTGTGCCGCCGGTATATCGACCGGGGGATTCCGGTGCTGATCTGGATCAGCATTGACCTGCGCCCCACCGTCAACGGCCCCTGGTACCGGACGGAGCCGGAGGACCAGCCCTTCATGTGGATCTCCAACGAGCACTGCGTGGTGCTGTCGGGATATGACCGGGAGCACTATATCTGCTGCGACCCCTGGGAGGACCGGGGCGTGGTGCGCTATCCCAGGGAGACGGTGTGGCAGCGGCACCGGGAGCTGGGGATGCAGGCGGTGGCGGTGGAGGGACCGGTATGAGGCGGCGGATAGCGGCGGCGCTGCTGGCGGCGCTGCTGCTGACCGGGTGCGCCCCGGCGGCGGAACCGGCGGCGGCGGAGCCGGCAGAACCGGCGGGAGAGCCGGTTTACATGGCCCTGACCTTTGACGACGGCCCATCCCCTGCCTGGACGCCCCGGCTGCTGGAGGGCCTTTCCCGGCGGGGGGCCAGGGCCACGTTCTTTCTGGTGGGCAGTCAGATCGAAGGCCGGGAGGACCTGGTGCGGCGTATCCGGCAGGAGGGCCACCAGATCGGCAGCCACTCCTTCAGCCACAGGGCACTGACGGAGCTGTCCACCGCCGACGCCCTGGCGGACCTGGAAAAATGCGACCGTGCCCTGCGGCAGGTGCTGGGGGACGGGAGCTACTGGCTGCGGCCCCCCTACGGCTTCCTATCGGACCGGGAGCTCTGCGCCCTGGGGACTCCGGCCATCTGCTGGTCCGTGGACACGGAGGACTGGAAAAGCCGGGACGTGGACAGCATCCTGGACATTGTTCTGCGGCGGGCGGGAGACGGGGACATTCTCCTGCTCCACGACTGCTACGCCACCAGCGTCACGGCGGCCCTGGAGATCGTGGACCGCTTGCAGCCCAGGGGGGTGCGGTTCGTCACGGTGGAGGAGCTGTTCGCTGTCAAGGGAGTGGAGCCCGCCTGCGGGACCCTGTACCACCGGGTGCGGGAAGAATAAACCCGCATTTTGTCCAAAATGACAATGGACGCGGGGCCCGGCGGGGCATATAATAAAAGCAGACACCGAAAAGGAGCGAACCGCATGAGCAGAACCGTTTCCGTCAACAGCTGCCGGGCCATCTGTACCGTGGCCTGCTGTTGTCATGCCCGGAACGGTCATGCATGGTTTGCCCAGAAAGCCCGGGATTGAATTGCCCGGGAAAAGCGCGTATAAGCAGCGGCAGAGCATGCATCCTGCATGCCCTGCCGTTTTTATGTTCCACATGCCGAAAGGAAGCCTGTTTATGTATCCCCAATACATTCAAGAAGCCGCCGCGGCCATGGGCCGCACCCTGACGGAGAGCGCCACGCCCCTGTACGGCAGCGGCCTGCGCCTGCCGGACCGCCGGGCGGTCATCGACCTGGTCAAGGAGGTGCGCCGCCTGCTGTTCCCCGCCTATTTCGGGGACCCGGCGCTGATGTCCCTGGCTCCGGAGAACTATGCCGCCCTGCTGCTGGAGCGCATTTCCGAAAAGCTGACGGCTCAGCTGCGGCTGGCCCTGCCGGAGGACCAGGTGCAGCGGGCGGAGGAGATCACCCGGGAGTTTGTGCGCCGGCTGCCCCGGGTGCAGCGGCTGCTGCTGGAGGACCTGGACGCCACGTTTGAGTCCGATCCCGCCGCTGCGTCCCGGGAGGAGATCATCTTTGCCTATCCGGGCCTGTTCGCCATCTTTGTCTATCGCATTGCCCACCTGCTGTACTGCCAGCGGGTGCCCATGATCCCCCGGATCATGGCCGAATATGCCCACAGCCGCACGGGCATTGATATCCACCCCGGCGCGTCCATCGGGCCCCACTTCTTTATCGATCACGGCACCGGCATCGTGGTGGGCGAGACCACGGTTATCGGCCGGAACGTGAAGCTGTATCAGGGCGTGACCCTGGGGGCCATGTCGCCCCGGGCGGGGCACGCGTCCCTGCCGGGGAAGCGCCACCCCACCGTGGGGGACGACGTGACCATCTATTCCGGCGCGTCTATTCTGGGGGGTGAGACGGACATCGGCGACGGCTCCGTGGTGGGAGGCAACGTGTTTTTGACCCACTCCGTCCGCAGCGGCACCCGGGTGGCCGCCGCCACTCCGGCCCCGGTGATGAAGAATCCCTCGGACCCGTTTGTGTACACCATATAGGGGACGTGTGATCCATGCCCGGACAGGGCGCCGCTCTGTGCGCGGGGCACCGGCGACGCTGTCCTCTGCGCGGGGTGTTGAAAGCGGGAAACGGCAAAAAGCGACCCCATCCTCTTCCCGATCGGCGGGAGGGGATGGGGTTATTTCATTTCCTGGAGCAGTTGGGCCAGCAGCTCCAGCTGGCGGCTGCTGAGCCGCCGCAGGGAGCCGGTCAGCGTCCGCAGACGCACCGGGTCGGTCAGCTCCGCAGCAAAGAACTCCTCTGGTGTTACGCCCAGATAGTCGCAGATGTAGAAGAACATGGACATGGACGGCAGGTTCACGCCGTTTTCAATGTTGTTGATATACCCGGCACTCTGGCCCAGGGAAAGGCTCATGTCCCGGGCTGACACGCCCTTGGCCTGCCGCAGCTGCGACACCCGCCGGGCAAATTCCTCTTTTTCCATGGGCCACCTCCAAGTTTTTTGATAATTATACTATATGGATTTGACATTATCGCCCGGTTTAACAGGATATTTTCTTGACATAGCTATTTTGAGTAGTTATAATAAAGAAAAGTACTGTGGTGAGTAGAAAGAGAGGGAAAAGACGATAATGGAAACAACCATTACTTGGTATACACTGTTCGTGAGCGTCTGGATTATCACCGGTATTATTGGACACGAAAGGGAAGGATTTTGGAAGTTCTTCTTCTGGCTGCTGACGGCAGGCGCATTGTTTTGGGTGGGCTGGAAGGTGACAGACGGCAACGGATTGGTTTCGGTGATTCTGGCGGCGGTCTACCTTGTGTGGATTATTGTTGCCGAACCAATAAAGCACAAGCGACAGGAGAAACGCAATCAAGCACGACTGAAAGAAGAAAAACGGAAGGAAGATGCAAAAAAGCAGGCGGCGCTTGCAAGGCAAAAGGAGCTGGAGGATAAGTACGCCGACAGCCCCCTGACCCGGAAGATCATCGAGGCCATCAGTGACGGAACCGGCCGTCTGCCGGAGGAGATCACCATTTATAACAACCATGTCACCGGCCGCACCAATGGCCAGATGAGAACCTTCGATTTTGCCACTAACCGGGTGCCGTTTTTTGAGCCTTCATGCTTCATACCCACAAACACAGACTATCATCTACTATTCGGATCGAAGGTAGCTCTCGGAAATGCCATCAACCGCATATTGCATGAGCAGTATGAAGTACATGACGACCATAGACATGATGCTGATCACCGCTACAACGATAACCATGAGTGGGTCCCTGTCACTCGCTATACCTCCAATCACGTTCTGCTGCGTCTCAAGGCCACCAACCACTGGTAAGACCCCCGCGCGGGATTATGAATAACAAGGAGGATTACAACATGGCGCGCTGCTACTATCTGGACTACATCAGCAAGGGGTTTCTCAGCAGCTATGACAACGACGAATATGTCTGCAAGCTGTGCGGCAAGCGGTTTGCCACCAACGACCCCCAGGTGAAGTACACCTGCAACCCCGACTACGGCGAGGAATACAAGAAGTGTCCCGTCTACCGCGACCGCCGCTGACCGAACGCACAAAGCAAGCCCCGGGCCACGCCCGGGGCTTTCAGCTTGTCAAAAAAAGTTATTGACAAGCTGAAAGCTCCCTGTCTTATGCGAGACAGGGAGCTTTTGTATCAGGGGATCAATAATATTTCACCAGGCCCGACAGCAGCAGGGTGGGAAGCAGCAGCAGCGCCAGAAATGCCAGCATGTACAGCGGCGACAGGGCCGCAAAATCACCGGCCGTGGTGAGATAGTACGACAGCACCAGGCCGCACAGGCCGCCGATCCAGCCGAGCGCCGTGGACCAGCGCACCGCCTGACACATGCGCTGGCTGCCGATGACGGTTTCCGCCATGGGCAGCAGACCGTCCCGGTAGATGATGGCATTGGGGGCCTCCCCACGCTGGCCGGTAAGGTCCGCCAGGGCCAGGCGGGTGGCGACCCCGGGATAGATGGGCCGGGCGTTGAGCCGGAATTTCCGCTTGAGCATGTTGGGGGTGATGTTGACGCCCCGGGTGGCCAGCACCGGCGTGACCCGGTTGCGGCGCAGGGCCCGCAGGGCCCACTCCACGTTCCGGGAGGGCAGGTACTTCACCACGAAGATGGCGGCCAGCCTGCCGTCCACCGACATAAAGACGCCGGTGTCCATTTTCAGGTCACGGGGCAGGGTGATCCGGCGCTTTTTCATGAAATAGGCACTGCCCATGGCCACGGTGGCCCCGCGGATGGTGCAGTCTACGCCGCCGTCCTCGTAATAGTGGAGATCGTGGGCGTCATAGCGGAAGCTGACCTGACCGTCCATCAGCTGCTGGAACAGAGGGGTCAGCTGACTGCCGGCGGCACGGCACAGAGCCTCGGCATAGGCCAGAGCCTGGTTGATCTCCTCGCCGTATACCTTCAGACCGTTGAGCTCCACCGTGCCCACCGGGGCGGAGGCGGGACCCTCCTTCCCCTTCTTTTGCAGGGACAGGACCCCGGCGGGGAACAGGTCCTCGTCCGTTACCACCACCCGGCGGGCGGCGGAGATGGCCCGGGCACCCTTCCAGCCTGCCACGGCACAGCCGCTTTTGTGCAGGCGGCGGCACAGCAGGGACAGGGGCAGCGTCCCGGACAGAGGCAGGGACAGAGGCACCGTGGCCGACAGCAGCGCCGACCACAGCCAGAGAAAACGGTTCATCTGATGGCTGGCCAGTGCCGCCACCAGGGCCAGCACCGTGGCCAGGGCCAGATACAGCGGCGTCAGGATGGGCTGCCAGCGGGCGGCAGGGTCCGGAGACTGCCACAGACGGTAAAAGCCCTCCAGACGGCCCTGCTGCTTGCAGGCGCCGGCGGCGGTGACGGAGGCCACATACGGGGGAACGCCGCCCAGCTGGGCCAGGCGGAAGCTGTCGTACCGGGCACGGGCGGCACGGTATTGACCGCAGACGCACAGATACAGCAGCGCCGCCGCCGGGGCGGCAAAGGGCAAATTCGGACAATTCCCCAGAAACAGACACCAGGCGCTGTCCGCCAGGGCCACCAGGCCGCACAGCAGCGCCGCCGCCGGGGCGGTGACCCGGCCATGGCGCAGATGCTCCCATGCCTTCTGCCACAGGTGGGGGCACAGCAGCAGGCACAGGATCAGCAGCCCTGCCGGGATGCCGCAGCGCAGCCACACATGGTCGTACCACCCCTGGGACAGCACATCCAGGCCGTCAATAACGGCCACGATGACCGTCAGCAGGGCGGGCAGGGCCAGCAGCATGCGCTGCCGGTGGGTCCGGGCGCACTGCCATTTGGCCTCCCGGGCGGCGTCGTCCATGGTGGGCTCCGGCTCCGGCGGTTCCTCCGGGGCGTCCGTGGGTTCCTCCAGATCCCGGGCGGGAATGCGGTCCCGGAACCACTGAACGGCGGCGGACAGACGCTGCTTCAGAGGCGTCCGTTCCGGCAGAACGGCGTCCTCGTCGTCCTCCTCCGGCTCCAGGCCGGGCTCGTCGGGGTCCTCCTGCCGGGCCTGTATCCGGCGGCGCAGCTTATCCAGGGGATTCTCCCGGGGGGGAGGGGGCGTGTCGTCCGGGCGGTATTCCGGCTCGGAAACGGGCTCCGGTCCGGCTTTCGGTTCGCTTTCCGGCTCCGGCTGAGGCTCCGGGGCCGGGTCCGGTATGGACTCCGGGGCCGGCTCCGGTATGGGGGAGGGCTTCTCCGCAGGCGCACCGGAGCCAAACTCCTCCAGTATCTCGTCTACGGTATAGTGCTCCTCCGGCGGCGTGGGCCGCATGTCTTGCTTACTCATAGAAGCTCCTTGCTGTTATCCCCGGCGCTGGCGCACGGCCTCGTACAGCAGAATGGCTGCGGCCGCCGACGCATTCAGGGAGGAAATGTGCCCCTTCATGGGGATGCTGACCAAAAAATCGCAGTTTTCCGCCACCAGGCGGCTCATGCCGTCGCCCTCGGAGCCGATGACGATAGCCGCGGGACCCTTCAGGTCGGCGCTGTACAGGTCCGTGGAGGCCCCGGCGGCGGTGCCGAAGATCCAGACCCCCTGCTTTTTCAGGTCCTTCAGGACGGAGGTAAGGTTGGCCACCCGGGCCACCGGCAGATAGCTGACGGCTCCGGCGGAGGTCTTGCCCACGATGGCGGTGAGGCCGGCGGACCGGCGCTTGGGGATGATGAGCCCGTGGGCCCCGGCGCACTCGGCGGTGCGGAGGATGGCCCCCAGATTGTGGGGGTCGGAGATCTCGTCGCACACCACCAGCAGGGGCGGCTCCCCCTTGGCGGCGGCGCTGTCCAGAATGCTCTGGATGCTGACGTATTCCCGGACGGCGGCCAGGGCGATGACTCCCTGGTGGGCGTGGGTGCGGCTCATGGCGTCCAGCTTCCGCCGGTCGGCCTCCACCACAACAACCCCGGCATCCCGGGCCCGGGAGGCAATGTGGCCCAGGGTCTTGTCCGTCTCGCCCTTGGCCAGGTAAATTTTGTCGATGGCCGTTCCGGCCCGCAGGGCCTCGATCACGGCGTTCCGGCCCTCGATGATGCCGTCGGCCTCCGCCTGGGGCATGGGCCGTCTGTTTTCGTTGTCTTTCATGGCGCGATATCCTCGTTTTCGACGATTTTTCTTCAGTATACCATATTCTTCGGGCAAGATAAAGCGCCGGGGACACAAATTTTTCGCCATTTTTCCCGGCGGCCTTCCTTGTAACGGAGAGAAAAATGTGGTATGATAAGTTATTAAATTCGGAAAGTGCCGCCTATTTTACGAAAACGGGCGGCTGGGAGGTTTCCATTGGACAGAAAGCAAGTTCTTCTCGACGACGGGCAGATGGCCCGCCAGCGGGAGTTTACCGAGAAAATACACGATATCCACCGGGCCCGGGGCCGGACGCCTCTGGCGATGGTGGACACCTTCGGCTGCCAGCAGAACGTGGCCGACAGCCAGCACATTCTGGGGATGCTGCGGGATATGGGGTGCGATTTCACCGACGATCCGGCCCGGGCGGACATTGTGGTCATGAATACCTGCGCCATCCGGGACCATGCGGAAAAGCGGGTTTACGGCACCCTGGGCGCCCTGACCCACACGAAAAAGGCGAACCCGGAGCAGATCATATGCCTGTGCGGCTGCATGGCCCAGCGGCCGGAGGTGGCCCGGAGGGTCCGGGAGAGCTATCGCCATGTGGACCTGGTGTTCGGGCCCCAGGCCCTGTGGAAGTTCCCGGAGCTGCTGTACCGGGTGTATACCCGCCGGGGGCGGGTGTTCTCCGTGGAGAACGAGCACGGCTCCATTGCCGAGGGAATGCCCGTGGTCCGGGAGGGCCGGGTTCGGGCGTGGGTGTCCATCATGTATGGGTGCAACAACTTCTGCTCATACTGCATCGTCCCCTACGTCCGGGGCCGGGAGCGCAGCCGCTCCCCGGAGAAGATCGTGGAGGAGGTCCGCCAGCTGGCGGCGGAGGGGTATAAGGAGATCACCCTGCTGGGCCAGAACGTCAACTCCTACGGCAAGGACCTGCCGGAGCCCTGGGACTTTGCGGACCTGCTGCGGGAGCTGGACAAGATCGACGGCGACTATCTGATCCGCTTTATGTCGTCCCAGCCCAAGGACGCCGGCTATAAGCTGTTCGACACCATGGCCCAAAGCCGCCATGTGGCCCATCAGCTGCACCTGCCGGTGCAGTCCGGCTGCGACCGGGTGCTGCGGGCCATGAACCGCCCCTATGACCGGGCGAAATATCTGGACCTGATCGGCTATGCCCGGAAGGTCATGCCGGACCTGGTGCTGACCTCCGATGTGATCATCGGCTTCCCCGGCGAGACCGAGGCCGAGGCCATGGAGACCGTGGACCTGGTGCGGCAGGTGGAGTTCGACGCCCTGTTTACCTTCATCTTCTCCCCCCGGCCCGGTACGCCGGCGGCCAAAATGGACGACCCCGTTCCCCGGGCGGAAAAGCAGAAATGGTTCGATATGCTGTGCAATACGCAGAATGAGATATCCGCCCGGCTCCACGCCGGGTATGTGGGCCGGACCCTGCGGGTGCTGGTGGACGGCGAAACCGACGACGCCCGGTGGCCCCTGTCCGCCCGGACGGCGGGGGGACGGCTGGTGCACCTGGTGGGGGACAAGTCCGCCCTGGGCCAGTATCGGGACGTGAAGATCACCGACAGCAACACCTGGGCCCTGTTCGGGGAGATGCTGTAAACCATATCCCACATAGTTTTGCACTTTTCAACAATGTTTTCCACCACCATTCGACAGATACGCCGCCTATGCGGCAGAAAGCGCGGGTGAAACCATGGCAGAGCTGACCCCCATGATGAAGCAGTATCTGCAGATCAAGGAACAGAATCAGGACGCCATCCTGTTTTTCCGGCTGGGAGATTTTTACGAGATGTTCGGCGACGACGCCCGGAAGGCGTCCAAGGAGCTGGACCTGACCCTGACCACCCGGGATAAGGACAAGAACAAGAGCTTCGAGGAGAAGATCCCCATGTGCGGGATCCCCTATCACGCCTCGGATGCGTATATCGCCCGGCTCATCGCCAAGGGCTACAAGGTAGCCATCTGCGAGCAGACCCAGGACCCTGCCACGGCCAAGGGCCTGGTGGACCGGGACATCATCCGGGTGGTGACCCCCGGCACGGTCATTGACGCGGCCTGCCTGGAGGAGGGACGCTCCAACTTCTGCGCGGGGCTGTATCTGGACGACACCTGCGCGGGCTTCAGCGTGTGCGACATCTCCACCGGCAAGACCCACGTCACCGCCTTCCAGGGTCCGGACCGGGCGGAGCACCTGCTCAACGAGCTGGGGCGGTTTTCCCCGGCGGAGGCGGTGGTGAACCAGGCGGCCTACGACTGCGGGCCGCTGCTGAGTCTGATGCAGGATAAGCTCCACTGCCATGTGGAGCGGCTGAGTGCCGGACGCTTTCAATTGCAGGAGGCGGAAAGGACCGTCCGGCGGCAGTTCGGCGATGAGGCCGCAGGACGGCTTCCCAAGGGGAATCCCGCGGCGGCGCTGTCGCTGGGAGCCCTGCTGGGCTATCTCCACGAGACGCAGAAAACCGACCTGCGCCATGTGGACGACCTGGACTATTATCAGCAGGGGCAGTTCATGGAGCTGGACCTGACGGCACGGCGGAACCTGGAGCTGACGGAGACCCTGCGCAGCAAGGAGAAGAAGGGGAGCCTCCTCTGGGTGCTGGACAAGACCAAGACCCCCATGGGCGGGCGGATGCTCCGCAGCTGGCTGGAGCGGCCCCTGCTGTCCGTAACGGCCATCACCCGCCGCAGCGGCGCCGTGGGCCAGCTGGTGGACCACACCATGATCCGGGAGGAGCTGGCCCTGGCCCTGACGGGCATCGGCGACATGGAGCGCCTGGTGGGCCGCATTGTATACGGCACCGCCGGGGGCCGGGACGTGGTATCCCTGAAAAACGCCATGGCCCGGCTTCCCCATGTGAAGGAGCTGCTGTCGGCCTTTGACCGGGGCCGCCTGGGGGAGCTGGCCCAGCTGGACCCCCTGGAGGACCTGACGGACCTCATCGGCCGCACCCTGTGCGACGATCCCCCCTTCTCCGTCCGGGAGGGGGAGTTCATCCGGGACGGCTTCGACCCGGAGGTGGACCGCCTGCGGAGCATCCTCCATGGCGGCAAGGGCGTCATCGCCTCCATGGAGGCCGCCGAAAAGGAGAAAACCGGCATCCGCACCCTGAAGATCGGATACAACAAGGTATTCGGATACTACATCGAGGTGTCCAACTCCTTCAAGGACCAGGTGCCGGATACCTATATCCGCAAGCAGACCCTGGTCAACGGCGAGCGGTACATCACCCAGGAGCTGAAGGACCTGGAGCACGACATTCTGTCCGCCTCGGACCGGGTGTCGGCCCTGGAGTATGAGCTGTTCACCCGCCTGCGGCAGGAGCTGAGCGGCCATGTGGCCCGGATCCAGGCCACGGCCGCCGCCGTGGCGGAGGCGGACTGCCTGTGCTCCCTGGCGGCGGTGGCAGTGAAGAACAACTACTGCTGCCCGGCGGTGGACGAGTCCGGGGTCATCGAAATTCACCAGGGACGCCACCCGGTGGTGGAGGCCATGCGGCCGGAGGCCCTGTTTGTGCCCAACGACACCTATATGGGCCGCACCGAGGACCGGGTGTCCATCATCACCGGCCCCAACATGGCGGGCAAATCCACCTATATGCGCCAGGTGGCGCTGATGGTCCTGATGGCCCAGATCGGGTCCTTTGTCCCGGCCAAGGCCGCAAGACTTGGCATCGTGGACCGGATCTTCACCCGCATCGGGGCCTCCGACGACCTGTCGGCGGGACAGTCCACCTTTATGGTGGAGATGACGGAGGTCAGCGACATTCTGCGCACCGCCACCGCCGACAGCCTGCTGATCCTGGACGAGATCGGCCGGGGCACCTCCACCTTTGACGGCATGAGCATCGCCCGGGCGGTGCTGGAATACTGCGCCGACCCCAAGCGCCTGGGGGCCAAGACCCTGTTTGCCACCCACTATCACGAGCTGACCGCCATGGAGGGGACCCTTCCCGGCGTGAAGAACTATAACATCGCCGTCCGCACCCGGGGGGAGGAGATCGTGTTCCTGCGGAAGATCGTCCCCGGCGGCGCGGACCGCAGCTACGGCATCGAGGTAGCCAAGCTGGCGGGCCTGCCGGAGGCGGTGGTGTCCCGGGCCAGGAAGATCCTCCGCCAGCTGGAGGAGGAGTCCGGCCGTCCGGCGGCGGCCCCCGCCCCCCGGGAGGACCAGGTGTCCTTTGCCGCCGTGGCCGAGGGAGAGGTCATCGACCGGCTGCGCCGGGCCCAGGTGGACTCCCTGACGCCCCTGGAGGCCCTGCAGCTGCTGTATGAGCTGAAAAAGAAGCTGACGTAACACGAAAGGACAACGCTATGCCTGATATTCAATGCCTGCCCCGGCACGTGGCGGACCTGATCGCCGCCGGCGAGGTGGTGGAGCGGCCCGCCAGCGTGGCCAAGGAGCTGCTGGAAAACGCCCTGGACGCCGGGGCCACCGCCATCGTGGCGGAGGTGCAGCACGGGGGCCTCACCTATCTGCGGATGACGGACAACGGCTGCGGCATCGCGCCCCAGCAGCTGCCCACGGCGTTTCTGCGCCATGCCACCAGCAAGCTGCGCACCGCCGGGGACCTGGCTGCCATCGGCACCCTGGGCTTCCGGGGCGAGGCGCTGGCCGCTATTTCCGCCGTGTCCCGGGTGGATATTTTCACCCGCCAGACCGGGGCCCAGACCGGGGCCTCCCTGCATCTGGAGGGGGGCGTGCCGGGCCAGGTGGAGGAGATCGGGTGCCCGGAGGGCACCACCATCTGCGTGCGGGACCTGTTTTACAACACCCCCGCCCGGATGAAA
>OKSW01000674.1_pt1 | contig 12758 bp, 13 predicted proteins | sample 1606351 | NCBI WGS metagenome assembly OKSW01 (sample SAMEA3879565, study PRJEB24766) | human gut metagenome | biome: human-associated habitat; feature: feces | place: USA | collected 1985/1987 | reverse complement strand
GTCGATGATACTCACTATTTCATGGCCACGCTCCAAAGCGATCTGCTCTATCATGTGACCCATCTTGCCATAGCCGATTAATGCGATTTTCATATTTTTCAAGTAATATGCTGATATTTTCTCTCGCAAAGATAGGGATTTGACTTGAATTTCATTACTTTTGTTAGTAAAAATAAACTTTTCAGCCCTTGCACCATGGAAAAGCTGCTGCACTACATCTGGAAATACAAACTCTTTCCGCTCAAACCGTTGCAAACCACAGACGGCCTGACGGTGGAGGTCATCGACCCGGGAACACTCAACCGAGACGCAGGTCCTGACTTTTTCAACGCCAAAATCAAACTGGACGGTACGACATGGGTGGGCAACATCGAGATTCACGGACGGGCCGCCGACTGGTACGCCCACGGGCATCACGAAGACACCCACTACAACAACGTCATCCTGCATGTGACGGAAACAGCCGACCGCCCCGTCGTCACACAAGACGGGAAGACGCTTCCGCAACTCATCGTGGAAGTGCCCGGCTATCTGCGCGAAAACTACGAAGAATTATGCCGGACAACGGATTATCCGCGATGCCATCGCATCATTCCCCAAATCGACCCGTTCACGGTGCACAGTTGGATGAACGCCCTGCTTTACGAACGGTTGGAACAACGTGCACAAACCGTAGCCGCCCGTGTGGAAAAGCTGCAAGGCGATTGGGAACGGGCTTACTTCATCACCTTGTCCCGTAATTTCGGTTTCGGCATCAACGGGGATGCTTTCGAAGCGTGGGCACAGCATATCCCGTTGCAAGCCGTGGCACACCACCGCGACAACCTGTTCCAGATAGAAGCCATATTCATGGGACAGGCCGGACTGTTGGACTTCGATACCATTCCGAAGAAATACCGCGATGAAGCCATCGACGATGATTATTATCCCCGGTTGAAACGGGAATATGACTATCTGGCACATAAGTTTGCCCTTACGCCCATGGACGCGGCAGCCTGGAAATTCCTTCGCCTGAGACCGCAAAACTTTCCCCATGTGCGCATCGCGCAGCTCACCCAACTGTATTATAACCAAACGGCCGGATTTTCCCGGTTATTGGAAGCCCGGACATTGGAGGAACTGCACGACATGCTCTCCACACACGCCACCCCCTATTGGGAGTCGCACTATATTTTCGGATGTCCAAGCCACAAAAATACCAAGGCCCTGACGGTTGGCTCATTGAACCTTATCACCATCAACACCGTCGTCCCACTGCTGTATGCCTACGGACAAACCCATGGTAATGACAAATATTGCGAACGGGCCTTGCAATTCTTAGAACCGATCAAGGCGGAAAACAACTATATCACACGCCAATGGGCCGAATGCGGCATCAAAGTGGACAGCGCGTCGGATTCGCAAGCGCTCATCCAACTGAAAAAAGAGTATTGCGACCGGAAATACTGCCTGCATTGCCGCTTCGGCTACGAATTCCTGAAACGAAAAAACACTTCTGAATAAAATGAAAACGGATTATATCTTTGAACTGGAGATGAAGGTACGCGACTATGAATGCGACCTGCAAGGCATCGTAAACAATGCCAACTACCAACATTATATCGAACACACCCGGCACGAGTTCCTGCTCGCACAAGGCATCAGTTTTGCCGACTTGCACGCACAGGGCATAGACGCAGTGGTGGCACGGCTGAACATGGCCTTCAAAACACCCCTGAAAAGCGGAGACCGTTTCGTCAGCAAACTGCGCCTAGAGAAAGAAGGTATCAAATATGTATTCTATCAGGACATTTTCCGCCTGCCGGACATGAAATGTTGCCTGAAGAGCCAGGTAGATACCGTATGCCTGATAGAAGGCCGTTTGGGAACTTGCCGCGAACTGGACGACATCGTGCCGAAACCGGAAGATTAAGCTTATGACCGAACAGGAAACCATCTATACCATGGCACTGACGCGTACCCCACGCGTCAATACAGCCACCCAACACCGTCTGATGGAGGAGTTGGGCAGCGCAACGGCCGTATTCGACCACTGCCGCCATATCCGTGATTTTTATCCCGACGCTTCAGACAAACTGGCTGCCGCACTACAAGAAATGGAAGCCCAAGTGCCCCGTGCGGAAGAAGAACTGGAATTCAGCCAGAAACACCATATCAAATGTTTGTGCTACCACGATACAGATTATCCCTCACGCCTTCGGGAATGCGACGACGCTCCTTTGCTCCTTTATTATAAAGGCAATGCAGACCTGAACCGGACACATGTCATCAACATGGTGGGTACGCGCCACTGCACGGAATACGGGAAAGACATTTGCCGCCGCTTCGTGGACGAATTGGCTACCCTTTGTCCTGACGTGTTGGTGGTAAGCGGGTTGGCCTACGGGATAGACATCCACAGCCATCGTGCGGCATTGGACAACGGACTGGATACCGTAGGCGTACTGGCACACGGATTGGACCAGATATATCCCCGCCTGCACCGCGACACGTGGCAGGCATGGCGGATGCCACCATCGTGGTGGAATCGGCCGAAAAGGGCGGCGCATTGATTACGGCAGACATCGCCACGAGCTACCACCGCGATGTGTTCGCCTTTCCAGGCCGCGTGAGCGACCCTTACTCACAAGGCTGCAACCGCCTGATACGGGACAGCAAAGCTGCCCTGCTGCAAAACGCGCAAGATTTCGTGGAAGCCATGGGATGGCAATCTCGTTCATCGGAAAAGCAAAAAGCCGACGGCATACAAGGCGAACTATTCCCCGACTTGTGCGAAGAGGAACAGCGTATTGTGGACTGCCTGCGCCAGTCGGAATGCCTGCAAATCAACGCACTGGCCGTGGCGACCAACCTTCCGGTACATAAACTCAGTGCGTTTCTCTTCAATCTGGAAATGAAAGGCGTGGTCAGACTTTTAAGTGGAGGAATGTACCGGTTGGCATGAAGAAGGAATCAAGAATATACATCTTGTTACATTCTCTTTTTCATCCGCAACACACTCATCAAAATGATACAAATTCAAACGAACCTGCAACATGGGAGAAAATGCCTTTTAAGAATTTGGTATATTTTTGCAACGGGGTTGGATGTTCCAATCTCATAATCATTAAATACACGAAAAAGATGAAGACATTAACAAAAGGTATTTTGGGAGTTGCTATTACCGCAGCATGCGCGTATTGTGGGTATACCACCTATGATTCTTACATTTACCAACAAGAAAACGCCTTGTTGCTCGCCAACGTGGAAGCGTTGGGACAGAATGAATCAGGACCATTAGGACCATCAGAATGCCCCGGCCCTGAAATTTATTCCATATCTGGTGTAATCGATGCACAACTGAGTTCTAAAACACATAAAAACGACTCAACAGATGTAGTCACAGTATATGCATGTAAGAAATGTGTTGCAACAGGAAGCGGAAGCTTACAAGGCACCAACAATTTGTATTTTGATTTTAGATATGAAAATGAAAGAGAGGAACCGTGTGACGGTAAACATTATAATTTGCCATCATTTTAATAAAGATGAAAATGAATTTAAGCAAAATATTGGCAACCATTATCATGGGACTTATATATGCTTCATGCACACCATCTGAGCATTTAAACAATATAAAAGTCGAACTTTTTGATAGTGGACATTCACTTACATTCTCTTCTTTTTTGGAGGGATATAAAATTATATCGCTATCTTCTGATACCTCTGAAGCCATTGTACACTACCCAGACAGGTTATTGTTCTTCGACAATAGAATTTTCGTCATGGATAGAGGAGGAAATAAAATCATCATGTATGATAGGAATGGGAAATTCCTCAAATCCACAGCAAAAATGGAGGGACGAGGACACAATGAATATATTCGGGTAATTGATGCCTCTATAGATGAAAAAGACAAAAAACTCTACGTACATTGTGACGCACCTTACCAAATGATGATATTCGACCTCGACCTCAATTTGGAAAAAATAATTCCTATGGATTATTATATGGGAGAAATAGCCATAGAAGGGAATCAACTTTATGGAATTTGTTACAATGAACCGAAAGATGGAGGCGGCTATAGATTTGTTACAGTAGACAAAAAGGACTTAAAAAAAGAACCCACAACACTCTTATCGTTTGAAAATGCAATAATAGGAAGATGGACATTGGGAAAATCCCTCATGCCTTGCCATGACGGAGTCTATGTTTGCCTACCATTCGATACTCGAATCTACAAATTCAAAGATGCAACTGTCACGGAAGAATATAACATGGATTTCGGAGAGAAGGGCCTCATTGAACATCCCGTGACCAAAGATATGAACCCAAGATGGTTTGATAAAAACTATCGCGACATCAATTGGTCTATTGTGAACATGACCGAATCTGATTCCATATTATTATTCAATACCAATAAAGCACACGCATTCATCATGAACAAGAACCAATACAAATGTAGTGGGTACTTGAATTTCGACAATGATATATTCCCTATCGCATGTGCAAGAATAATTCCATCACAAGGGCTGTCAAATGGAGTGGTTTACTTCACAATACCTAGTTCCATAGAAAACATGTTGGAACAAGTCAAGAAAGGCAATGAGCCATTGACACCTGCCATAAAAGAAATTAAGCAAAAGTTCGACCCTGACGGCAATCCTATGCTCATTGTTTGGGATATCAAATAATAAATCTCCGGCAGAAGTACTCCCTGCCGGAGATTTTCTCCTTAAAAACATGTCAAACCCAAAGAACAATCAAATGAAACACAATATTTTTTTATACACCGCCCTTCTGGCCTGCCTTTCATGCAGCACGAAACAAAAAGTGACGGTAGAATACAAGGACTACCGCCCCCTCAACATGTCGTCGTTCATCACCCTCCAAAAGAACATCCTGCTGGACACTCCGACAGAGGAAAAGCGTACCATAGAAGACTTTCTCCATATCGGACGGCTGCTTTTCGCCCAAGACAAACTGTACGTAATGGATGACAGGGGAAACAAAATCCTGATGTTCGACGATGAGGGAAAGTTCCTCAAATCCATAGGCGGTGCAGCAGGAGAAGTTTCCGGAAACCGCCTCAAAATACAGGATGCCGCCCTTGACGCACAATCACAAAAGCTCTATGCCTATTGCAGCACAACTTGCCAAATCATGGTGTTCGATCTCGACCTGAATGTGGAAAAGACCATCCCAATGGTTACTCCTTTTCTCGAAATCGGGTTGGACGGAAACTGCCTGTATGCCATCCGGACATCCCTGAAAAGAGACGGCTGCGAGCTTGTGGCGTTCGACAAGAACAGGTTGGAGGACGCGCCTTCCGTCTTGTGGAAACAAGCAGGTATCCCTTCCGGGAAACAAACTCCCGGAGAAACATCCATCCTGCCCGGAAAATCGCTTTCCCCTTCCAAGAACGGCACCTATGCAAGCTTGCCGCAAAGCAACCGGATTTGCCAAATACAGAACGGGAAAATCACGGCAACCTACAACTTGGATTTTGGCGGGCAAGCCCCTCAATCCGCTTCCTATAACATCTACAACATCTGTGCCTCGGACTCCTTCCTGATTTTCAACACGGACAGCTCTAAGTCATGGTTCATCCTGAACCGAAAGACCGGAAAATGCATCGTAGATGAAAACCTGCGCAACGACGTGTGCCTTGGGCAGAATTCCCGGATCATCCCCGTGCAAGGGAAGGACAACGGGTTGGCATACGACATGCCGGCCGTAGTCGTGTCACAAACGCTGCAGCACCTCAAAAAGCACAAGGAGGAATTCGAGCAATTCGACCAAATGAAATTATATCGTCCTTACCTGCCTTTCCTCGAAAAGGACATCGCTCCACAGGACAATCCGATGCTATATCTTTGGGAAATCAAGTAATAAGCAACAGCCGGTATTCACAACTGCAGTTCATAAAAACATCCCAAAAGTTTGCGTCTAACTTTTGGGATGCAGTTCAGAATTCAGCCGCCAAACAAACTGTTATTGTACTTGCCCGATCACGATCCAATAATCTTCCGAATCCAAATGAGGGACATCTCCTAATGCTTGGAAAAACGGATATTTCTCCAAATAGTTTTCAGGCATCGAAAGCAAGCTCTCCATATTGGCAGCCGTAACAAATGTCAAAAACGTACCATCCGGACAAACCGTCACAGGCTTGCCCAACAGGACAGCATAGGGCATTTCCATGTGATTGAACACGGATACATTCAAAGTATTTGTGTCCATCACGCACTGGACATCCTTATCCGTAGCAAAAAACAAAAGATTCCTATACATAGCTACATTTTTCAGAAAACGCACGCCCTCAAACGCTATGGTTTTCCGGACAAGCTGTCTACGGTCTTTTTCTTTCAGGATGTCCTCTGTAAGGTTTTGGCTTCCGAAATCAAAGTTGTATACCGGCCGAGCCTCATCCTCATCCACGGCATATAATACATAATCAAACGGATTGGTAAAGAACAAACGGCCACCGCTTGCAAAGACTCCCCCACCGTTACTGATAAGCATGTGGGGAATTTCTTTAGGATACGGTATTTCTTTCCGTTTATTGCCAGCCTTATTAAAAATTGTCAGGTTGCATTCCCCCAAGATGTTATTATAAACCACCAGACTGTCTGTCCCACAAAGGATAAACCCTGTACCTGCACAAACCTCTATTTTATGATGATAATGCCCCTCGGCATCGTAACAAGTAATCCGTTGGGTTGAAGAATCAAACAAATAAATATTACCTTGCTCGTCCACGGTAAAATCATCTAAAGAAAGATACTCTCCCGAAGCCCTTCCTAACTTTTTGAGCGTGTGCCTCAAGTGCCCCTCCTTGTCAAAAGTGAACAGTGCCATCTGTTTTTGGTCAAGCACATAGATAAGAGAATCCATCATGCAAACCTTATCCACTGATGAAACCATCCCATCGGCCTGCAAAGGTACCAAACAAGAAACAGACAGCAAATGCTCCACACTGTCACACCCTTCAACATCCAAATCTACCTTGACGGTAATGGAGTCTGTTTGGGATGAAGAACTACATCCTGCCCATAAAAGGCAGGAACAAAACAGAGCGATATAAATTAATTTTTTGACCATTCTCCGCAAGTTGTAACTACTCCGTTCAAACTTTCATAACAAATATCATCATCATCTCCTGTATTCTTACAATATGTAATCGCAGACTGGCAAGTCCGTTTCCATGAAATAGAAACACCATTTTCATTAACCTCTGTTTTGAATTCCGTATTGCTACTAAATTTTGTATCATTAATATATCGAGAGTACTCTCCACTTGTGGTACTTTCACCATCTTGTGCCAAAGCTTCTATATTAGCCAAGAGCAAATAATCTGTTTCCTGTGCATTTTCATAATCTTGGTACCCCCGGTAAAACGCAAACGCCATAGTAAAAGCAAATGCCGACAACGCAAATAATTTAGCCTTAGTCATGTTAAGTATATTTTAATTAGACAAATAAGATTAATATTTACCCTTAATAGGGATTTGGTATAAAATACGAATAAAACATGAATAGAGCAAGAAAAGCAGATTTTATTTTGGAAAAATAACAGTATAGTTATTTATTTCTCCCCTCCACGCCCTCTTATTGTGAATTTTTATTTCATTCGAATATACTTTCCTGATGTGCCTTACCACTTTTTTCTATTTCATCTTCGACCGATGCCTGTTTTACACACCTCAAAAAGCACATATTTACTTTCAAAAAGACAAAATTATAAAAAAGACTCTATTGGTATATGATCTTTTTGCCATAAAAACATAAAATAAGGCTACAAAACGGTAAATCAGTAATAGGCCAATACTGCGATATTTGCAAACAGACGTACTTCTGCCCGCAAATTCCGCAAGGATTTCAAGGTTCCGTCCGGGTTCCGCAAAGCTGTCAGAATGAAAGTATGTTAAAAATAGAAGCCGTTTCGCAATACATATCCCAACGTAGTATTAAGCCGTTTCTTTTGGACGAACAAAGCAAATACCGTACCTTTGAAAGAAATATAAAAAGGCTATGGAACAAAGTATCTGGCAAGAGATAGGACAGCTATACCAAAAGTTTCAAGAACTGGGCATCAGGGAAGCGGTAAACTATGAGAAGTACTACCACGATTCACCCTTGGGTGGATGGCAACGGCAGGACAGCGCGTTTGCTGATGAATTATATCCAATTCTACTGTAACCTTTTCACGACCAAGATATTCAGGGAAGAATATATTCTTTCCTTACGTCGCTCACAAGAAGAAGAAACCAACCAACCGTTCTTGGATTTCATGGCATCCCAATTAAAAAAATCGCTTTCTTTGGAGATTGAGAAGTTCAATGCTTCACAGAAGAAAGGTTTTGGCTTTCTATTCTAAAACATATCAGGAGCAGCTTTTTCGTCTATGATTTTATCATTTTGCCCTTACTCTTTAAGTTCCAAAATATATATTTGTTTCTCTGAACTGTCATCAAAATCTCCTCCCGTAAAATCCCCGAATTTATGGATAATATTAAATCCAATTTGTTTGAGATATGAATTTAACTCTTGGGGAAAAAACAATCTCATGTCCATATTCTGGACTGAATGAAATTTATCGTCAATAAAATATTGCCACTTTATACGATTAATTTGAGATGCGCTTTCATAGTGCATGCTTTGTTTTATCAACACTCTTCTTCCATCATTGGTTGTATATTCTGTAATAACTTGTTGCTTCCTCTCGTTTTCAACAATATATTGGATATTAGGATTGAAGCAGTCCAATAAAAACAAACCTTTTTCTTTCAAATGATTTCTTACGACTTTCAACGCATCAAATAAATCCTCATTTTTATACAAATGATGGATTGAATTAAACGGAATAAAAATAAGATCAAATTTTTCTCCTAAGTTCAGCTCTCTAATATCTGCCTCAATGAAATCTATTTTTAACTCAGCTTGAAATGCTTTCTCCCTTGCCCGTTCAAGCATGGATAAAGTATAATCAACTCCCTTAATATTATAACCATCCTTTGCTATTGGAATCGTAAGCCTACCCGTTCCACAGCAGAGTTCAAGTATTTTGGCATCTTTATTTTGAGGCAGCCATTTTTTGTAAAACTCCAAATCGGACAGAGATTTATTCAACCCATCATAAATATCTGCATTATAAATAAAATCACCGACTTTATAATCTGTATTCATATTCTTTATTTTAACAGCTCACGATTTTGATTATCACCACTTTCCAATATGCTCATTTGATGGATAGCTATTTGGTTTAACTTAACAAGACGTTCACGTTGTGTCATATTCTGTTCGATAAACACGGCATTTAGATTCTCCATATTCGACAAACAGATAAGTTCATTGATAGTAGCATAATCACGGATGTTTCCTTTCAGTTCGGGATTCGCTTCTCTCCATTGTTTTGCTGTCATACCGAACATCGCCACGTTCAGCACGTCGGCCTCATTGGCATAAATAATGCTTGCTTGCATTGGTGTGACTTCCACCGGAATAAGGTTTTGCTTTATGGCATCAGTATGTATGCGGTAGTTGATTTTCGACAATTCACGTTTCGCTGACCAACCGAGCAGCCTTTGTTCTTCTGTCTTTAGCCGCTGATACTCCTTAACAAGAAGTAATTGGAATTTAGGAGAAATCCACATGCCAAAATGATATGCTATATCCCGATGTGCGTATGTGCCACCATAACGACCTGCCTTAGAACGAATACCGATGGCACCGGTACGTTCTATCCACGTTTTCACCGAAAGCACAAAATTGTTACTTCCTGCCGCATTTTTAATTGTACCGAATTCGGTACAATTAAAATCGGAATTATACAACATTTCCCATTCGCCAAGATACTCGATAGTGCTTTTAAGACTAAGCCAACGGAAGATAATATGCTCTTGCAGTTGGCTTCTTGCCATGTCTGTAAGGCTGATGTAATCTTCTTCATTGTACTTGACAACGCTAATATCTGTATTTTGAACAGTAATTTTTGCCATTATAATTGATACATTGGGTTTCAATCACAAAGGTCGCTATAATTTGAGAAACTGCATCCTTTTTAATGGACTATTCACAAAAATGGCAGACCAGAAAGCCTACTTTGTTGTAAATATACGCCTATTTCCCGTAAAGCGCAAGGATTAGGAATATTTTTCTTTCAGGATTTCCTGTATTCCGCCAAAAGCTGTACCGCATTTAACCCGAAAATGAAAAAGGAAACCACCTTTGTTTCTTCGGCTGCCGCCCCGAAAACACCTCCTCCAAGGGATTTCCCAAAAACATCCTTCATCTTTCAGGTTTCGCCATAACACACTTATAGATAATCATTTACTGGATGAACTTTCATCCGGGCATCTTTCAGCCATGTTTCAGCCATACCTTACAGGGAAGCGAAAATCGTTTGGCACATGAAACACTTTTTTTCTCAGCCGAATGAAAAATCAATCTCAGCCGAACGATTTCTCATTCGGCTGAGATTGATTCCCACCCTCCGGGATGAAGGAGAACTGAAAGACAACTGAAATATCTTTCAGTTCACAACTCACTCGATACAAGAGCATTACGTTGAAACCTGAAGGATAAAGGATGTTTTTGGAAAATCCCTTGGGGGAAAACACATACCGGACGACCATAGACCAAAATAAAACGCGTCCACCCTGAACGGGGGACGCGTTTTATTTTCCATGCAAACGTGCTTAGGAAAAGCCTAAGCGCTCGCCTTTTAGTCGTTCAACTTTGCCTTGATGAACTCACGGTTCAGACGGGCGATATTGGCGATACTTTCACACTTCGGACATACGGCCTCACAAGCGCGGGTGTTCGTACAGTTACCGAATCCAAGTTCGTCCATCTTGGCAATCATGGCCTTGGCACGACGAGCAGCTTCAGGACGGCCCTGCGGCAACAAAGCCAACTGGCTCACCTTGGAAGAGACGAACAACATGGCAGAACCGTTCTTGCAAGCTGCCACGCAGGCACCGCAACCGATACAGCTAGCGCAATCCATGGCTTCGTCGGCATTCTGCTTCGGAATCAAAATGGCATTGGCATCCTGAGGCTGTCCCGTACGCACGGTCACATAACCGCCGGCTTGCATGATTTTATCGAAAGCCGTACGGTCTACCATGCAGTCTTTGATAACCGGGAAACCGGCGGAACGCCACGGCTCCACGGTAATCGTATCACCGTCCTTGAATTTACGCATATAAAGCTGGCATGTAGTGGCACCGCGTTCGGTCTTGCCGTGGGGCGTACCGTTGATATACAAAGAACACATACCGCAGATGCCTTCCCGGCAATCGTGGTCGAATACGAACGGCTCTTTGCCTTCTTCTACCAGTTGTTCATTCAAAATGTCCAACATCTCCAGGAATGAGGTATCGCCCGGTATGTCTTTCATCTCACGCTCGTCAAAATGGCCCTTGTCTTTCGGTCCGTTCTGGCGCCAATATCTAAGCTTAAATGATATATTTTTCTCCATTGTTGTTTTTCTTTATAATCGTTGAACAAACCGTTTATTAGCTCTTGTAGTTACGTGTCTGAACCTTGATGGCTTCGTAAACGAGAGGTTCCTTGTACAATACGGGAGCCACGTCGTCGGAGCCTTGGTACTCCCAACAAGACACGTAGAAGTAGTTCTCGTCGTCACGCTTGGCTTCGCCTTCTTCCGTCTGGTATTCTTCGCGGAAATGACCGCCGCAAGACTCGTTACGGTTCAGGGCATCGTAAGCGATGAGTTCGCCCATAGTGATGAAATCGTTCAGGCGCAAAGCCTTCTCCAATTCGATGTTCACGCCTTCCGTAGAACCCGGGATGAACAAGTTAGTCTCGAACTCCTGACGAATCTCCTTCAACAGTTTCAACGCTGTCTTCAGACCTTCTTCCGTACGGCCCATGCCGACATATTCCCACATGATATGACCCAGTTTCTTGTGGATGGAATCCACTGATTCCTTACCCTTGATGCCCATCAAATGGTCGATGCGCGCCTGCACGGCTTTCTCTGCCTCTGCGAATTCAGGCAGCTCGGTAGAGAAACGCGGAACGGTAATCTGGTCGGCCAGATAGTTCTGGATGGTGTAAGGCAGGACGAAGTAACCGTCGGCCAAGCCTTGCATCAAAGCGGAAGCACCCAAACGGTTGGCACCGTGGTCGGAGAAGTTACATTCACCGATGGCGAACAAGCCCTTGATGGAAGTCTGAAGCTCGTAATCTACCCAGATACCGCCCATCGTGTAGTGGATAGCCGGATAAATCATCATCGGGTTATAGTATTTCACGCCATTGATTTCGTTGGCCAACTTGCCAGGATTCACGTCGGTGATTTCTTCGTACATGTCGAAGAGGTTGCCGTAACGCTGGAGCACCACGTCGATACCCAAACGCTCGATACTCTCAGAGAAGTCGAGGAATACGGCCAAACCGGTATTGTTCACACCAAACCCCTTGTCACAACGCTCCTTGGCTGCACGTGAAGCCACGTCGCGAGGTACCAAGTTTCCGAAAGCAGGATAACGGCGTTCCAGATAATAGTCACGGTCTTCCTCCGGAATATCGCTGCCCTTTTTGGTTCCGGCCTGCAATGCCTTGGCATCTTCCAACTTCTTCGGCACCCAGATACGGCCGTCGTTACGCAGAGACTCTGACATCAAAGTCAGTTTGGACTGCTTGTCGCCGTGGACGGGAATACATGTCGGATGGATTTGTACGTAAGCGGGGTTTGCGAAATAAGCTCCCTTGCGGTAACACTGCATGGCAGCCGAACAGTTGCAGCC
>OKSW01000673.1_pt1 | contig 12767 bp, 15 predicted proteins | sample 1606351 | NCBI WGS metagenome assembly OKSW01 (sample SAMEA3879565, study PRJEB24766) | human gut metagenome | biome: human-associated habitat; feature: feces | place: USA | collected 1985/1987 | reverse complement strand
TGCACGATGCAGAGCCAACAAAGCATACACAGCCCTTCACCGAGGGGAAGGGGTTAGGGTTAGAGAGTTTGCTCTATTTTTAAAAAATAAACTTTTTCTACAAGCTAAACGGGCGGCACGTCCGCCCGTTATTTTTAAATTCCGATAAAGGTATCACTATGCATTTTACTTACACAGATAAAGACATCCTTGACGGCAGATTTGAATTCAGGCAGAGCGGCACGTTTCGGGTACTGTCTGCGTTTGCACATTTGAAAATAATCATATCGTGTATAATCGAAGCGATGATTGCCCCGTATACTCTCAACGTATTATTTAACGGAGGCGCAGCATCAAATAACACATCAATCATAATAATCAAAATTGCTCTCGCTGTAATTCTGCCGATACTGCCGATATGGTATATACTCATAGTTGCAGGTGGCGAACAGCAGTACAGCTACTACGCCGATGAACGTCTTATGCGTATAGCAAGCAAACGCCATACATATATTTTCAGGTACTCGGACATAGAAAACGTGACCTACAAGCCTATGACCTTGTTTACAAAGCAAAAAGGCTATACTGTTACTGTTACGACAAAAAATACCACGCTGTTCTTCCGTTATATCATGCCGTCATGCGCTGAATTTTTTACCATAGAGTCCACACCGTTCTATATTCTTCAACATCCGCCGATAAAAGCGGAAGAAAGGAAAGACCGATGAAAAAAGCACTATTATTGATTTGCGCCGCATCAATTCTTGCAGGAATGTGCGGTTGCTCCAAAACGATTGAAAATCCCCCTTACTTCACTCCAAAAAATCAGACCACATCGTCAACGACCCCCGTTCCCCAGACAGTGACACCTCAGACCACCGCAGTAACTACTGCGGCAACATCAACGCAAACAACAAAAGCGGAAACAACGACCGCAAAGCCCGAAACAAAAAAACCGTCCCCTGCCCCTGCAAAGTATACCCCTGTAGGAAGTCTTGTCAGACATAAAGTAAACAAATTCTCTCTGATGTACGATGACGGAGTATACTTCAATACCGGCATCAGTGAATATGAGGAAGATAAAAACGAGCTTTATCTTGTACATTATTCCGATGACAGCGAGGTCACATCTAATATCGTTGCTATGTGCAGTGATGAGGACGAAGATACTAAAGGCAGAACGGTAGCCGAGATCGGCGAGGAATTTATGAGCTATTACGCCGTCGGTGATAATGTCGATTCATCGACCAAGAGTATGATAAAAATAGGCAACACCGATGCATTTTACGCAACTGTAAAATCTTCGGACGGAGATTTTTCGGTTGCCGCAACACAGCACATATATTTTGCCCGTCACGGCAATAAAGTGTACACATTGATAGCACTGCACCTTGACGATAACGAAAAAGCTGTCACAAAGGCGCTTGAATACACACTCGGGTCAATGTCATTCGACAATTCGTTAAACACATGACAGCAGAGTCAAAGTTATTATCTGCGTCATTGACCGCTCCGAAGCTGCCCGATAATCTTTTTACGGTAGCAGATATTGATGCCGAGCTTTCAAAAGTGCGTGATGACGAATCGGATTTTATTGCGGCGGATTTTTCGAGGCTGATATGCGCCGAAACAGATTTTTCAGCCATCTGTTTCAGAAACTGCCTGTTCCACGGATGCCGCTTTACAGCCTGCGATTTTTCCGGATGCACTTTTATAGATTGCGTTTTCAAGGGCTGCGATATTTCAAACAGCGATTTTTCCGAAAGCTATTTCAAAGCCTGCTCGTTCATCTCCTGTAAAGCGGTCGGAACAGCTTTCAAATACTCGTTTTATAAAAATGTCAGCTTTGACGGCGGCAGCTTTGAGCTGTCGGATTTTCAGCGTTCAAAACTGCAATCGGTAGCTGTGACAGATACCGACTTCTCCTCCGCTCTGTTTTCTTCTTGCGAGATAAAACAGACGGAGCTTAAAAACGTTACGCTTGCAAGGTCTGTGTTTTTCGGCACAAAGCTCGCAGGGCTTGACTTCACCTCCTGTAATATCGAAGGTCTTACCGTTTCCGATACGGGAACGGAGCTAAAAGGCGCAAAGGTCGATGTGTGGCAGGCGGCAATGTTCGCAAAGCTGCTTGGTCTTATCATCGAATAATGAATAAATCAAAAGAAAGAAAGGTATTTTTAACATGAACGTACTTGTAATAGGCGGAGGCGGCAGAGAACACGCCATAATAACAGCCCTTGCAAAATCTAAGAAGGTAGACAAGCTGTATGCCGCACCCGGCAACGGCGGTATCTCGAAATATGCCGAGTGCTTTAATGTAAAGGCAACCGATATTGACGGCTGTGTCGAGCTTGCAAAGAAGCTCAGACCCGACTATGTATTCGTAGCCCCCGACGATCCGCTGGTTATGGGTATGGTGGACAAGCTCAACGCAGAGGGCTTCAAGACCTTCGGACCGAGAGCAAATGCCGCTATTCTTGAGGGCAGTAAGGTTTTCTCAAAGGCTCTGATGAAGAAGTACAACATTCCCACTGCGGCTTACGAAACCTTCACGGACGCAGACGAGGCTATAGCATATATCAAAAAGCAGAACAGCTTCCCTGCCGTTATCAAGTGTGACGGTCTTGCACTCGGCAAGGGCGTTATAATCGCAAAGGACGAGCAGGAAGCAGAAAACGCAGTACGTTCAATGCTCCTTGACGGAAAATTCGGCAAATCCGGCAGTGAAATAGTTGTCGAGGAATTTATGACAGGCCCCGAGGTAACAGTTCTTGCGTTCACAGACGGCAAGACAGTAAAGCCTATGATAAGCTCTATGGATCACAAGCGTGCTTATGACAACGATGAGGGTCTTAACACAGGCGGAATGGGTACGATTGCTCCAAACCCCCTCTACACCCCCGATAAACAGCAGGAATGTATGGAAAAGATATTCCTGCCTACTATAAAGGCTATGGCGGCTGAGGGCAGACCGTTCAAGGGTTGCCTTTACTTTGGTCTTATGCTGACCCCGAACGGTGCAAAGGTGATTGAATACAACTGCCGCTTCGGCGATCCCGAAACGCAGGTGGTACTCCCCTTGCTTGAAACGGATATTATGGATATAATCGAAGCTGTATGGGAAGAAAAACTCGATACGCTTGACATCAAGTGGAGCGATAAATCTTGTGCCTGCGTTGTAATGGCAAGCGGCGGCTATCCGGAAAAGTACGAAACAGGCAAGGTGATAAGCGGACTTGACGAAAACGGTCAGTGCGAGGGTGCATTCGTTTACCACGCAGGCACAAAGCTGGAGGACGGAAAGTTCCTTACGGCAGGAGGACGTGTTCTCGGTATTACCGCTTACGGCGATACATTAAAGGAAGCACTCGACACAGCTTATAAGGCAGTGGATACGATTAGCTTTGAAAAGGCACATTACCGCCACGATATAGGAAAAAAAGCTCTTTCCGCTTTAAAATAATTCCCGAAAACACTTGCATTTCATTTCCTTTTATGTTATAATAGCATTTGCGTGTTAGAATAATTTTGGGTTTGTACGATAAACAGATCTCGGACATACCCGTATTCCTATAAGGAGGACATATAAATGGGAATATTAGAAATAATCAGTGCTATTGTTCTGATTGTTGCCTGTGTTTTCATAGTACTCGTAGTACTTATGCAGGATACAAAGCAGGGTATGTCGCAGACGATTACAGGCGGTAGTGCAGACAACTATTATCAGAGAAATTCAGGCCGTTCAAACGAGGCTAAGCTGAACAGACTTACAAAGATTGCCGCAGTGATTTTCTTTGTTGTGGCTCTCGTTGTTAACTTCATCGTTATGTACAGCGGTAACTTCAACAAGTCGAATAATTCTTCGACAACAAGCTCCGCATCATCTGTAACATCTTCCGTTACAAGTGACGATTCGTCAGCTTCATCAGCATCTTCCGATGCTTCATCGACAGATTCTTCCGCTTCTTCATCTGACGCTTCTTCTGCTGATTCCTCAGTAGCTGAATCCTCATCTGAAACAAGCACAGAAACATCTGCAGAATAATTAATGCTTTTAAAAGCTGTCGCACTGCGGCAGCTTTTTTTGTATATGTCTGATTGTTCCGGCAACGTTCGCCGGATATAAGTAAATGCTGAGCTGTTGAAAAAAACGCCCTGTTATGATACAATATAATCAATGATTATTAAAGGCAACACCGCATAATTAACGGCTTTCGCCTTTGCCGCACGCTTGCTTGCATATTTTCCGCCATCTTGCGCAAATTTTGCTTGACAGGCGCCAGCCTGCCCGCACTCAATTTATACAATCTGACGAAAAATCTGACTGCGCAATCGCACGACAATAATTATGCGGTATAGCCTTAAACAAAACTTACTCGAAGGGACAACAAATGTAAAAATGCATCGCCATTTGCGGTTTTGCTTTTACAGCATTCCTTCTCATCTGTATGGTCATAAACTTATTTAAGGGGCATATCGTAGCCGCTGTATGTAGTCTTGGAGCGTGTTTCTTGTTTTTTGCTCTGTCTTTATTAACTTATAAAAAAGGCAAAGACAGCAACCCGTATCAATCCTTGCAAATCACCCGACATCAGATTTTACACAAAATCTTATACGCTCTAAGGCTGTTCTAAGCTAACCGCACTATAATATCAATATCATAAAGGACGGTGATATTATGAAGCTCCTGTTTGCAGAAGATGAGGTCAGTATGGCTGAGGCTGTAACCGACATTCTGACCTATCATAATTATACGGTAGACACGGTTTATGACGGTGCCGACGCTCTTGATTATGCAAGAGCCGAACAGTATGACGGGATAATTCTTGATATAATGATGCCGAAAAAGAGCGGCTTGGAGGTGCTTAAAACACTAAGGAGCGAGGGGAACACCACTCCCATTCTCCTGCTTACCGCAAAGGCTGAGGTCGAGGACAGGATAGCGGGGCTTGATATGGGTGCAGACGATTACCTTCCGAAGCCGTTTGTAATGGGCGAGCTTCTTTCCCGTGTCAGAGCAATGCTCCGCAGAAAAGACAGGTTCACACCCGATATAATGACATTCGGCAATGTGTCGCTCAATCTCAGCAGCTGCGAGCTTAAAGGACCGTTGCAGTCTATTGTCCTGCCCAAGATAGAATACAAGCTGATGGAGCTTCTTATGCTCAACAAGGGCATCTATCTTTCCACTGAGGATATTCTCGTAAAGGTCTGGGGCTATGAGAGCGATGCCGAGAGCGGCGCAGTATGGGTATATATATCCTATGTAAGAAAACGTCTTGCCGCTATCGGTGCGGATATTGAAATCCGAGCCAAGCGCAGTGTTGGCTATACTCTTGCAAAGATCGGGGATGCTGACTGATGGTAAAACAGCTGCAGAAAAAGTTTATCATATCCGCTATGCTGGCAGTAACAATTCTGCTTGTCGTGCTTATCGGCGGAATAAACGTTTTCAATTATCTCACCACCAGTGGCGATAACGACAGGCTTATGGAGATGCTCTGCTACAGCTTTGAAACCTCAACAAAGTGGAACGCAGATACAACCGACGCATCCGGCAGTCAGAATAATCCCGATTTTCCGCCGCAGGACAACGGCACTAAACCGCCCGACGATAAAAAGAACAACGGCTTTGGCAGACACGATAAAAACGCAGTGGATTCTGCACGCTACGCCGCCGTTGCGATCGACAAAAACGGCAATATCATAAGGACGGATGTAACTCATATATCCTCGCTTACCGAGGACGAAGCGGCCGCTATTACCGAAGCACTTAAAAATACCGCTGCGGGAACAGGCACATACAGCGGCTATCAGTACAGGATAAGCGAAACTAAGCGTGCAGAAGGAAAGGTTATCATCCTGCTTGACAACGGTATGCAGATAAGCTCCTTCTTTACCGTACTGTTTATATCGGTCGGTGCAGGAATATTCGGCTGGCTTATGATGCTGCTGCTCGTAATTCTTCTTTCCCGCAAAACTATCGCCCCTGTTGCACGAAGCATTGAAAAGCAAAAGCAGTTTGTCACAAACGCAGGTCACGAAATAAAGACGCCGCTTGCCATTATCCTTGCCAATACAGATGCAATGGAGCTTCACAACGGCGAAAACAAGTGGAGCAAAAATATCCGTGCGCAGACGCTCAGGCTCAGCGGACTTATGCAGAATCTGCTGATGCTTGCCAAAATGGATGAAAGCTCAACAAAGCTCCCGATGTGCGAATTCGATATAAGCACTGCGGCAGAAGATACCGTCGGCGCATTTATAGAGCCTGCCGCCCTCAAAGGTATAATGATTGAACAGGACATCAAAAAAGGCATCAGGCTCAGCGGCAACCGTGACAGTATAGTACAGCTTATGACGGTACTGCTTGACAATGCGGTCAAATATACCGAAAGCGGAGGTGTCATAAGGGCTGAGCTTTACGGCAGCGAAAAGAACATAACACTCAGCATCGCCAACACCTGCGAGCCTATAGACCACCCCGAAAAGCTGTTCGACCGCTTTTATCGGGGCGACAGCGCAAGAACGCAGAAAAACGGCGGCTACGGCATAGGCTTATCGGTAGCTCAGGCAATAGCCGAACTCCACAAAGGCTCGATAACCGCTGAAAATGTATCTGCCTCCGCTACAGAATCCCGCACCGACATCACAGATAAACAAAACACCAATATGCTTATGTTCACTATTAAAATATAAAACAACGGTTTGCAGGCGGCTGAATCAAGTCAGCCATCTGCAAACCGTTTTATCTTTAAAGTGTCCGATGTGTCCCTTACAGCAATCGACCCCATCCTGAAGATGTATCCGTAAGTTCCTTTTCTAAGTCCACACTAAAATTCTTTTGCTGTATTATTTTTCTCTCATCAATAATTAACACTCAAATCTGCGTAAGTTATGCTGATCGATTTAATGAGATCATCTTCGGTAAACCTCACGCCAATACTATGATCATTAAGCCTACCGCCGGTTTTATTTTCGCCATTTACTATGCCATAGTAATAATAATGCTCATTACCAACTCCGGAGAGCGGTTCGCCATATCTTTTAACCACTTCTTGCTTTGTGGTTTCAGACGGAACTAATCCATCAATCGAACAATCGCTTTCATATATTGTTAAATTATAGATGATACTTTCTTCAGGTTTATTTTTGTTGTAGTTTTCCAAAGCGGCTATATACATTTCATTTCCGTTGTAATACATTGTTGCCAAGAACTGATTATCCCGAAGGTAAACGTCCTTCTCGTCATATAATTTGTAGCTCCAACCCTCTGGTATTTCGCCGAGTTTAACGGGAATTTCAATCGTTTGTCCTTTAATGACAATACTTTTTCTAACTCTATCAATGTCAAATCCGGTTTCATTTACGCTATTCGACACACCGACCGAGGTTATATTGCGGTCCGTTGGAGATGGTGTTTCACCGTTAGAACATCCCGTGAAACTACATAGCAATGTTATCGTTGCTAACAGCGCAACCGCCCTTTTACCTTTCCTGTCAAACCCATGCTTGATTTTGCGAAACATAATAAACGCCCTTTCATTTGTTTTGATTTTTAAATAGAATTACTTAACAAACCTACATTAAGTCCATAATATATGTTCATTCTACTAGTTGTGATTTTCAGTCTGTATAAACAATTGAACCCAATCAACTATCTTGTATTCCTTAAACTCCGGCAGTGATACCTCTACGCCGTTTAACGGCGGATACTTATCATCTGAATTGTAAAGGTACAAATCCTTCAGCAACAATTCATCATCTTCAATCGCATATTCACACCAATATCCCCGCCAACAAGCAGTCGAACTGGCATGTGGCTCCATTCCGTAATTCTTTGGGTCAAACAGCATCACAGAAGATAGAGCCACGACGGTGAACTCTTTCTTTTGATATTTATATATATCACCAATTTGTGCTGTCATTCGTAATCCCTCCTTACAGCAATCGACCGCATTATGAAGATGCATCTCCGCCCGTTATAAATCCAACAATTCCCGTTTTGCCTATTCATTCTGATGTCGCTTTTAAATAAACAATTAATTTTGTTATAGAAATCACAATGCCGTATTGTAAAGTAATCAGCAACGAAGCCATCCACGCAGACATAGCAGGATGAGATTGTTGCCAGAAGCCATTCCATTCACCCGTAAATACAAACATATATAAGGCAGGGGGAGAATAAACCGCAAACAACAGATACATAACCGGAATTGAAAACAACAACTGTTTTACATTTAAATCAAGGTACTTTATCACAATTATTGTCGGTATGCATATAATCAATAATTGTATCAATATATGCACTATAAATCCAAGCCAAGACGGATTGGAAAAAGAAAGAAACAGATTCGCCAAATAATTTACGATTACGCCGTTGTATAAAACTGTCAAACCCCATATAAAAAGAGCTAATAATACAAAATTGCATTTTTTCAACAATTTCATTTAATTTGCCTCCTTTGCTGTGGTGCAGCAAATTATTTGTAAGTGCGAAGTACATAATCGGTTTCTGCAATCAATTCCGACTATACGGATTTGACTATCCGGATTCTTTGCACCGCATTTAAACTCAATCAAGTATCTCAATAGAACTTATTTCATCGGTCCTATAATAATAACCGTTTGTAAGCCCTATTGTTGCTACGCCTTCGTCGCTATCATCTTCGCTTTCGTACAGAATAGCCGTTTCGATATGAACTGCGCCGTTTGTTTCCGTCAGCTTGACTTTGTGAAACTGAGCATTGTACAGCGTTAATGAATCAACCATTATTTTTTATTTCCTTTCAGTGGTGCCGCAGGTACAAGATGTGTTCCGTTTTTTGAGTAATGTATCGTTCCCCACCGTTTTACCGCCCTTCAAATTTACGCTATCATTAAGCGCAAAACTCTCATATATTATTTTTCAGGCTCAGACCCCTCATCAAGATAGCACCTGTAGTGAACACTATAATCATATCTGATTACCGGATTTTTCCTCAAGCCGAACTTAGCCTTTATATCGTCAATCAACGAGACATCTATGTTAGGATTCATATATATTATAGGTTTCCCTTTGTTAGAAAGCTCAACTCTGCCTCTTGGATAATAATTATATGGTTTGTTGCAGCCTTTCGGCTTGACATCCGCCCATAGTCGTTTATGATTATAAGTCGCTCCCGATTTAGCCAGCCCGTTGTATGTATCTACAGTTCCAAACGGATAAGCAAACAACTCATCCTCTATCACCCAGAAAACTCCTGTGGAAGATTCTTCAGAAACGCCGTTGACACACACCGACTCTTGAATATATCGTTTCATAAACCGCTCCATAAACCCACTTAATAACACCTTTACCGCATCACATTTTACTACCCTATAAATTTACACTACGAGTTCAAATAAAAATTATTTCAAATCGTACTTTTTAGTACATCACAAGTGTTGTGAATATTAACTCACCTTCGGGTGAGTTTTTTATTTACCCAAATAATCAATCAGTATGCTTATTTATATATAGTATCATATCACAACTGATTACAGATTTCAACATATTTTTTAAATAATTGACAAATTACTTTTCTGATTGCTAAAAATTTTGTCGAATTTGTTGAATACCACTTGTTATATATTAATATATCATACCACAGCGGTTATCCCATAAACAGTACATTTCAATAACTGAATGTAACCGCTTCCGAAAAGCAGATATTCCTGTTACGGCAAACTTTCGTTTCATCAGATTTGTTCTGCTCTTTTATCCGCATTACAACGAAAACAATAGCAAAAGTGCCGTAACGAAAAGCAAAGCCCCTCGTCACAGCACCAAACAGCCGGCTTTCTAAAACCGACAGCGTCATAATTGCAACATCATAGTGTTCTGCTTTCCAAGCATTCCCCTTACTGTTGCCGAAAACATTGTCCTTTACAGCTTCTTCAAACCCGCCTATCGCAAGATGTTTTCCCGAACACCGCCGTTACGCACATATCTCCGTCATTTATCTGTGCAAATACCTCGCCGTTCATCTTGTGCATTAGCTGTCGGCAGATGTAAAGCCCAAGTCCGCTTCCCTTCAGGTTTTCTGCGTTTGCGCCCCTCCAGAAGCTTTCAAAGATGTGCGGCAGATCCGTATCGGGAAGCGTACAGCCGCTATTCTTCACAGCAATAAGAATACAGCCCTCCTCTTCGGAAAAGCTGATTGAAATTTCCTTGCCGTCGCCGTATTTTATGGCGTTCTCCATTATATTCTGAACCACCTCGACACTTCGGTCAAGATCTCCGCTTATAAGGCAATCACCATATTCTCCGACGAAAAAATCAGTCTTTATGAGCGACAATTTTTCGGTATAGTAAAGCTTGATTTTTGTTACAAGCTCCGACAGATAAAACTCGCCCATTGTTACATCAAGACTTAAAAAGTCCTCTCTTGAAGCAGTGATGATTTCAGCAACATATCCCTCTATTTCATCAGCTTTGGCATTGATGCTTTCGGCAATTTCAAGTTGCTTTTCCTTATCGGTATACAGCCCCTTTGAGAGTGCTTTTGAATACAGCTTTATAGCCGACAAGGGAGTTTTTATGTCGTGCGACAGGGACAGCAAAAGCATTTTCTTCTCCCTTTGCAGATTTAATTCACGCTCTTTCTGCTGTTCCATATTCTCACGGAGCATATCCACACCCCAGACAAATCGCCCGAAAAACCTGTTTTTCGCTTCCTTTACAGGTGCAGTAAGATTACCCTTTGAAAGTTCATAGGGAATATCGGTGAGTTTCTCAAACGGAGCGAGAATTTTTGCCCGTATGTAAATCATAACCGCAATGATTACCACAGACATTATGCTAAGGATTACGTTCACAACAATTATTGTTTCCGCCTTAACAACGCTTCCGTCAGCGGTATAATCAAAACGGTACAACTCGCCGTTTATCTCTCTGATTACATAGTCGCTGTGGGAATTGTAAAAGTCCTCGGCGTACTCGCTTACGCCCGTTACATATTTGCAATCTGAAATGTCATAAGCGTTCCCGTTTTCGATTTCGTTTACAAGCCTTGAAACCTCTACAAGATATGGTCTGCCGCCGGTGCTATCCTTAAGAAGTATCGCATTTGCTGTAACAAAAACCGTAATTATAACCGCCACCGCTAAGGCGAAAATTTTATTAAATGCTTTCATATTTGTAGCCTACTCCCCATACCGTCTGTATATGCTTCGGATTTTTCGGATCGTCCTCGATTTTCTGACGAAGCCGCTTTATATGCACTGTGAGAGTCTGCTGTTCCGAAAAGCTGTCACTGCCCCAGATCTGATTAAATAGATACTCCTTTGTAAGAATCCTGCCCTTATTTTCGATAAGCAATACCAGTAATTCAAATTCCTTTACAGTCATTTCAATAGGTATGTCGTTTCTGCATACCGTTCTGCTTACCTTATTGACACGAATATCCCCGTCGATAAGCTCATCAACAGCGTACCGACGCTTGAAAATACCTGCAATTTTTGCAAGCATTATGTCAATGTCATACGGCTTTTCAATGTAATCGTCAGCACCAAGAATAAGCCCGTTCAGCTTATCCTCCTTGTCGACCTTTGCACTTACGATAAGTATGGGTGTGTCGCTTTCTTCACGAATTTTTCTGCACACCGCAAAGCCGTCAATTCCGGGTAGCATTACATCAAGCACGATAAGCCTTGCGCCGTATTTTTCATACAGCGACAAGGCTTTTTCACCTGTTTTGGCAACAGATACAGTGTAGTTTTCCGCACGGAGAAAATCACACAGTATATCGGCAAGTTCTTCGTTGTCTTCAACAATCAAAATATCGGTCATATTACCACCCTAATTCAAGTAACCGGTTATTCAGCGCACGTTCACGCTCTCTCACCTGAGAATTGCTTTCACATCTGCCGAGATTATATTCGTCCCTGATATTGCCGTCAACTATATACATAACTCTTGTGCATTTTGCCGCAACCTTAACATCGTGAGTTACAAGCATAACTGTCGTACCGTCGGCGTTTAGCTTTGCAAGCTCTTCCATAACTTCGTCAGATGATGTACGGTTGAGTGCGCCTGTCGGTTCATCGGCAAAAATCATTTTCGGATTATTAATCATACTGCGGCAGATGCAGGCACGCTGAAGCTGTCCGCCCGAAACCTCGTTAATGTCGTTGTCGGCGATTTCGATAATGCCCAGCTTACGCATTAAATCCTGCCCACGCCGAACGATTTCTTTTCGTGTTTCGGTATTCTTATTCGATTGTACCGCAGGGAGTATGATATTGTCAAGCACCGTTAAATTTTTCAGCATATACATCTGCTGAAAGATAAATCCCATTTCGTCAAGTCTTAAACCGGCAAGCTCCCTTTCACCCATTTTTGCGATATTTCTGCCACAGAACAGCACCTCGCCTGCGGTAATGCCATCCATACCCGAAACGGCGTAGAGAAGAGTTGACTTACCCGAGCCTGACGGTCCCATAACGGCTACCATCTCGCCCTCCTCTACAGTAAAGCTGACATTTTTAAGCACATTGTTCTGGCGCTTGTTTACGATATATGTTTTGCACAGGTCTTTTACTTCTAAGATGTTCATAACGGTTTCCTTTCTTATTCTATATTGGCTGTGTCTGAGGACTTGATTTTTCTTGTGTAAAGCGAAGTGAGAAATGCTGAAATAATTGTTACAGTAAAAATAATTGTCGGATAAATCAGGAATATCTGCAACGGGTCAATGTTAAACTTGATTTTTGTTGCGCCCATCATTCCGTAAATGGGTGTAATGCAAAGTTCTGTCATAGGTATT
>OKSW01000670.1_pt1 | contig 12816 bp, 13 predicted proteins | sample 1606351 | NCBI WGS metagenome assembly OKSW01 (sample SAMEA3879565, study PRJEB24766) | human gut metagenome | biome: human-associated habitat; feature: feces | place: USA | collected 1985/1987 | reverse complement strand
CCCTTATTCAATTTCAAAGTGGGGGGCTGTGTGCATTACCAAAGGTCTGGCACATGATTTGGCCAAACATGGCATAATAGTCAACGGTGTTGCTCCCGGAATCGTCCTGACCAATATTTCAGATTGGAGCAAAAAGTTAAACATCAACGACAACGCCTTTACAGCGGCACATCCTACCGCCCGCTACACCCTCGTTGAGGAAATTGCCGGAATGATACTTTACCTATCCTCCGACTTAGGCTCGAACATCGTCGGCGAGGTCGTACCCGTCGATGGCGGCTGGACACTAAAATGAAATTATCTAACATTTATTATCGATGAAAATTGGAATTCTAACCCTTTCACTTCACACCAATTACGGCGGAATACTCCAAGCCTATGCCTTGCAGACCGTATTGGAGCGCATGGGGCATAAAGTCTGTTTGATTGAGAAACGACGGCCCCCCTTGAGATTACCTTTATGGAAAGCTCCTTTATCATATGGCAAGCGAATTCTGAAAAACTTAACAGGCCATCCGTTCCCCATCTTCTACGAACAGAAAATGAACCGCGAAACACCTATTGTAAGGCAGAATACAGATAAGTTTATAAATAAATACATCAAGCAAAAAATGGTTGATGATTTTTTAGAAATTAAGGAAACCGATTTTGATGCTATAGTAGTAGGTAGTGATCAGGTATGGCGACCTAAATATTTCAAAGATAAAATAGAAAATGCCTTCCTTGACTTTGCAAAAAGCTGGAACATCAAGCGTATCGCTTATGCGGCTTCATTTGGAACAGACGAGTGGGAATACGCTCCAAAACAAACAAAGCGATGCGGTGAATTATTGAAATTATTTGATTTTGTATCAGTTCGTGAAATGTCAGGAATTAATTTATGCGCCACACATTTTGATTTGGGAGCTAAACTTGAGCCTGATCCCACAATGCTATTGACAACAGAAGACTATATGCGGCTATTTGAAGTTGCTAGGACTCCAAAAAGTTCTGGAACATTGTTATATTATATTTTAAATGAAACGACTGAACAAAAAAAATGGATTAAGAAAATTGCTGAAGAAAAAGGGCTTAAGCCTTTTAATGTCAAAGCAAAAAGCAATATAACAGATCCTTTACCAGACCGTATTCAGCCCCCTGTTGAACAGTGGCTACGAGGATTTTACGATGCGGAGTTTGTGGTGACAGACTCTTTTCATGCGTGTGTATTCTCTATTCTTTTCAATAAAAATTTTATTGTTTTTCCAAATAAGATACGAGGTATTACTCGTATCCAATCTTTATTGTCTTCGTTTCATTTAGATAATAGAATAGTCAGTACAAATAATATCTATGAAGAACAAGATACCATTAATTGGCATGAAATTAATGCAAAGCTAAGAAGGAGAAGAGAAGAGTTTTCAACAATTATCAATTTAATCATTTAAAGAAAGAATGAACGCATATTTCTGTACAATCATATATTGTTTACTGCATTTAGTGCTATTTGCCTTTTATAGGCTATACTGCTCAAAAAAGAATAATGCGACTACTTTAATTTTAGTCTATTTTTTATTAACTAGCTTTTTCAGTATTCTATATTTCAGTGCCAGTAATGGTATATATAGAGACTATTCCAATATTACATTATTACCATATTTTTATTTAATACTTTGTTTCCTCATAACAATATATCCCATTTATAACTATGACAAATCATCCCCTACGCTTTCTTTATCGTTTAATGAGAACAAGATTATATACGTAGTCAGTATTTTTATTGGTATCTGTACGCTATTACCATTCTTAGAAACCCTTATACAATTACCAAATGCATTAGCTAATTCCAATCAACTAAATAGAATTTATGAAGAAAGACTGGCAGGAGAAAGCAATGAATATTTGTCTTTTTTCGGTCGTAAGTTCTTCTACTTTATTTGGTTATTGAATAATTTGGTGCCTATCTTTATTTTCATTAATCTTATGTTGCCAAGCAAAAATAAAAAAATTATTTTACTTTTATGTCTTGCACTAATCACAATATGGTTACATGCTATGATTTTAGGTGGCAGGTCAAAGTTGGTTCAGAATGCATTATATATGGTAATCGTCTATTTCATATTTAAACGATTCCTACACCATGATATTATAGTGAAAGTAAATAAATATGGATTTCTTATCTTTTCAGTCGCTATTTTAGGCGTTGTTGCTGTTACTATAAGTAGATTTAACAACATGGATTCTACTAATATGAATAGCATTTGGGAATGGATTGGATTATATGCCGGCGAAGGAAGTCTGAACTTTAATTCCAGTTTATGGTATGTCAGAGACAGGTCGACCGAAGGATATTCAACCTTCCCTCTATTGCTTTCTTGGATTAGTGGAAAAGATTTCGGTGTAGCTGATAGTTGGGCTTTGTCTTCTAAGTTAGGCATTTCTGGGAATATCTTTTATACTTATGTAGGAAGTATATTTCAAGACTTTAATGTTTATGGTACCATCATTTTTATTCTGACATTTTCTTTCCTTGTTCAAAAATTGACAAAATGCATACGTAATGTTTCTTTAGCACAACTCATTGTTCTATGTCTATGGGCAAAAATATTAATTATAGGACCAATATTTTATACATATGGAACAGTTGATGACCAAAAAAACCTTCTTTTTACGATTTTATTCAGTTTGTATCTTCATAGCTGTAATAAAAGAGTTATTTGTTTTTCTTTAAAGACAAAATAACTATGTTAAATCCTGCAATATCAATTATAGTACCTGTTTTTAATGCCGCTCAATATCTTCAAGAATGTTTAGATAGCATTTTATCTCAATCTTTTAATGATTTTGAGTTAATTTTAATAGACGATGGCAGTACGGATAATTCGCTATCAATATGCCAGTCATATGAACGTAGAGACAGTCGAATTAAGACAATAAGTGGACCGAATCAAGGTGTAAGTGCAGCCCGTAACAAAGGTTTGAACGTTGCTTGTGGCGAATGGATAACATTTGTTGATGCAGATGATTGTTTTTTGCATGATGCGTTACAAACTCTTTATAATCGGGCAATGTGTACTGGTGCAGATTTGGTATTAGCAAATGCCTTGCGACTTAAGGATGGTAATTTGAACAAAATTCTTTCGTTGTCCAATGAAGTGTTATCCAATGTTATTTGTTCCATCAAGCATTTTGCGCTTTGGGGCTATCTGTTCAATGGCCAAATTATTCGTCAAAACAGATTAAAATTTATAGAAGGTTTGGCATATTCTGAGGACAGAATTTTCATTTATCAGATATCCATGTTTTGCAAAACAATCGCTTATTGTGTTACTCCTGTTTATGTATATCGAATTAATGATAACTCAGCATGCGCCAGTCCCGATGGTGTGAGGAAGGCTTGTCATCATATAGATGCTGCTTATTATTTGAAACAATTTGCGCTAACATATCAACTTACGAATAAATCTATTTATCGCTGTTTGCGCAAGCAAAGTTGGCACGTTATGGAACTTGGCATGTACTTTTTTGTAGCAATGAAAATGTCTTCACACAATAACAATATTGTGTTGACAAAGTATAAAGAACGTTTTGGCAATGGGCTCTGTCTCATAACTAGATACTATGTAATCTTATTACACAATTTTATTAAGTATCAAAGACGTAAGATTATTAGATTTAAAAGATAATCAGTAAGCAAAAATATTTATTTCATAATTTTATTAGAAGATATGATTCCCAAAATCATTCATTATTGCTGGTTTGGTGAAAAACAGATGCCAACAGAACAAAAAGCATACATTGAGGGTTGGCACCGTTTCATGCCAGAATATGAGTTTAAATGTTGGACAGAAAAAGACATCGACATCAATGCTGTTCCATTCACAAAAGAGGCATACGAATCGGGCAAATTAGCATTTGTTGCTGATTACACACGTGTATATGCTTTAGCTAACATAGGTGGCATTTATATGGATACCGATGTAAAGTTACTTTATTCGCTCGAACCATTCAGACAGAAACATCGTGTATTTACAGCCTATGAATTCAATACTTCACGAAAAGAAATGGATCTATACCGCCAACTACTGGACGAAAACTGGTGTCGTAGAGATAGAAATAAACTAAAAGTACCGGGCAATGGGATGTTGTCAGCCATTATAGGAGCAGAACCCAATCATCCTTTTATCACAGATTTACTCTCTTTCTACAACTCTATTCATTTTGATTATGCAATAAGCAATCGCTTAACAATTCCAACGACCTTGGCTTTGATAGGTGAAAAATATGGTTTTGTATATCATAATGTGGAGCAAGAGTTACAAGAAGGAATCCACATCTATGACACGTCAGTATTCTCCGATTTTCATAATGCCACCAAACATTCTGTTGCCATCCATTATTGTGAAGGTAGTTGGGTAAATAAGAGTTCAAAAACCAAATTAAAAAGTAGACTTTATAGAATCGCTTGGTTAAGGAAACTGGTTAATACTATATGGAAAAAGTAACACCTAATATCACCCACACTCTCCGCCACGACCTCTGCCTTGGCTGCGGCATCTGCCAATCCGCCTGCCCCTCCAATGCCATCAATATAATTGTTAAGGATGGGCGTTTCATCCCTCAGATAGATGATACGAAATGCAAGAATGACAAAGGTTGCCACCGTTGCCATGATGCCTGCCCCGGACTGGGAGTAAATTTAGCCCATATCGCTAAAGAAAAGTTCACGGATGAACAGACGAAAGCAGACAAATGGGTTGGTCGTTACCTGAAATGCTTCACTGGGCACAGCAATGACAAAGACATCCGTTACCATTGCGCAAGCGGCGGCATGGCTAGCCAGTTCTTAATCTTCCTGATTGAAAAAGGATATATTGACGGAGCTGTTGTGACTGCATTTGACCCGAAGAATGAATTGTTGGTACGTTCATACATAGCACACAACCGCGAGGAGGTGTTGCAGGCAAAGAGCAGCAAGTATGCACCTGTTTCTCTTCACGGTATGGCACAGGCCATCAAACAAGAGGATGGTACAAGATATGTCATTGTGGGACTTCCTTGCCACATACAGGGATTCCGTAAACTGGAAGCAATCGACCGCAAATTCAGGGAAAAGATAGCCGGCTATTTTGCCATCTACTGTTCTTCAGGACGAACCTTCTATTTAACTGAGCATGTTTTTAAAGAACGTGGCATCCGTAAAGAGGATTTGACTTGTTTCGCTTACCGTGACGAGGGCTGCCTCGGTTCTCTCGTTGCGAAGCAACGACGCGGTATCAGAGTTACTATCACCCTCTTAGGAGCTTTTTCATCCCTCGGCGGTGCCTCTTTTGCATTGACCATTACGGGGAATTGGGGGACGTATGTTTCGGCGACATTCACATCAAACCTTACATGGATGATAAGATTGGAGTCAATTCATTGGTGGTGAGAAAGCAGCAATGGCTTGACTGGCTGGTAGAAGCGAAATCGGAGGGGGTCATCACATTGGATGAGATTCCGGTGGAAACCCTGAATGCCTCTCAACAGATGGCAGGGAAGAAGAAAGGTCGCAACGAACGGTTTATCGCATTGAACAAACGTCTCGGTCGTGTCATATCGGAATATGATGTGCAACTGCCGAATAAAATCGGACTAAAAACGGTTCTGGATTATTTGCAGAACCGTGTCCAGCAATTCCTAGGACGGCACAAAAGTCTTTGGTGGCTAGTAAGCAAGCTGAAAAAGGACACTTCGCATTATGAATAAAAAGGATATATGGATGGGAATGGCAGTATGGGTCTTCCTACTCTTTTGTCCGATGATGTTAATGGGTCAACCTCACTGTACACGTGAACTGACCAAAGAGACACAATACACACGGACACACAATGTGCTTTATGCTTATGGTCCAGACCGCTATTGGAAAGAAGAGCGTGATTTCATGCTCCGTTATCCGGGAGACAACTATGTGGAACTGATAGGATTTGATGATTATTCCATAGGGAGCGATGAAGTAGCTTTACGAGCTACCATAAGCCGTGCAAAAATAGTGAGCAAACTGGCGGAACAGCATCAGAAAGTTGCAGCCCTGTTTGAAACGGCAAACTCCAAGGAAACGACAAGCGACAGGTTTTTCCGTGATTTCCTTCAACCAATTATCCAGGCTGATAGTGTAAAGCTCGGATTGGTTCAGCTTTGATCAACGGGAAAATTAAACATTGCGAAAGAGATAGTAGACAGGATTCAATTCTTGAAAAGCGGGATTGTTAAAGTGTGCAACGAGTAAATGTAGCATGATGAAAGAAAATAGTCAAAAATAGACAGATTAAACATTTCAATAGATTTAGACGATACGAAAATTTTTATGGATACCTTATTACTTGCATCAAAGTTATCAAAGAGGTTGCATGCTGAAAGTCTCGCATACAACATTTTAAATAAATTACCCGTTTTACCCCCCCCACACCACCCTAAAGGAGAGTTCAGAGAAATTATTAAAGAAATTTCAGCGGATAATGGTGAGACGTGTATATGTGACCGCATTTTGCTGAGAAAGAAATACCTTTATGATGTTGGTATCATTGTACCGGTCTACAATGCAGAACAACACATCGCAGAATGTTTGGATTCTATATTGGGGCAGAATACGGACTTTACGTTTCATGTAATCATCATCAATGATGGTTCCACAGACGGTAGCCGTAAAATTTTGCGGAAATATGAAGAACGCCCGAATGTAACAGTCATAGACCAAGAAAACAAAGGTCATTCCGGTGCAAGGAATACAGGTCTTGAAAACTGTTTCGGCAAATATGTCACATTTGTTGATGCCGATGACAGGTTACCAGTGAACGCCATTGAAATATTGATGCAAAAAGCCGTAAAGGGTGATTTTGATATCGTAGGTGGTGGCTATTCATTGTTTGCCGATGATAAGGTCATCCAAAATACGCTGCCAGCGCAAGGTCGGCTGTTCGGCTTCCCATGGGGCAAAGTATATAAGGCAGAAATTTGGAGCAACATTCAGTTTCCACCGGGATATTGGTTTGAAGATACTGTTTGTTCATTCATAATCCACAGGAGATCATCAAAGATATCAACTGTAAGCGATATTGTATACGAATGGAGAAAAAACACAAGTAGCATTTCATTTCTCAGTAAAGGGAAACCAAAGATACTTGATACTCTCTATGTTACAAATCAGCTATTGAGAGATTGCAAGGATTTATTATTACCGTTTGATATGCAATTTTATGACATACTCCTGCATCAGTTCAAAGTCAATGCGGTTAGAATCTATTCTTTGGCAAACAGACAGGTCAATTATGCTAATTTCATTTGGTCAAAGGATGCTTTAAAAATTTATTTCAAGGATACACAATATGGTTCCATTAGTTATAAGAATGTAGAGTTGGCTATCAAAAACGAAAGCTATAAACAGTTTTTGCTATCCTGCTTATTCCTGTAAACATGTACGCAGTCATGAGAAAAAAGAAAACAATGGATGAAACAAACAAAAAGTCTACAAAGGAGATTGGATGTGTCATCGCCTATTCCGTGGGACATAACAATTATGGTACTTCTTTGCAAGGGTATGCCATGCTGAAGAAAATCCAGCAGCTTGGATATGAGGTGGAAGTGATACAATACACCAAAAGGCTTTCGGTATGGCAAAAAATGATGTTTGTGGTGAATGCGCTTCGTGCCGGAGAATGGAAAAATATCAAGCACAGGCTGACAAGCAAACAGATGCTAAAAAAATATCCGGCTTATGCAGCCGGTATCGCAGAGCGCACCAAGGCTGTGGACGCTTATAAACAAAAAAAACTAATACCTCTTTTCCATGAGTATATAGGCTATGATGCCCTGTGCAGAGGTTCGCTCAATTATGATGCTGTTGTAGTAGGCAGCGACCAAGTATGGACTCCTATGAGCTTGCCAAATAAGTTCTTCAACCTGCTGTTTGTCGATGACCGTGTACGCAAGGTGGCTTACGCAAGCAGTTTTGGTGTATCAGAGATACCGTCTTTCCAACGCAAAGCTACAGGAGCATATCTTAATCGTTTTTATAAAATCGGCGTACGCGAACAACGGGGTAAAGAGATTGTTGAAGAATTATCGCATCAGAAAGCAACCGTGGTGGTAGACCCTACCATGCTGCTGAGCCGTAAAGAATGGGAAGTGGAGATAACTAATATCAGTCTTAATGAAAATGAGCCTTACATTTTCTGTTATTTCTTAGGAACCAACCAAGAAGCCCGCAGAGCTGCCAATGAACTAAAACAAAAAACAGGATACAAAATTGTCACTATACGACACATGGACGAATATGTACCAGAAGATGAAAATTTCGGGGATGAAGCACCATACAATGTTAACCCAAATGATTTTGTCAAATACATCAGTGAAGCTGCATATGTATGCACTGATTCATTTCATTGCACCGTGTTTTCCATCCTGTTCCATCGGCAATTTATGACGTTTTACCGCTTCGCCGAGGGAAGCAAGACCGAACGGAACTCACGAATCAACAGCCTGTTCGGATTGTTCGGACTGCAAGAACGGCTTTACCAAATGAATATTGACAGGATAACGAACCTGATTGACTACAACGCGGTCGACGAGAAGCTAGCTGCGCTCCGCAAAGACTCCATCGCCTTTCTGGACGGGTGCCTGAGACCTTGATTCACATAATTATTCCTTTGCGCTGACGACTGATTAAAACAACAATGGAAAGCATGTATGACAATATGAAAGCAAGCATGAATACAATATTGATAACTAAGGATATTAGCAAACATATTCTTATGGCCGGAAACTATTATAAGCATCACCATCCCGGTGGCATCTCAGCTGTAGTGCAATATTGGAGTGAATATATAGACGGTTTGCAATACTATCCTACGTACAAACTCTCTAATATATTTGTCCGTTCTTGGTATTTTTTGTCCGCTTATGTAAATTTGACTTTTCGGATGCTGACCGATAAAAATATCAAAGTACTGCATTTACATACAGCCGCTGACGGTTCTTTTTGGCGAAAAGCACAATTGGTTAAGTTAGGACATTTTTTTCATAAAAAAGTAATTCTACATATACATGCCAGTCGATTCAAGGACTTTTATAACGATTCGTCAGCTAAAAAACGTATATGGATAAAGAATGTATTAACAGAAGTAGATGTATTGATTGTCTTATCTGAATCATGGAAACAAAGGTTCATTGATTTAGGAATGCCAGAAAATAAAATTGTCATCCTTCATAACATTACACCATATCCGACTATCATGTCCGCAGCAAGAAAGAAAAACGATGAGAAGACCCATTTTTTGTTCCTTGGAGAAATTGGACAGCGTAAAGGCGTCTTTGATATAATTCGAGGTATAGCCATGAAAAAAGAGCAATTTCTTGGTCATATGGAATTGAAGATAGGAGGTAATAAAAATGAGGAAAAACTCAAAAAACAAATAAAGGATTTTAATATTCAGGAGATAGTTACATTTGAAGGCTGGGTAAGCGGTAATAAGAAGTTGGAATTGCTCAATTGGGCTGATGTTTTTATTCTGCCTTCTTTTAATGAGGGACTACCGATTTCTATCCTGGAAGCAATGAGTTATGGAATGCCTATAATTTCAACTCCTGTAGGAGGCATCCCTGAAGTCGTCAAGAATAACCTCAATGGCACAATCATCTCTCCTGGCAATGCAGAAGAAATTTCTATTGCTATGATGAAATATATTGCCTCTCCGGAAATTATAAAAGCCGAAGGAGAAGATAGCAAAAACATAGTAAAGTTCTATTTACCTGAATATGTCCTCAATCATTTAAAAAACATATACGAGAAACTCATTAATTCATAGATAACAAATGAAGAAAATCCTCGCCGTCGCTTCCATCGGAGGCCATTGGGTACAACTCCTCCGCATTGCCCGTCCTTTAGAAGAACGCTATGAAGTGGTGTACATGTCAACCCACCCTAAATGTAAATCCATGGTCGGCACTTGCCGGTTTCATACCATGATGGATTTCAGCCGTTGGAATGCTTGGAAAATGTTACCGGCTTCCTTCAATATTTTGGGGATTTTGCTCAAAGAACGCCCCACTGCCATCGTCACAACAGGTGCGGCTCCGGGACTGCTTACCATTATTTTAGGCAGAATGACCAGAACTAAGACCATCTGGATTGACTCTGTAGCCAATGTACAAACCATGAGTGCTTGTGGAAAATTAGCACGTAAATTCGCAACCCACGTGTACACCCAATGGCCGGGTCTTGCTTCTGCACAGGTGCATTATGCCGGAAACATCTTTGGTGATTAAAGGCAAAACCGCCCGTTGCTCCCCCGTTCTTTGACTTATTGTTACTTTAATATTTCCCGATTATGATATTTTGCACTATCGGTACTCAGGCCCCATTCGACCGTTTCGTGAAAATCATTGATGAAGTGGCCGCGCATTTGGATGAGGAAATCATCGCGCAAGTGTACAAAAGTGAATATGTGGCTCAAAACATCCGTACCATAGAATTTTTACCGCCCGATGAGTTTAACAAACTATTCAGCAAGGCACGCCTCATTGTGGCCCATGCCGGTATGGGTACTATTATTTCCGCCATGCGCCAACACAAGCCTATTATAATCTTTCCACGCATAGCCGCATGGGGTGAACATCGCAACGAGCATCAGTTGGCCACAGCCCAGAAGATGAAAGAACTCGGCTATGTGTACGTGGCAACCGACGCAAAAGAACTAAAAGAGTTGTTGACAACCCGGAATCTAAGACCCTTGCATGATTTGGGAGATATTGCAAGCAAAAGTCTGATAGATGAATTATGCAAGGTCATAGGATAGTATGACTCGCCCCCACAGTCATCTTCGCGATTATCAAAAGTACATCAAAACGCATGTACTTGAAGCTTGGAAATCGCACAAAAGCATCATGCTCCAGATGCCAACAGGTACGGGAAAAACCCATCTGTTGGCATCCATCATTTATGACAGCCTGAAAGAGGATGGGAAACGGTGTGTCTGGATTGTGGCACACCGCCGCGAACTGGTGGAGCAGATTGAGGAAACCATGGAACGATACGGCATCCCAAGCATCCCGAAGGAAGACGGAAGGGTAAGGACTTTCACGAATCCCCAAACCTTATCGTCATTGACGAGGCTCACCATGCACTGGCTAAAACGTATAAGGAGTTGTGGCTACGTCATCCTGAGGCAAAAAAATTGGGCTTGACGGCTACCCCTTGCCGGATGAGCCGCAGGGGATTCACGGACTTGTTTGACGAACTGGTTACTTCGGACAGCATTGCCGATTTTATCCGACAAGGATGGCTGTCAGCTTTCGACTACGTATCCATCCGTCCGGGCAGCAAATCCCAACGATTGATAGAAAACTTGTCAAAACGTGGGGCGGATGGTGATTTCCAAACGAAAGAAATGAACGAGGTGCTGAACCGCAAACCCTGTATCGAACAGCTGTACGAAAGCGTACGGCAATATGCCGATGGAAAGAAAGGCATCGTGTATGCTATCTGCATCAGCCATGCACGGAGTATTGCCGGTTTCTACCGGCAGCGTGGAATAAACAGCGTGGCGATTGACAGTAAGACTCCTACACGGCAACGTAAACAACTTATAGAAAATTTCAAACGGGGCAAGATACAAGTATTGGTGAATGTGGATGTATTCAGCGAGGGTTTCGACTGCCCGGACGTGGAGTTCATACAGATGGCCCGCCCTACCCTTTCGTTGGCCAAATACTTACAACAAGTAGGGCGCGGACTGCGGAAAGCAACGAGTAAAGACACTTGCATGCTGATAGATAACGTGGGTCTGTACCGCCTGTTCGGACTGCCCACGGCCTACCGGGACTGGAAGGCCATGTTTGAAGGACGGTTGGCCGGAAAAGGCTACCGTACAACTTGTAAGAAAACGGAATACTTGGCTGCAAAGCAAGAAAAAGCCCCAACGGGATGCTCCAATGAGCCGCTCGAAATGGTCATGTCGCATGAAATATTATGGGATTACCTGAACAAAAGCAAGTCTCCCACGGACAATAATACTCCACTACAGGAAAAACTAAAACCGTTCAAAGACCGCCAAAACGGTCTCTGGGGATTAAAATGCGGGCAGACCATCACCGCAAAGGCACAATATTCCACTTTGTTCGACGTAAAAGATAATCTTGCTGCCGTACAGTTCGAGGACTGCCGCACAGCTATCGTAGACAAGAACGGAAGAATACGGATGAAAACCGACAGGTACAAGCGTATGAAATTCTTGCCGGACGACATCGTGGCCGTAACAGACCGGAATGACAAAACGTCCTACATAGATTTAAGGTGCAACCAATACTACCCGGACAAGCCGATTGTAATGAAATTCGGCCAAATAGAAATACTCCAAGTAGGCCGCATGTTCTACAGCCGTACGAAGCATGCCTATGTGAACCGTTCGGGCATCGACCGGCACGATTTTTTTTCAAGGGGCTTCTATCTGCTCATTTACGATCCTTTCATCACTCCCGAATTTAAATATGTAGAAAGCACGGAGGACTCCTTGAACAAGGACTATGTTTGCATATTGGAAAATGACGAGGATAGCTATTATCGGTTTTGTGGAAAACTGCCAGACGGAAGCATCGTGATTGCCGACGGAGAAGGAAGATACTACCATGCAGAAGCCGGTAAAGAAAAACGGTATATCGCCTGCATGACTCCCGAGACGCAAACGGAGAACTTCAAGGCTGCTGTATCAAAGCTGATGTCCGAAGCAAGGGAATGTGCCGCCCAAAAGCAAGCGGACAAACAACGTACGCAAGAAAAGAAACAGAAAGAAGGGTTGGCCACCT
>OKSW01000663.1_pt1 | contig 12875 bp, 10 predicted proteins | sample 1606351 | NCBI WGS metagenome assembly OKSW01 (sample SAMEA3879565, study PRJEB24766) | human gut metagenome | biome: human-associated habitat; feature: feces | place: USA | collected 1985/1987 | reverse complement strand
ATACATATTCTAATAATAAAATCAATATTGGGGCTGCGGTTTACGAAGATTATCAGCGTGTACCACATTGCAGATAGAAATTTTTTCAAATCATGCCTTGTAAAATGACTTTTGAGTGAGGAAGAAGGTAGAGAGACAGAAACTCTCTGCCTTCTTTCCGTTTATGCGGCGAGTTGGTCAAGTGTACCTTGACAACCCCATACCCATTCATCAAGTACATTCCCATAGGCGATGCGATGAGCAAAAGCTACCTTAGCAGCTGCGCCATGACCTGCCGGATGAAACAACCAGACTGCACCTAATGTTGATTTTCTGTCTGCGTTTTGTTTCTGCCGACAGTGAGCGAGAAACAGCAGCTATTATCACACGGCGGCTCCGTGTGTGGCCATGACCGCCTGTGGGGGCGATACTCCTGTCCGGCCATAAAGTCGAGCGTTGAAGCGGTTTCTGCCGTGATCCGTCGTAACAAGTGGGGGCAGCTCGGAGCGATCCTCGGAGGGGTGCAATTCCCGTGGAGCCGACAGCCATCGGCCGCTTGATGATTTCCTATGCAGGTGGGGCGTCGAGGACAAGTGACCTGCAAATAACGATTATGACTGGCCGGGTGAAAATGCTATGTTTTCTCCCGGCCTTTACTTAGCCGCAGCGAATACGGCATCCTTTACGGAAGCGGAGGTGAACCAGCGTGACCAATGAAGAACTGAACACAGCCTTATATGAAAAGATGTTTGCCGAGCAGGAGACTTATCGGGCGTGGCTGCTTGCGCAGGCATCGGAAGAAATTCTGAATCACACCTATGAATATACCGTGCGGGAAGATATTTTGATGTCTCTGGAATACAACAGCCTACCCAACGCACAGGTGCGGGCTCTACTGAAATCCCCCAGCCCTCTTGCGGACGTGTTTGCGGCGTGGGAGGACCGGGAGACAAGCTATATGGAGGAAATTTGGCAGACTGTCACAGACCGGGCCAGAGAGGAAGCACAGAAGTCCCGGAACACGCAAAAGGAGCGATGAGAACGAAGTCCGGTTGGGTTGCCCAATCGGACTTTTTACATAGCCGCAGCAAACGGCAAAGAAGGAGGTTTTACATGAGCCGCACATATTTACGGGGCGAGATCTATTACGCCGACCTTGACCCCGTTGTCGGATCAGAACAAATGGGGACACGTCCCGTGCTTATCCTTCAAAACAATGTTGGAAACCATTTTGCGAGGACGGTCATCGTTGCACCGATCACCAGCCGCATCCATACAAAATCAAAGATACCCACACACAGCAACATCGGCATGATCGGCAGAATGAAATATCCCTCGGTGGTCATGCTGGAGCAGCTGCGCACCCTGGATAAGCGCCGCATCGGTTACTATATCGGCAAACTTCCCGAAGAAAAAATGCAGGATGTGACCAGAGCGCTGTGCGTCAGCCTTGCCATCCGCCAGAATACAGCGAAAGGAATGTGAACCGCAATGGAAAAATTGTTTACCCGGAAGGAAGCCGCCGAACTGCTGGGAATCAGCATCACAACTCTGGATGCGGCAAGGAACAACGGTCTCATCGCCTATGTGCAGTATGTTCCCAATGGCTGCGTTTTCTTTACCAGCGCCAGTCTCCAGGAATACGTTGCCAAATGTACGCACAGAGCAAAGCCTATGGAGAAGAAAACGACCTACCGCAATGTGCGGAAGGACCATCGGCACGACTGATGCCCAATTACCTGCGCCCGCCCTTCCATAGTTTTCTCCATTGAAATGCAGCACGTTAAATTCGGAAAGTTTTCAGTGGAAGATGATGTCAGTCCATAAGGCAAGCCTACTATTCCTTCTGCCCCGTAAAGTTCAATCCCAATTCGATGTAGAGATAAACCAGAGCGATTGATTAAGGGAATATCTGTATCAAGAAATATTTTTTATTTTTCTTCATATAATGGTGAAAACAGTATGTTCTCTTAAATCTTCTGGAGCAAAAGTGTGAATTTGACGAAAAATTTTTATAATTTTTTGTACCAATATATTGCATAAAAAATTATGATGTGATATTATTACGGTGAGGTGATGACTATGCTCCTGAAATTCACAATTGAAAACTTCGAAGTCTTTCAGAAGCCAGTTGAATTGAGTATGGAGGCAAATCTGCATACTCGGAAGTTTCTTTCTAACGTCATACAGAGCAGTCAAGGAAACGCACTAAAAGCATTGGCCATATATGGGCCGAATAACACAGGTAAAACCTGCACAATTGAAGCTATTGTAGCTTATCGTGATGTGCTGCTCAACCGCCCATTCCGATTTAGTGCCAACGTATTCTCAGGATCTAACGTAGTGAGGCTTGGAGCTGAATTTCTATCAGATGGGACAAGGTTTACCTACTCCTTTGATTACGACACAAACGCAGAAGCATATCAAAGAGAACATTTTGGGCGTATTGAGATTGATGAATATGGCAACAGAAAAGAGATCGTGTACTTTGAACGTGACACCCAAAGTAAAACATCCTATAGCATTGATGCCAAGCTAAGAGATATCATTGGGTTATCTTCAAAAGACAGCATTCTAATTTATGCCTTTGACACAAGCGATTTTCCTTTACTGGACGAGGCAAAACGTGTGCTTAGAAAACTTGCAGATAGCATTGTATTTCTGAACATGAACCAGATCAGTCCACTTAAAACAATCGAGGTCCTAAAAAAGCCGGATACCATTGAAGCAAAAAAAGTTGTCAGCTTAATCAAAGCTGCAGATTTGGATATTGACGATTTCCAGTATGCCGAATCTATCGAAATTGAATTCAAATCTGATGACGATAAGGACGAGCGGTTGAAAAAGGCAATTCAAAATGCAGACCAACTGATGGATCAGTTGCGGCTAATTTCTGTTCATCGAGGCAAACCGCTGCCGAGCATTAAATTTGATTCGAGTGGAACAAAGAAAATTGTTGCGTTGGCAAGTTATATTGTTGAGGCCCTTGAAAAAGGGAAAATTTTGATTATAGATGAGCTTGATAGTGGATTACAGTTTAAGATCTCCAGAGAGATCATTTCTTTGTTTAATAACTATATTAATGCGTCCGCACAATTGATTTGCACGACTCACGATGTCAGTTTGCTGGATATTAAAACGCTGTTCAGGAAAGACCAAATATGGTTTACAGATAAAGATATTCATCAGGCTTATTTGTACTCTCTGGCCCAATTTACAGCGGAAAAAGATGGCGTTCGCTCCGAAAGTGATATTATTGACAAATACAGCAAGGGGGCCTTTGGTGCATTGCCAGATCCTTCCTTAGTAGAGGCATTGTTAAGCGTCAGTGAAGAGGGGGAATAACAATGGGAGCGCTTCCTCCAACTTTGCAAGAGAAAAAGCTACGTAACATTTGTCTTATTCTGGAAGGTTTTGAAGAATACTATTATTTTAAGCGTATTTTAGAGTTCCCCTGTTTTAAGGGCACATACAATGTGGATATTCGCAATGCAAAAGCTGCGAGCAACATACCAAGTTTTTTTCAAGCAGCGTATGCTAAGAATTTTTATGAGATCGTCTTTGTTGTATGTGATAAGGACAGAAATCCTGAGCAATATGTGAACATTATTTCAAAGCTGGATGATATTCTGGGACCTGGCAAAGCGAAAGAAATTGTGATTTTTACGTGTCCATGTACATTGCAAGTCATTCTGTCCCACTTTGGAGATGTCCAGTTGACCACCCAAGCAAAAAAAGCAGCACGGGATGATGTGCAGCGACTTACCGATGTGGAAAACTATGATGCTCATCAGGATCAGCTGAAAACGATTTGCAGTAAAATCCATTATCGCTCGTATGAGAAAATGAAGCAAAGGATTGCCCAGCTAAGCACTTGCCCGGATGACATTCCATCGACCAATATATTGTCCCTATTTGGCTATCTTGAATCCCAGAATCCACAGTGGATCGACGGTATTAATGAGCGTCTTTCTACCGAAGACTGATTCAACTATGCATGGAAGCCATGCTGCTAACAAGAGCGTATAGCAATACCCCTTAGTCGAACAAAGCACCCTGGAATCAGCCAGGGTGCTTTACTTTTACAATTTTCTGCATTTTAAGAAAAACCAGTTCAACAAAAATGATTGTACCACCATCCCTTGTGCCCCGTATCCCATTTTGGCAAAAAAATAACGCCCACATTTTCTGTGAGCGTTATTGTTGCCATATTGATTTCAGATACAAAATGCGGCATAGAGAGGAACGATTTTTTTATTGTCCTCGAAGCCGAAGTTCTTGGCAAAGAGCTTGATTGCATAAGCGGGTTTGTAGGTGTCCATATAGACCCGCAGGCTTTTGGCCTTGGTATTGTCGGCAGACTTGACCTCAATGGGAATGAGCTGCCCCTGGCGCTGAATGATAAAATCAATTTCAGCCCCACGCTCGGACTCCCAATAATAGGTGTGGTAGCCGTTAATGGTAAGCTGTACATTCACATAGTTCTCCGCCATACCGCCCTTAAAGTCGTTGATTTCCTCGACCATATAGAGAATGTCATTGGCGGCTAAATCCTTCTTGGCGCAAAGCAGTCCTAAGTCAGACACATAAATCTTGAACGCATCAATATCACGGTAGTTTTCAAGGGGCTTTTTGATTTGCTCGACCTTGTAGACCTGTGACACGATACCAGATAAGCAAAGCCATTCAATCGCATTTTCAAATTCGGAAGCCCGTCCGCCTTTCTTGATAAGCTTATATTGGAAACGGGTATTCTTCTTGGAAAGCTGAACGGTAATGTTATCATAGGCAAGTCTGGTTTTCTTGATTTCATTCAAGTTATTATACTTGCTCATATCATTGAGATAGCTTGCAAGTATCGTGTCCTGCGTATGACGGACAAGGATATAATCCTTTGTTTCGGCAAACTGCATCACGCACTCCGGCATACCGCCGACCACAAGATACTGGCGGTAGAGCTGCATGGCCGCATCGTGCAAGGCAACGGGAAGCGGCGTATCGGTTTGAAAGCATTTTTTAATCTGCTCTACCAAATCGTCCTCACCGAGTGCCAATAGAAATTCCTCCATATCCATAGGATAAAGCGTTTTCATATCGACCTTTCCCACGGGGAAAGAGAATTTTGCTCTGTTGACCGCAACGCCGAGCAAGCTGCCTGCGACGATGATGTGATAATCTGGAGCATCCTCGCAAAAGTATTTAAGCGAGGTCAAAGCCCTTTCGCAAAGCTGCACCTCATCAAAGACGATCAGCGTTTTTTCCTTTACGATAGTCTGACCTGCGATATGGGACAAAATCGGTATCAGATAATCGGGGCTGATGTTTTCGGCAAAGGTTTCGTTCAGCTTTGGGTTGGTTTCAAAGTTGAAGTATGCCACATTTTCGTAGTGGGTGCGCCCGAACTCCAGAATGGAATAGGTCTTTCCGACCTGTCTGGCCCCCTGTAAAATAAGGGGCTTGCGGTGTTCACTTTCTTTCCACACTTCCAGGAAGCCCATGATTTTTCGATACATAAGCAGCCCTCCTTCAAGGTACTGACCATAGTATAACAGATATTCATGTAAAAATCAATGCTTTAGATTCTTATTTTAACACTAAATTACACGAATATTTCAAGTCAACTTACACTGCTCGACACGAATAGTGCCGTATTGCATCACGGCTGAGATATTACCACCCGTGGCGATGCCAAATACCAAGACCAAGTTAATTCCTACGCACGCCGTTTTTCCTGTGACATGGAAGTTAAAAACCGACTGGTCAATATTTGCTGGCCGATTTTGCGGATTTATGTTGAAATATTGATATAAAATTTCCAACCGGCAAATTAGGCGGAATCGAAGGCAGATGTACGAAAGTGGAATTTGCACATTTGAAGAATCCCAGCTTTTCTGATAAAACTACAGCAGCGCAGAGTTGCGTAATTCTTTTGGAGGTAGGAACATGGCCAGAAAAAGAGGAAAAATTCCGGAGTATGGCACCGTCAAAATTGACGGGCGCATCTATTATCGAACATTCATAACCGACGATGACGGAAAGCAGCGTTCTCTTTGCGCACTGACACGGGAGGCGCTTTACGACAAGGAAATGGATGCACTGTCAGAGATGGATGATGAACGCCAGCGGAAAAAATCGCCTACGCTGGCGGACTATTGCGAAAAGTGGCTGGTGATGCAGTCCGCTCAGGTACGCACAACGACGCTGACAGATTATAAGTCTAAGGTGCGCCGAAACATCATCCCTTACCTCGGAGATAAGAAAATTGCAGAAGTGACTTTGGATGATATTCAGCTTGCCCTTGTGCCGGTCTCCAAAAAATCCGCCTCGGTGTATAAGTCAGTCATCGTGATCTATAAGTGCATTTTCCGTGCAGCAGAGGAAAGCCGGATCATCAAAAAGAATCCAACGGTGTATCTGTCCCCAAAGGGAGGCGGCGTACCGCAGGCGGAAAAACAGCCTTTGACAGACGAGCAAGTACAGCGGCTGTTGGATGCGGTCCGTGGATTGCCGCCCTATGTCTTTATCATGCTGGGGCTATACGCCGGTTTGCGGCGGGAAGAAATTCTCGGACTGCAATGGGATTCGGTCTACTTGGATAATGAAGCGCCGTACTTGGCTGTACACAGAGCGTGGCACACGGAACACAACCGGCCTGTTGTTTCAACGGAGCTGAAAACCGCTGCCGCAAAGAGAAATATCCCCCTGCCGGATCATCTGGCAGCTTGCCTGAGAGAAGCAAAGAAAAATTCGACCTCGGATTATGTTGTGGCGAATCGGGACGGCGGACCGCTCAGCTATACGCAGTTTAAGCGGCTCTGGCAGTATGTTGTGACCCGGACGGCAAAGCCAAGGATTGCCCGCAAGCTGGTGGACGGAAAATATGTGAAGTATATGCTTTACCCGGAGTTGGGAGAAAAGGCCCGGAATAATGGCCATGTGGTGTATAGCCTGGACTTTGATGTAACGCCGCATTTGCTTCGACACACCTATATCACCAACTTGATCCACGCCTCCGTCGATCCCAAGACGGTGCAATATTTGGCGGGTCATGAAAACAGTCGAATCACTATGGACATCTATGCCAAGGTAAAATACAATCGGCCGGATGATGTCGTAAAGACTATGGCCGCCGCTTTCACAGAATGGGACGCTTTATAAATCAGGATACACAAGACAAGGACGGGGATGTAATTCCCCGCCCTTGCTTTATCACCCGGATACGGCTCACCTGATTTTGCTAAAACAGGTACACCGTCGCATTACAAATAGTTGATTGGTATGACCCGATCATTGCCTTTCAGAGTGATAAGCCTGTCATAGAGGCAAATCACGCCGCCGGGTCCTCGCTTTATGCCGGGAATCGTATCCAGCAAATCGAACGCATCCATATCCTTCTTCTGCGGATCAGCGTGCTTTTTCATTTCAAGGGGATATAAGGTCCCGTTTTCTTCAATCACCAGATCAATCTCGTTCATATCCTTGTCACGATAGAAATACAACGGCGGTTCAACGATTCCCTTGTTATAGTAGCTTTTGATGATTTCAGAAATCACGAAACTTTCAAAGAAAGCTCCGGCCATTGCTCCGTTTTTCAAGACCTCCGGCGTGTTCCATCTGGTAAGATAGGCAGCCAGTCCCGTATCCAAAAAATACAGTTTGGGGGTCTTGACCGCACGCTTGGTAATGTTGTTAGAGTACGGCTTTAGCAGATAAACGATATTAGAAGCTACGAGAATCGAAAGCCATCGTTCCGCTGTTGGCTGACTGATCCCGACATCCCGTGCCATAGAGGTAAGATTGACAAGCTGCCCGGTGGATGCTGCAGCTGCGATCATAAAGCGTGAGAATTTGACCGTGTCACCGATCTCAGATAAGTCACGGACATCACGCTCAATATAAGTTCGCACGTATGCACCATAAAACATCTGCCAGTCAAAATCCGGATTCTCGCAGAGTTCCGGCATAGACCCACGGTGGATCATACTCCATACATCCTCGTATGGAATATTGGCAAGCTGCTTTTTGCGCTCATCAAAATACGCATCTGTCGGCAGGAATGGTGTGTCGTTCGATACGCCATACCGCTCACGCAGGGAGAAGCCGAGCAAAGTTACCAACCCGATTCTGCCGGATAGCGATTCGCTGACACCCTTCATCATTTGAAATTGTTGGGACCCACACATAAAAAACTGTCCTTTTTTATGCTCTCGGTCAATATACATCTTGATTCGGGAAAACAGTTCCGGTGCTTTCTGAATCTCATCAATGAATACCGGAGGCGGATTGTCTTTGAAAAAAGTACCGCTTTGCTCCTGTGCAGTGGCACGAACGATCATATCGTCGAGTGTTGCGTAGTTCATTCCCTCTGTGATGCGCTGAAGCATGGTGGTTTTCCCAACCTGTCGTGGACCGGCAACAAGGATCGCACCAAACATTTTGGAAAGGGTATTGACCGTGGCCTCTGCGTGCCTTTTGATATACTCCATAAAGCCTCTCCTTTCGGCTGATTTAATATCTGGTGTTATTATAGCCGAACTGCATGAGGAAATCAACTTGCTTCACAAGATTTTCCCAACTTTATTTTTGCCGCCTGACTGGGGACGCATACTTTCTCCAAATAGGACACTTTGTAAATCGAATAATACACGCTAAGGGCGAGGAAGAAATTTCTCGCCCTGTTTTTATGTCCGGTTTGCACCTTTGCGCCCACCGATGATTTCTGGTAAAACGAATACGCCAATACATAAGGCTAAGAAAGGAAGGTACTTATGGCGAAGAAGAAACAGAACATACCGGCATACGGCACGGCCGAGATCAACGGTGTCACCTATTTCCGTACCAGGATCACTGACGCCGATGGCAAACGGGTCCCCCTTTACGCTTCCACCTGTGAGGAACTATATAGGAAAGAGCAGAAAGCTCGGCAGCAGGTGCAGGACATTCTCTTTCGGCGGCAAAATCCAACCGTAGAAGATTACTGTGAAAAGTGGCTGCTCATGCGTTCAGCCACGGTAACACAAGATACGCTACGGAATTATCGCAGGGAGATGTATAAGTATATTGTCGAGCCGCTTGGGAGCCTGTATCTTTCCGATGTGACGGCCGACGACATCAAGCTGGCGCTTGTCCCCGTGTCCAAAATGTCCAAGCATACCTATGCCACCGTCAATATGCTCATCAAAAGCGTCTTTTACTCGGCAGAGCGCAGCGAGGTCATCGACTACAATCCTGCCGCTAAGGTCAGCGCTAAAGGCGGTGTTCCGGGGAAATCAATGGATGCTCTGTCGGATGAGCAGGTAAAGACGCTGGTAGATACGGTCAAGGGCCTGCCGCCGTATGTGTTCGTTATGCTTGGCTTATATGCGGGCCTGCGGCGTGAGGAGAGTCTTGCTTTGCAATGGGACTGTGTGTTTCTGGATGTGCCGACCCCATATATTTCTGTCCGGAGGGCATGGCGAGGAAACAATCGGAAAGAGCCGGAGATTTCTACCGTATTAAAAACTCCGGCATCCAGAAGGGATATTCCCATTCCAAAGTGTTTGGTGGAGTGCCTGCGAGAGGCAAAGCGATCTTCCAAATCTGCCTTTGTGATTTCAAATCGTAAGGGTGGCCCCCTTTCTGAGGGAGAATTTGTGGGAGTTTGGTACCATGTTAAGAACCACACCGCAGGAGAGAAAATCAGCTACAAGTATGTGAATGGGGAACACATCCGTTATACGACCTGCCCCGTTCTCGGAAGCCATCGGAAAGGCTCCCCGAACCATGTGTATAGTCTGGACTTCCATGTGACCCCGCACCAGCTTCGCCACACATACATTACGAACCTCTTATATATGGGGGTGGACCCCAAGACCGTGCAATATCTCGCCGGGCATAAAAACAGTAAAACAACTATGGACATTTATGCAAAAATCAAGTATAATAAGCCCCAAGAACTTCTCCCTGTCGTAAACGCTGCGTTACGGCCTGTCGCAATGTCTTGAAAATACCCGTTTTTAACGATGTTTTCTGTTAATGTACGGGCTAAGTCCAGTTGCGACATCCTCAAAAGTGTTGGAATATCAAGGGAAATCTGGATTTTTTCAGCCCAGTACGGCCTCAAAGCCGCTCGTCGCGCACCTCAGTTCAGCAAGCGATAAAAAAGTTATCCTTCCCCCGGAAAACTTCGGTTTTCCGGGGTTTTCTTTCGACTTTTGTTACAAAGCATTGACATGCCAAAATCCAAGGGGACAAAATTCTGAAATGATAGACCACAATATCTTGCGGTTTGACGCAAAATGCCTTGATGTCAAAGGGATTGTTGTACTCTGCCAGTATTTGCAGCCCTCTGCTCTGGTTGCCGCATAGCCGATGGTGATTTGTTCCTGCACGGTTTTCCCTGTTTCAGGATTGACGTGCCACCCTACCGTTTTCCTCACTGCATAGGGCCTTCTTCGCTTTCCGGGCATTTTCTTGACGCTTCCATATCCGTTGGGTAATCTCAAAAAATTTCAAACTTCCTTTCTCCCAGCGTTTGAATTAAATTTGATAAAGGGTATGTGTTTGACCTGTCCGACGGCGGCATCCACCATGTCCGGGGCACCGTGGAGGTCACGGGCCAGGCCGGAGGTCTTTTTTGGACAGCATGACAAAGAGAGCCGCACGTCTGTGCGGCTCTCTTTGTTTGAGGATAGAAAGGAAAAGCAATTCATGTCGTAGGAATTACTGTGGACAAGATACACCATGAGAAAAAATTTGTAAAGCGACAAAATCTCATTTTAACATTAAAGAATGTCATGGAATCATCCTATTTTTGCACAATGCACGGAATATCTTCTTAAAAATTGGGCAAAATACATAGAATCCCTCTCTTGCCCGGGGAAAAAGTACGTTGTATAATAGCAGTATGAAATAGTTTCATAGCTGGAGGATGGCATGGATACGAAAAAACTGGAGGCTCTGGCGGCGGCCGTGCAGTATGGCAGCTTCACCCGGGCGGCGGAGGCCCTGGGCTATACCCAGTCCGGTATGACCCACATGATGAACAGCCTGGAGCGGGACATCGGATTTCCGGTGCTGCTGCGGGGCCGGGGTGGGGTGCGGCTGACCCCGGCGGGGGAGCGCATCTATCCCCTGGTCCGGGAGGTTCTGGCGGCCTCCCAGTCCCTGGACCGGGAGATCGCCCTGATCAATTCCCATAAGGAGGACACCATCCGGGTGGCCTCCTATTCCAGCATTGCCATGCACTGGCTGCCGGAGGTGATCCAGCAGTTCCGCCGGGTCCACCCGGACCTGACGGTGGACATCCAGATGGGCAGCGTGGAGGAGGTGTACCGCTGGGTCCGGGAGGACAAGACGGACGTGGGCTTCGCCAGTCTCCAGGACGGCATGACCATGGATTGGGTCCCCCTGGCGGAGGACCCGCTGCTGGCCATTCTGCCGCCGGAATACGACCTGCGGGGCCGTGACCGCTTCAATGTGGAGGATTTTGCCGGGCAGGAGTTCCTGATGCCGTCTCTGGGCTTTCACCTGGACATTCTGCGTGCACTGAACCGCTCCAACGTCACGCCGGTGATCCGCACCACCCAGGTGTCCGACAGCGTCATCATCTCCATGGTAGAACACGGCCTGGGCGTCAGCGTTCTGTCGGAGCTGGTTCTGAAGGGCCGCCGGGACGATGTGCAGGCGGTGCCCCTGGACCCGCCTGCCTACCGCCAGCTGGGCATTCTGGTGCGGGACCGGAAGGACCTGCGCCCTGCTGCCCGCCGCTTCATCACCGAGGCGCGTGAAATCATCGATCAGATCAAATAGGAGAACCCATATGCTTTCATTTACCCCCCTGACCATTGAACACCATGCCCTGCTGCGCCGCTACTACGACGGGTGCGACTATCACCTGTGTGAATATTCCACCGGAACAAAGCTCATGTGGAGCCTGTACCTGCGGCCCTCCTTCGCCCAGGAGGCGGGATGCCTCATTGTCCGCAACCGGGTGGACGGCGAGTGGGTATTCGACTTTCCGGTGCCGGGCCCCGGCGGCGACGTGGATGCCGCCCTGACGGCCATTGAGGAATACTGCACCGAGACGGGAACGCCGCCGGTAATCTCCGTGGTGCCGGAGGAGAAGGCCCCGGAGCTGCTGCTGCGCTGGCCCCGGTTCCGGCTGACCAACGAGCGCAACTGGAAGGATTACCTGTACCGGGCGGAGGATATGGCCGCCTTTGCCGGGCGGAAATACAGCGGCCAGCGCAACCACATCAACAAGTTCCGCAAGGAGTACCCCAATGCCCGGTTCGTGGTCCTTACCGGGGAGGACATGCCCCTCATCGAGGACTTCTGGGGGGACTATGAGCAGGAGTTCCAGAAAACCAGCTTCAACGCCAAGCGGGAGCTGACCTATGCCAAGGCCTTGGCCCGGCTGCTGCCGGAGGGCTGGCTGCTGGGCGGCGGCCTGCTGTCGGAGGGACGGCTGGTGGCCATGAGTCTGGCGGAAAAGTGCGGCGACACCCTGATCATCCATGTGGAAAAGGCCCTGTATTCCCACCAGGGGGCATATCCCACCCTGGTCCAGGCCTTTGCCGCCCACTTCGGAGGCGACTGCACCTACATCAACCGGGAGGACGACGCCGGGGACCAGGGCCTGCGGACGTCCAAGCTGCAATACCTGCCGGTGCGCCTGGCGGGGAAGCTGCGGTTCGAGGTCCGCTGCGAGGCCGACCGTCTGCGGGAGATCCCCACCCTCACCACGCCGCGCCTGACCCTGACGCCGCTGGAGGACCGGGACGAGGCGGCATACAACGCCCTTTGCCTGGACGACGACCGCAACCGCTGGTGGGGGTACGACTTCCGCCAGGATCTGAAGGGGGAGCTGACGGAGGATTACTTCCTGTCCGTGGCCCGGCACGACTTTGCCGCCC
>OKSW01000643.1_pt1 | contig 13084 bp, 9 predicted proteins | sample 1606351 | NCBI WGS metagenome assembly OKSW01 (sample SAMEA3879565, study PRJEB24766) | human gut metagenome | biome: human-associated habitat; feature: feces | place: USA | collected 1985/1987 | reverse complement strand
ACCATTTTCCTGTAAAATCAACAATAGTAATCAATTACACACGTTAATAACATTCAACATTATGAAAAAATCATTAGTTTTGGCCCTTTCGGCCGTTGTAGCAATGTTTGCTACTTCTTGTGACAAAGATTCATCAAGCAAGAAAACTTTGGACGCAGAATTCACGCTCACCGAGCAACTCGGTGCTGTAACCTACGGACAACCAGTTGAGCTGGAAGGAACCGTAATTTCTGTGGCTATCACAAAAGCAACTGCTGTAACTGCAAAGGGCGGTGCAACTGTAGGAACAGCACAAGGGCTTAAAATCAACGGCGACAAAATTACTGGTCTTGTATTCATCGATTCAATGGATGCAGCAGAGATCACTGTAACTCTCAGCGCCGGGAACAAGAGTAAGGATTTTTCTTTCCCTATCGAGAATGTAAATCCTGCTGCGAGAAAAATCGGTTTCTATGCTAACGACGCTCTCTGCATGCAGGCTGACTCAATCGTTCAGAACCACGTTAATACTCCAGACGTGTTCCCTGTTGAATTCACTGGCAAGGGTTCAGACACTCCGTCATTCTTTTCTATGCTCGGTGTAAAGGTCGGTAACGAAGTTAAGCACGTCCTCACTCTCACTGAAGCTCGCGAACGCGATGGTGAAAAACTCAGTTTTGCATGGGTGAACGTCCTTCAAAACACCGCAGAAAGAAAGTATATCGGTAAGCAGAGAGGTTATATGTTCACCGGATGCAAAGCTTCTTCTCTTGGTGGCGGTACCACTGGAAGACAGTGCGATATCTACGAAGTGGACGGACATCAGATTAAAGACGAAAATGTCGATGATTTCGGCATGACCATCATCCGTGGCTCATGGTCTCCGGAATACAATGAGGAACAATATAAATTCGTTGATGCCCTCTTCATCGATATTCCAAGCGCGTGCGAAACCGAACTTGATCGCATCAAAGGAATTTACTATCTCTCCAAGATTCAGGAAGTTATGGACAATGCAACTCTCGGCGAGGAAACAGAACCGACATCTCTTCCTAACAAAACATATTGCCGTCGCTACACCGATGCCGGACATAATGCCACAAAGAATCTCGCAGACAATTTCAAGGCAGGCGACTATCTGGTACTGCGCAGCAAGGTTAAAGTAGGAGAAAGCTTCGAATACTACTATGGTATTCTTCAGATAGTTCAGCTTTATGATGATTCAGCAGCTATTACGACAGCAGAGAACGGCTTTACCTGTCTGGATTCTAAGTTGGCTGAGGCCCTCTTCCTTAAGCCTAACTATTTCAGTGTAAAAGTGCAGTGTCTTGCAGAATAATCTGCAGGCACAATAAAGGCGGGGAGGACTGACCTTCTCCCCGTTTTCCAAGTAATACTAAAATCTAAACAATCCGGTTCAGCAATGAAAAGAATCATCGGAATAATCGCTTCGTGCGCAATCGTGCCGTTTGTCCTGTCCTGCAGTGGCGGCAAAACGGCAGAGGAGAATTACGTCAAGGCCTCTGAAGGAGTATTGACAAGGACAATAGGAAAACTCGAAAATATTTCGCTTCAGATGAGTCCCAAGACGGCGGAAGGGCTGGACCGGTATGAAATCGAAGCCACAGGCGGCCACCTCACGCTCAAGGGCAGCAGTCCGAGCGCGATCTGCTACGCGATGGACAAATACCTTCGCGACGCATGCGGCTCGATGATATGCTGGAGCGGAAGCAAACTGAACATCCCGCAGGAATGGCCTGACTGGAAAGAAGAAGCCACATCCCCGTATCAGCTGCGTTACTTCCTGAATGTCTGCACATTCGGATACACAGCACCATACTGGAACTGGGACAGATGGTCTCAGGAAATCGACTGGATGGCCCTTCACGGAGTGAATATGCCTCTGGCAAGCGTGGCAGCAGAAGCCATCGCAAAACGGGTATGGCTGCAGCTCGGTCTGGAGTCTGACGAAATCGACCGGTTCTTCACGGGAGCCGCTCACCTGCCGTGGCACAGAATGGGCAACCTGAACAGCTTCGACGGCCCGCTCAACGACAACTGGCACAAATCTCAGGTCAAGCTCCAGCACAAGATACTCGACAGGATGAGAGAACTCGGAATGGAACCTGTAGCCCCGGCTTTTGCAGGATTCATCCCGCCAGCACTTATGCAGAAACATCCTGAAATCCAGGCAAGACAGCTCACCTGGGGCGGCTTCCCTATCGAAGACAATGCCTGTGTGCTCTCCCCTGACTCACCGTGGTTCACCAAAATCGGAAAACTTTTCGTGCAGGAGTGGGAAAAAGAATTCGGCAAGGCAAGATATTGGCTTTCAGATAGTTTCAATGAAATGAAACTGCCTGTAGAGGAAGGAGACACAGTCGGCAAGCACAAGCTGCTCGCAGAATACGGCAAGTCCATCTACAGTTCCATCACCGCCGGCGACCCTGATGCCATCTGGGTTACACAAGGCTGGACATTCGGCTACCAGCACGATTTCTGGGATCCGGAAAGCCTCAAGGCAATGCTCTCAGAAGTGCCTGACGACAAGATGATCATCATTGACCTCGGCAATGACTATCCGAAATGGGTATGGCACACCGAGCAGACCTGGAAAGTGCAAAAAGGTTTCCACGGAAAGAAGTGGATATACAGCTATGTGCCGAATTTCGGAGGAAAAGTCCTCCCGACCGGTGATCTGGACATGTACGCCACAGCATCGGCAGAAGCGCTTGCTTCAGAATATGCGGACAATCTTGTCGGCTTCGGCAGCGCCCCGGAAGGCCTTGAGAACAATGAAGTAGTCTATGAACTGCTTGCAGACATGGGCTGGACGAAAGACAGCATTGACATAGACAGATGGCTGGAAAGCTACTGCCGAGCACGCTACGGCTTCAGCGACGAAAGGATGAGGAAGGCCTGGAAACTGCTGCATAAATCCGTGTACAGTTCGCTCTACTCATACCCGCGCTTCACCTGGCAGACAGTGGTTCACGACCAGAGAAGAGTCAGCCGTCACGACATAAACGACGACTTCGGAAAAGCAGTGGAAATCTTCCTCAGCCTGTCGGACAAATACGCAGACTCACCTCTCTATTTCAATGACGCCATCGAATTTGCCTCACTCTGGCTCGGGGAACTCGCTGACAGACATTATGAAAAGGCCCTGAAGCTCGGACGCAATGAAAAAGGCAGGGAAGAATTGAGAAAGACTGTAGCACTCCTTACTGATGTGGACAGACTGCTCGCATCCCATCCTCTCCACAGGCTCGACAGATGGATTGCTGACGCAAGAAATGAAGGCAGCAGCATCGAAAAGGATCATAGGGAGGCTAATGCCAAGAGGCTCATCACCACATGGGGCGGATGGCAGGAGGACTATGCCGCAAGATTCTGGTCTGGACTCATAAAGGACTATTACATTCCGCGGATCGAAATCCATTTCTCCGAAAAGCCGGAGATGATGGAAGAATGGAAAGAGGAATGGATCAACACCCCTTATCACAGCAATACGAAACCATTTGACTCTCCTCTGGAGGTCGCAAAAGAACTCATAGCAAATGAAAAGTAGCACATTTGGGATGGCGTGGATATCACGCGCAGCCATCATTTTCACGACATTGACACTTGTCGCTTCAGCTCTTGTCGGCTGCGGCACGGACAAGGCGACACAGACCGTATTTACAGAAAAAGAACAGGTCAATGCCGTGAAAGGCCTCATTGACCGTGTCACTTCCGGCAGGTCAGCAGACTTCATCGTCCGTCTTCTTCCAGAACGTCAGGACAGTCTCGACTACTTCGAGTTCAGCGCCGAAAACGGGAAAATCGTACTTGGCGGAAACAATGGAGTAAGCATCGCAAGTGCGCTCGGACAGTATCTGCGCGACTTCTGCGGATTCCACCTGAGCTGGTGCGGAAGCAATACCGTTCTCCCCGAAAGCCTGCCTCTGCCGGAGGAAAAGGTGACGAAGACTTCACCGTACAAATGGCGTTACTACCTGAACTACTGCACATTCAACTACAGCATGAGCTGGTGGGACTTCGACAGATGGCAGAAGGAAATCGACTGGATGGCATTGAACGGCATCAATATGCCGCTGGCTATCACCGGGCAGAACTCCATCTGGCGCAGGGTTTACCACAAGCTGGGCCTTACTGACAAAGACCTCGAGTCGTTCTTCAGCGGTCCTGCATATTTCAACTGGTTCTGGATGGGCAACCTGGACGGCTGGTGCGGTCCTCTGCCTAAGAGCTTCATGGAAAAGCACGAGCAGCTGCAGAAGCAGATCCTCTATCGTGAAAGGTCATTGGGCATGACTCCGATTCTGCCTTCATTTACAGGCCACGTGCCCCCTGCATTGATCGAAAAATTCCCTGACGTGAAGGCGAAGAACACGCAGTGGGTGAATTTCCCGAAAACCTATGTGCTGGACCCTTCCGAGGAAATGTTCTCAGAAATCGGAAAGCTGTTCCTCGAGACGCAGACAGAGATTTATGGTACAAACCATTATTACACAGCCGATACCTTTAATGAAAACATACCGCCGACAGATGACCCCGAATATCTGAAAGGGGTAAGCGCAAAGGTTTACCACGCGATGTCGGAGGTGGATCCGGAGGCCGTATGGGTTATGCAGGGATGGATGTTCCATCACGAAAGGCATTTCTGGCATGACCCCCAGATTCAGGCACTTCTGTCTGCTGTGCCGGATGACAAGATGCTGATTCTCGACCTGTGGAGCGAGAGATTCCCAGTTTGGAACCGTACCCATGCCTACTATGGCAAACCTTGGCTCTGGTGCATGCTCCAGAACTTCGGACAGAACATAACATTGTCCGGAAACGCAACTTCGGTGGCGAACGACCCTGCTGCTGCATTGGCAGACTCAACTTCCGGAAGGATGAGCGGAATCGGTCTGACTCCGGAGGGCATCGGACACACCCCTATCATCTACGCGCTCATGCTGGAAAACGTATGGAACGAAGGCAGGCCTGTGGACATTGACTCATTTATAAAGAATTATACGACAAACCGTTACGGCAAGCTCTCTCCTGCAGCGGTCGAGGCCTGGAAGGGCATTTTCGCCACCGCGTTCGAGAACAATGTGAACAATGGCGGTCACGAGTCCATCATCTCAGGACGTCCGACCTTCGTGGAGAACCCTAAGGGCTGCACGAATACCAACAAATGTTATGAGCGGACAGACCTCGTAAAGGCCTGGGAGGCACTGTATTCATGCATTGATGAACTTTCAGGGAGCGACGGTTACAGGTACGACATCGTAGATATCACCCGTCAGGTGCTCGCCGACTATGCTTCGGTGATTCAGCAGAAATTCGCTGCCGATTACAAGAATGGGGATTTGGAGTCTTTCAAGGCCAATGCAGAGGCTTTCGATGCCCTGATTTCGGATATGGACACGCTGCTGGCCACAAGAAAGGAATTCCTGCTCGGCGTATGGCTCGAAAGTGCCAAGGCTATGGGTACAAATGCCGAAGAATCAGCCCTCTACGAGAAGAACGCACGAAATCTCCTGGGCACTTGGGGCAACAAGGACTGCAAGCTTTTCGACTATGCCTGCAAGCAGTGGTCCGGTATGATGGACGGCTATTACAGGCAGAGATGGGGTCTGTTCTTCGAGGATGTCCTCGCAAATTGGGGCCACTTCGACCAGAACGAGTTTGCCCAGAAATGCAAGGACTACGAATGGAACTGGATTTCCGACACGACATGCTTCCCTACCGAGAAGAGCGGAGACGAAATCGAGGTCGTGAAAAAGCTCTGGAACAAGTACAATGCAGATTTGAGGCATGAATAATCTACAGCCAAACGGACGTCTCGCGTCTCTGGATGCGCTCAGGGGCTTCGACATGCTTTTCATAGCAGGTCTCGCCTACCTCATCAGGGCCATCTGCTGTCTGTTCCCTGGCGGGGAATCCTGCTGGCTGGAAGCACAGATGCACCATGTGGCATGGGACGGTCTGACACATCACGATACCATATTTCCGCTATTCATATTTATAGCGGGAGTATCGTTTCCGTTTTCCTACGCGAAGCAGGTAAGCGTCGGCAGGACCAAGGGCCAGATTTACCTGAAGGTGTTCTGGAGAGCAGCCATGCTGGTATTTCTCGGCATGATATGCAACGGACTGCTGAAATTCCAGAGCGGGCCGCACAGGTTTTTCAGTGTACTGGAGCGAATAGGAGTTGCCGGAATGCTGGCTTCCATTCTGTATATGAATTTCAAGCCATGCTGGCGGATAGTCATCGCTGCATTGATCCTGGCAGGCTATGGGGCAGTGAGCTTCATTGTGGCTCCTGATGCGCCGGCAGGAACATCGCCGCACTGTGTCGAGGGCAGCATCGCCGCGTATATCGACCGGACCTTGTTCGCGGGCCGTATATACAAGGAAGGCGTCTATGAGCCTGAGGGGCTGCTGAGTACGTTCCCGGCTGTAGTTACGGCAATGCTGGGAAACTTCACCGGCGAATATCTGCGGCTCAGCAAGCACAGCGGAAACAAGAAATGCCTGTATATGCTCGCAGCAGCTGTGGTCATGACTGTCATCGGACTGGTATGGTCACATTGGCTTCCACTGAACAAGAAGCTGTGGAGCAGTTCGTTCACTCTTGTCGTGGGTGGTTATTCTGTCGCTATGCTTGCGCTTTTCTATTGGATAATCGACGTCAAGGGCTATCAGAAATGGGCTTTTCCGCTGAAGGTGGTGGGCATGAATTCCATCGCCATCTTCCTGCTGCCCAAATTCATTGACCTGAAATATACTGTCAATTTCTTCTGCGGCGGACTGTGCAATCTCGTGGGAGAGGGCTGGGACAAGGTGCTGTTCTGGTCGGCTTATCTGCTGCTGAATTATCTGATTCTGCACTTGATGTACAAAAAGGACATATTTATCAAGGTATGAAAAAAATAGTCATCGCTTGTGATTCCTATAAAGGATGCCTGTCATCCTCTGAGGTTGCCCGGGCTGCTGCCGAGGGCGTGGCCGAGGTGTATCCCGACTGTGAAATCGTCCGTCTGGCTGTAGCTGACGGCGGAGAGGGCACTGTGGATGCTCTCGTGGACACATTAGGAGGCCATCTGGAATGGGCTGAAGTCTCAGACCCTCTTGGCAGGCCTGTCAAGGCAGTTTATGGGGTGGCAGGAGATCTTGCCATCATCGAATCCGCTGCTGCCTGCGGACTTACGCTTCTGACCAAAGAGGAGCGCAATCCACTGATTACCACCACCAGAGGACTGGGCGAGCTGATATTGGCCGCCATCGACAAAGGCTGCAGACGCTTCCTCGTCGGGCTCGGCGGCAGCGCGACCAATGACGGCGGAATGGGAATGATAAGCGCAGACGGGTTTCTGGAAAGGGCCCGCGGCCTGTCGTTTACGGTAGCCTGCGACGTGGATACTCCATATATCGGAGCACATGGGGCAAGCCGCGTTTTCGGTCCGCAGAAAGGGGCGTCGGAAGAGGATGTGGAAGTGCTGGAGGAAAGACTGCGCGGATATGCATTGAAAATACTGGCTGACACCGGCATTGACGTAAGCAATATGGAAGGAGCAGGTGCCGCAGGCGGTCTTGGTGGGGCTTTCCGTGCGTATTTGGGGGCGGAGCTGAGACGTGGTGTGGACATGATTCTGGACCAGATCGATTTCGATGAAGTCATTGAAGGGGCAGATCTTGTCATCACCGGAGAGGGCTGCTCGGATTACCAGACATTGAAGGGAAAAACCGCTGCCGGCGTTCTCGAGAGAGCAAGACGGATGGGGATTCCGGTCGCGCTCGTGAGTGGCGCCATCAGAGATGAGCAGATGCTCCTGAAAGGCAGTTTCCATATCATCGAGGCCGTAAGTCCACAAGGGATGAGCCTGGCCGAGGCAATGCGTCCGGAAACTGCCAAACACAATATTTACGAAACTGTCAAACGTTTACTGCTCAATGAATAGCGCAATTGCAGTTGCAATCGGTCTTACGCTTGCAATTATTCTGATACTCAAGAAATGTCACCCTGTCTATGCTCTGATTCTCGGAGCTATAGTCAGCGGTCTTATGTCCGGATGGGGTTTCGACCTGACCATCAAGGAAATGTTTTCCGGCGTGCGGGACATCTCCCCTGCCATTGTCAGGATTCTTGCTGCCGGCGTGCTGACCGGTGTGCTGGTCAAGACCGGCGCGGCTGACAAGATAGCTCTGACCATCGTGGAGAAGGCCGGACGGCGCAATGTCTTCCTTGCATTGGCCCTGTCCGTATTCATCCTCACCGGTGTGGGCGTATTTATCGACGTAGCTGTCATCACTGTGGCTCCGATTGCCATAATGATCGGCAAGGAGATGGGCTTGTCCAAGGGAAAAGTGCTTCTGGCACTGATCGGTGGCGGAAAATGCGGAAATATCGTCTCCCCTAACCCGAACACCATCATTGCTGCGGAAAACTATGACGCGCCGCTGTCGTCAGTTATGGCTGCGGGCATTGTCCCGGCACTGGTCGGAATGGCTGCGCTGATTTTCATCATATTGCCAATGCTGCCCGACAAGGGTTTTTCTGATATGAAAGATGCGGAGGGAACTGACTGTTCCAAGACTGATTTGCCGTCATTTATGGCAAGTATCACTGGTCCGCTTGTGGCTGTGCTGCTGATGGTCCTGAGACCGGTTTTCGGCATCTCCATTGACCCGGCCATTGCTCTGCCGGCAGGTGGTCTTGCCGGGGTTCTGGCGACGCGCAAGTGGAAAAGCACGCTGGAGAGCATGAGTTACGGGCTGGAGAAGATGTCCCCGATTGCGGTGCTCCTGGTGGGTACGGGTACGATTGCGGGTGTCATCAAGGCGTCTGCGGTAAAGGACCTGCTGATAAGCCTGATTGCAGGATGGGACGGCGGCGCGGCTCTGATTGCACCTGTTTCGTCGATTCTGATGAGTGCGGCTTCGGCCAGCACGACTGCCGGTGCCACGATTGCCTCTGCTTCATTCGCGCAGACTGTTCTCGCTGCCGGGGTCAATGCTGTCTGGGCAGCGGCTATGACCAATGCTGGTGCCACCGTCCTGGACCACCTTCCGCACGGCTCGTTCTTCCATGCCACAGGCGGTTCCATCGGAATGGAGCTCAAGGAAAGGCTCCGGCTGATTCCTTACGAGTCGCTTATCGGACTGGTCCTGGTGAGCATGACGGGTGTCATGATGCTGATAATGGTTTAACAAAGTGCTGACAATTAGTTAATTAATAATGCTTAATATGGAAATGTTACAAAAACAGAATTACAAAAGTCCTGAAATCTCCATTGTGGAAATATCCGGGGAGCAGGCATTCGCTGCTGTCAATGGCAGTCAGGTTGATAGTAATATCAAGAGTTTAGAAATCTACGAGGAGGAATGGTAATGAAAAAACTGTCAGTATTGGCAATGGCTATGATTGTCATGGCTTCTTGCGCTAAAGAGAATGTTCAGCCGAACAATGAACCGACCGGAGAGAAAGCGCTTCTGGAAATCGGCTTGGCTTCTACCAAGACCCAGCTCGGTAAAGAAGATAATGGGTTCTTCCCTATCGTGTGGAGCGAAGGTGATGAGATTGCTGTGATAGAGAATATGGGTGTGGAAGGGAAACAGAACGTCTCAGTATATAGCCTTAGAGAGGGTGCCGGCACTGCAAATGGAGTCTTTGAGCTCGTGGATGGTTCCCCTAAAGTAACAAATAATGTGGATGTGGTATATCCTGCATCTGCGGTTAAGGGTAAAGGACTGATTAAGGATATCTCATCATTGGTGCCGAAAGTGCAAACTCAAAGCTATACGTCTGGCAATTTCGATCCAAACGCTGCGGTGATGCATTTCCAGGGAGATATTACAGCTGATAAGATTTTGCTGCAGCCGCTAAGCAGTATAGTTTGCATTCCGATTAAGGGTTCTGATACAGTTGGTGATGATATCGTGACCGCTGTAAAATGGCAGAATATGGATGGCCGTACAGTTGACGTTACTCTTAATTGCCCGGGAGAAGGTGTAACAGTTTCCAAAGAGACAGCAACCAACTTCTACCTATCCATTCCGCCGATGACAAGGGATTGTAATGGTATCGCATACGTTTATCTGAAAAATGGTGCAATCCAGGTAAAGACACCAAGAAACTTAAAGGCATTCCAAGCCGGCTCTCTTCATCGTTTTCCGGAGTGGACACTAAGCAAAAAAGCGAAATGGACAATCTTGGGTATAGGTTCTGAAAGAGATGCTACCACGTGGGAGCAAGTACCTCTCGGACCGGCTCAATACATGATTGACGGCAATGACCTTTCATGGTGGGAATCTCGTAGGAAACCTAATAGTGATAACACCAAGGCAATAATGGCTGGACAACATACCGTCGTTATTGATTTAGGTTCAAAGCAAGAGATCAAGGGCATCAAAATAAAATCGAAAGAGAGCAAAGGTTCTGCTAAATATGGTATCAAACTCAATGATGGTTCAGATGTTCTTGGCAAGCAGTCATATAACCCACCTCACACTTTCCATATTGGATTTACTGCTAATGATCCAGGGGAGGCCGCAATCAATGCATTTACTAAAAATAAAACTTGGCCTACAGGAATGAAATATACTACCTTCAAAAGTGAAACTGCGAACGGAATTAATCATTATTATGGGGCAGACAAAAAGACTTGGTGGGATAATGAAATAACACCTTCTATTTCTGCCAGATATGTATTCATTCATTTCCAATATGCCTGGAACAATGACGGTAATGGCACTGCAGCTCCATTCGAGAAAATAGCCGAACTGGATATCTACTAATCCGCAGGACTTTATGAAAAGAATTTGTCATATGTTGCTCGCTGCCGCATTGTTGGCAGCGGGCTGCACAAAAGAGGATAACGGAGGCCCGATCGAGGAGCTGGTAATCGGTATCAGCAGTTCCGAAAGCAAGGTTACCCTCGGAAGCGAAAACGCAGGACAGTTCAGCCTCCTGTGGTCCGAAGGTGACGAAGTCGCTGTAACAGGCGATGCTGGCCAATCCGTTTTCCGCCTGAAGTCAGGTGCTGGCTCGACAAGAGGGACATTTGAATACAAAAGCGGCGCACGCGGCCACAATGTAATCAAAGATGTCATCTTCCCTGCCACCAATGCCGGAAACGTTCCTGCCACACAGAATTACACGGCAGGGACTTTCGACCCGTCTGCCATGACTCTCACGTATCACAATCCGTCCGGCACCAAAGAGCATTCGGTAATGCTCGAATGCAAGTCGAGCGTTCTGTGTTTCCAGATGAAAGGCAATGACAAGCTGAGCAATATAGCAGTCACCTTCAAGAACGGCAAGACCTACACCCTCAAGACGCTGAATGCGCCGGTCCTCGACAAATCCAAGGCCGCGCCATTCTACATTGTTGTACCTTCGCAAAAGTCTGACCGTGTGGATGTTACATTCACATCAGCGTCAGGGTCAATGAACAGAAGCCTCCTGTCCAAGGAATTCATGTCTGGACATGTCCACCGCTTCGCCCAGCTCGAATTCAAGGCTGACAAGAAGTACAGGATCATGTCCTACAATATCGGCCAATGCTCTCAAGGCGGAAATTCAAGCACCAAGTTGATCGCCGATGTCACCAGGGAACTCAAGGCAGATGTAGCGGTAATGAATGAGGTCAGAGGCATACCCAATGACGCGTACTCCATTGCCAAGGACTTAGGTTGGGAAAAGTATTATGAAAGCGCAAGGCTCGGTATGGGCAACATGATTACCTACAACCCGAAAACTCTGAAGCATATAGGCAGTCCGACCTCCCTCAATCTGAATAAACTGGAATCTTCAACTGTCAAATATAATGAGGACAGAGTTTGCCTGTTCATGGAATTTGAGGACTTTATCCTATTAGGCTCCCACCTTCAGAAAGACGCTTTCACGGTTCACTCCAAGAAGATTACCGACAAGGTCAAGGCCGAGTACGCAAAGAAAGGCAAACCGGTGATTTTCTGCGGGGACATGAACACCAGACCATACGCAGTAGAGTTGAAGGACTTCACATCCGAATGGAGAGTGCTGTCCAGAACGGACCAGTCCACATTCTACAATCCGGACCAGCCGGACAACCTGATCTGCATCGACTACATCTTCCTCTGGAAAGGCGGACCTGATGTATGGGTAACAGAGGCAAAGGTTTGCAAGCAGGTGTCATGTTGCACCATCACTGATGCCTCCGACCACTTCCCTATCTACGTAGATGTCACCGTAGGCAACAGCAGCCTCCCGCTTTTAGAGGAGAATGTGTCGCTCGGCACTTTCAGCATAGCCCATGAACCCATCTGGTAACATTCTCACCAACATTCAGATACTACCGAATCGTCCGTAAAGTGTTAAACTTTACGGACGATTATTTTGCCGACAATACCAGCACGATTGCTTTACGCAATCATTTTTCAATCAAATCTTTCACCTCTGCTAAGAATGCCTCAGCCTTTGGATAAAGCTCATCAACCATTTCCTTGTCACAATATACAAAGTCATCATAGTCACTGCTATGAATCCCTGCTTTCTTGGTCAAAACTCTCTTTCATAATACAACCCCCTCATTTACTACATTTACATAAAAAGGAGTTTTGAAGGGCCTGTTTTCCCATGACTTTCTGGAAATTATGTAAGGATTTATAGAAACACCTGTCTTAATCTCCAGTTCGTACAAAGGCCATCTGACCTCATTTTCTTCATCATAAGTAGGTTTATCTTTATCAAGAAGAACCAACAAATCAATGTCGCTGTCCTTCCGGGCATCACCTCTTGCTTCAGATCCATAAAGGATAACCTTTGCAGTAGGGGCAACTCTATGCAATGTCTCCTTTATCTGATTTACTATGTGCTCTCTTTTCATGGTCAAAATCTATTATCGATGCTAATATAACGATTTTAACTTAAAACAATGACTTGAATCAATAATCTTCTACCAGTTTATGTGCGGTTCTTAGAGAGAACTGATGCTTGACTAATAAATAATTCAGGGAGCTACATTTCTGTAACTCCCTGTTTTTCGTGTGGTGCCACCGAGAATCGAACTAGGGACACAAGGATTTTCAGTCCTTTGCTCTACCAACTGAGCTATGGCACCATTAT
>OKSW01000642.1_pt1 | contig 13091 bp, 9 predicted proteins | sample 1606351 | NCBI WGS metagenome assembly OKSW01 (sample SAMEA3879565, study PRJEB24766) | human gut metagenome | biome: human-associated habitat; feature: feces | place: USA | collected 1985/1987 | reverse complement strand
CACCCTTTCCCCCATGGCCAGCGAAGAGAGCCTCCTGCAAATGGTAAAATTCCTCCGGTTGCGCAAGGAGCACAAACTGCAGGAATTCAGCCAGTCACACCGTAAGATATTCAACACCTTCCACCTGCCTGTGTGGAAGCGCATATTCGACATCCTCTTTGCCGTTGCCGTACTGATTGTGCTGTCTCCCATACTCATCGCGACAGCCATAGCCATCCGCGTGGAAAGCAAGGGAAGAGTGATTTACAAGTCCCAGCGTGTGGGCAGCAACTACCAGATATTCAACTTCCTGAAGTTCCGCTCCATGTACACCAATGCCGACAAGCGCCTGAAAGAGCTGAACGCCCTCAACCAATATAAGATAGAGGAAGAGCTTACGGACGAGCAGCCCGATATCCGCTTCGACGACCTGACCGGCACTTCTGAAGAAGAGGCTACCCTGCTGATTTCGGACGATTTTGTCATCTCTGAAGAAGATTTCCTCAAAAAGAAGGCCCAAGAAAAACAGAATACGTTCGTCAAGATAGAGAACGATCCCCGTGTCACCCGCGTAGGCCGTTTCATCCGCAAGTACAGCATTGACGAACTGCCGCAGCTGTTCAACGTCCTCAAAGGAGACATGAGCATCGTGGGCAACCGCCCGCTCCCCCTCTACGAGGCCGAGCTGCTGACCAGCGACGCATATATCGAGCGCTTCATGGCCCCCGCCGGACTGACGGGACTGTGGCAAGTGGAGAAACGAGGCGGCGCCGGGAAGATGTCGGCCGAAGAGCGCAAGCAACTGGACATTAAGTACGCCCAAGAATTCTCATTCTGGCTGGACATGAAGATACTGTGCAAGACGCTGACGGCGTTTGTGCAAAAAGAGAATGTATAAAAAGATAATAGGAATTATATGGTTTTAGAGATGATAAAAAGATATATCAAGTCCATCATTTACAGTGTAATCCTTTTAGGATTGTTGGGGGTACCTTTGTCTGTGGCTGCGCAGCAGGAGTTGACACGGGAGGAGCGCATCAAGATATTGGAGCAACTCAAGATGGAGGATAAAAAAATAGAAGTCAACACATTGGGTTTAATCAGTCCGAAGACATCAATAGATATTGAGAAATTAGAATTGCCCCCTCTATCTGTCTTTCTTGATGCAGTGACAGAGAATGCGTCAGTAAAAAGAGCCCAATCCCAAGTAGAGCAACTCAAGAACCAATATCGCCTGGAAAAGCGGAACTGGTGGAACTACTTCAGACTGAACGGTAACTATTCTTACGGACGCTACAATATTATAGGCAATGCCAGTGACGAGTTCACCCCTATGTACCAGACAACCATGTCGAGTGCCCAGCACAACTTCAATGTCGGGGCCAGCTTCGGCATCACCTTAGGAGACTTGTTCAACCGACCACTGAAACTGAAAGACTACCGCTATCAGATAGAACAATTGCAATATATGCAAGAAGATGTCATGGAAGAACGGAGACTAAAGGTATTGGAAGCCTACAATGCAGTTACCGAACAATTAGCCACTATAAAAGCCAAAGCAGAAACGGCCGCCTTGTATAACGCACAGATGAAAATTTCAGAAAACAACTTCATACAAGGAGCCATTGATATCATTGCACTTTCTTTGGAACGTGCACGCCGCACCGGTGCCGTGACTAATTATGAGCAAAGCCGCGTAGCTTTACACAATTCAATCGTATTGTTAGAGATGCTGACTAATGTTAAAGTTATAACAGACAAGTAAAACTAATTATGAATATAGTACAATTTTTGGCAAGCTTCTTTTACCGCATCCGTTATTGGTTATTGTGGGGAAGCCTCCTTGTTACAGCATTAGTCATATACTTTACACAGTTTTTACCATACAGTTATACGGTAAACAGCAGTCTATATGCAGGTGTAACCAACAGCACCAATCTGGACGGAAGCCAGCTTATCAATATCAACAGTACCTTCGACAATATCATTAATATAGGCAAGTCCAAAAACACTTTGGCAAAGGTTTCGGTACGTCTGCTTGCAACCAGCCTCGTATACGGTGATGAGTGGAAAGACAACATGTACATTCAAGCCAAACATTATAGGCAGCTCGTCCAAATCCTTCCTAAAGAAGTGCTGGCTTTGGTAGACCGTTCCTCTTTGGATAAAACTACAAATAATCTGATGAATTACCGGAAAGAGAACAGCAGTAATTTTGTCTATTCCATATTCAACCGTCCCTACCCTTATTACAGTTATAGCGCATTAAGCACAATCACCATTAAACGACTGGGTACCAGCGACCTGATAGAATTGGTATATACCTCCTCCGATCCCGGTATTACGCAAAACACCCTCAAGATATTGGAAGATGAACTGTTAAAGGCTTATGAGCAACTCCGGTTCAGTGCCACGAACAGTGCTATCGCCTATTTTGAAGAACAAGTGCGCATAGCCAAAAAAGCACTTACTGCAGAAGAAGATGATTTGACAGACTATAGTGTTCAAAAACAAGTCATCAACTACGACGAGCAATCCAAGGCATTAGCTTTGACCAAATATGCGACGGACGACCGTATGGAAGAAGTGCAGCGAAACTATGGAAGCGCAGTGGCTTTACGCCAGATGTTAGAGAATAAAATGGACATACGTGCCAAGATTATACGCACAAATACTAATTTGTTGCAAGAACTGGAAAAAGTTAGTACCCTGAACCAAAGTATTCTTGAGCAAGAAATATTCACCACAGAACAGAGCCAGCAGAATAGTGATAAACTTCAAAGAGAAAAAGACGCTCTGCAAAAGGCAGAAGAAAAGATAAGCCATCTCTCCGATAATTTAAACGAGTATGGTTTCTCCAAGGAAGGGGTAGGCATTCAAGAAATGGTGACAGAATGGCTGACGGCATGCATCAATGAGGCGAAAGCCAAAGCTGAAGTGAAAGTATTGGTTGACCGCCAACGGGACATTATCGACCAATACCGGGAATTCTCACCCGTAGGCACTCAAATCAAGCGGAAAGAACGTGCCGTAGGCATTGCCGAAGACAATTATCGCCGACAAATAGGAGGCCTTGCCGAAGCACACCTCCGTTTGCAGAATATCAAGATGACAACTGCCAACCTGCAGGTCATAGCATCCCCCGAGTATCCGCTGACAGACAATGGCAGAAAAAGAATTATCTACGTCCTTGCCGCATTCTTCGGCAGTATGATATTCATAAGCGGCTACTTCCTGCTGATTGAATTGTTAGACCGCACTCTCCGCGACCCGGACCGCAGCAAACGCCTGACCGGACTCTCTGTCATTGCAGCATTCAACGGTGTAAGCAACTTGAAGTATCGTGGATTCCTCAAGGCCTGTAACCGGCTTGCCGCTGCCTATAGTTGCCGGCAATTGAACAACTACCTGCACCCGGACCGTCCTACTGTCATAAACCTGCTCAGCATGGAGAAACGTGAAGGAAAATCATTCCTTGCCAAATATTTCATTGATTACTGGGAAACTGAGGGGATAAAAGTGCGCCTTGTAAAATATGACCACGATTTCGATACCCAAAACAAGGGATATGTACAAGCTCAAGAATTGTCTGACTTCTGGGTTCTGAATGAAGCAGAAGAAATACCGGACATCATTTTAGTGGAATATCCTGCTGTCAGTACCGCAACTCTACCTATGTCGGTATTGAAAAAAGCAGATTTCAATTTGCTGATAGCCAACGCCGCCCGATTGTGGGGCAGAGATGACGACACCCGGTTGAAACCGTTAAAGGAAGAATTGGAAGGAACTCCTCTATTTATGTATCTCAACAATGCAGACCGCGAAGTGGTTGAAAGCTTCACCGGAGAATTGCCTCCTCACACCCCGGTTCACAGCTTCTTCAGCCGGTTGGCACAATTAGGTTTAACATCAAAATCAGCAGCTGTCAAATAAATGCAAACGGATATCAAAGGACATAGCATATCTCCCTTGGCGGTAACATTATTAGTGTTCATCATCGGACTGGGTGCGCTCATCTATAGCATATTATTCAGTACTTGGGATATCACTGCATACGTTTGCCTTTCCCCTTTCTTCCTGATAATAGCAATACAAGCATTAAGAAACCCTTTTGCCGGTGTATGTTTCCTATTCACATTCAATTACTTTTTCATTCCCTGGTACAGATACACGCAGGGCAGTGGGTTGAGTGTCTGGTATGATGTCGCAACCGTCACCCTGCTTGTGACGCTCCTGATATATTCCTATCACCAACAAGGTAAGATTGCATGGAAATACACCAAAAACATTCTGACGTTCGGAGGTTGCATATGGGCCATATATACTGCGGCTGAAATCATGAATCCAACAGCTCTCACGGAAGCTTGGATTTACTCTCGTGGAATCATATACAGCACCCTTGTCATGTCATTAATTGGCGTTTTAACAATGACCTCCTACAAGCGGTTGCGCGTCATTATGCTTTTTCTGTCCATATTCACATTGACAGCCGTAGCCAAAGCTGTTTACCAGAAATATGCAGGTTTTGATGAGACAGAAACAACCATGCTGATTGAAACGGAAATGTACAAGACACACCTTTTATCCGATGTCACCCGATATTTTTCCTTTTTCACAGATGCCGGAAATTTCGGTTCCAACATGGGCTTTGCCGCCATTCTGTTCGGTATCTCGGCTATCTTCATAAAAGAACGTTCCATAAGAATCTATTATGCAATTATTGCCGTCTGTTCCATATATGCCTTGTTCATTTCCGGAACCCGCGGTGCACTGTTTGTCCCCATCGGAGGAATCATATTGTTAACTTTCCTCAGTAAAAATATCAAGCTCATGGGAGCTACAGTCTTCTTCGGATTGTTTTTTTATGTCTTTTTCGCCCATACCTATATCGGTGAAAGCAACACTTCCATCAGACGCATGCGTACAGCTTTCAGACCTACAGAAGACGCCTCATACATTGTCCGCAAAGAAAACCAAAAAAGATTGGCTGAATATCTAAAATACAAACCTTTCGGAGAAGGACTTGGTTTGGGAGGGGTAGAAGCCAGAAAATATGGTTCCCGTCTCACAACACTCATTCCCCATGATTCTTTTTATGTCAAGATATGGATGGAAACCGGCATTGTAGGATTAGTGCTTTTTCTTACCATATATGTCTGTACATTGTTAAGAGGTTGCTATCTTATCATGTTTCGGATTAAGAATAACGAGCTACGTGGAATACTCACGGCCATTGCTTGCGGTATTTTCGGACTAATGATAAGTGCCTATGGAAATGCCTTTTTCTTTCAATTCCCTACAGGATTTATAATCATTTTATTTTTGTCAGTCCTGATTAACGGGGAGCATATCGACCAACTGCTGACCCAACAAAAAATGAAAAAGAAATAGAAAATATTAAATAGAAAACATATATGAACGACATTTTTTCCATATTCAATCCCGACTGGTGGATGGACGAGAACAACAATGCCTTGCAAATGACAGACGCGGTTCTTTTCTTATTGCTGGCCATCCCCGTAGCCTACTTGTTTATCTATGCATTGGCCTCCTTGCGGAAATACAAGAATCCCTATCCACCGTCCCCCAAGCGACATCGGTTCCTGGTCCTCTTTGTTGTGCTGAAAAACGGCAAGGAAGTGATAGAGTCCATCAATCATTTCCTTGACACGCAGACGTATCCGAGAGAAAAATACGACATCGCAGTGGCTGCCACACAACTGTCCGAAGAAGATTTGGTTACGCTGCTCCAGATGCCGGTCAACATTGTCGTGCCCGATAAAGAACATTGCACAAAGATATATGCCATACAGCAGGTCATGGAGCGCTATTCTCCTCATGAGTACGATGCCATCACCATATTCAATTCAGACAACAAAGTTGTTCCTAACGCATTAGAGCTTTTCAACAATGCCTACTACTCCGGATGTGATGCCATCCAAGCCCACCGCATGACGGAAAACCTGAATACCAACATCGCCGTATTAAACGCCACCAGCGAAGAAATCAACAACCACCTCTTCCGCAAGGCACATACGGCACTGGGATTCTCCTCCGCCCTCATCGGTTCGGGCATGATGTTTGATTTTGAGATGTTCCAGGAAATCGCTCCCAGATTATCAGGAAGCGATTTGGCCAAAGCTACAGAAATGGAACTTCTGAAGGAAAACATATATACCGAATACATGGAAGAAATAGTCTGCTATTGCAAAAAGACGGACGATACATCGGGGTACAGCAAAGAACGCCAACGCTGGTTGGGCTCACAGTATCGCAGCTCCATACTGGCATTGCAACAATTTCCGATAGCATTCTTACAGGGAAAGTGGGATTTATGCGAAAAATTATTCCAATGGCTACTTCCATCCCGTTTTCTGCTCATCTTATATATCACGATATGTGCCGTGGCAATGACATTCCTGGAGTGGCCGCTTGCTACAAAATGGTATGCCCTTTTAGCCGTTTTATTCATCACTTTTTTGATGGCCATGCCCGAAGGGGAAATCAGCCGCAAATTCCGGAGCGCTTTCTGGTCTCTGCCCATATTGGTAGTCACCTCTTCCATGAGCCACATCACAAGAATCTTTAAACGGAAAAAGAAAAGAAAGGCAGCAAAATGAGAATCGCCATCGAAGCCCAACGCATTTTCCGCAAAGACAAGCATGGCATGGACTTTGTTATCCTGGAGACACTGAAAGAACTGCAAAAGCGGAAAGACGGTAATGAATATTACGTATTCGTTGCTCCGGGGGAGGACTGGTGCCTGGAAGAATCGGAAAACCTCCATATCATTGAGCTTCGCTGCCCTACTTATCCTTTGTGGGAGCAGATAGCATTGCCCCAGGCCGTCAGGAAACTGAAAGCGGACTTGCTGCATTGTACATCGAATACAGCCCCGTTATGGTGTCCCGTCCCTTTGGTGCTGACGCTTCATGACATTATCTATTTGGAGCCGCGTCAGCATCGCAGTCCTTCCTTCTATCAGGAAATGGGATGGCATTACCGTCGCCTGATTGTTCCCCGCATCCTGAAGAAAGCAAGAAATATTATTACAGTTTCTCAGTTCGAGTGTACCCGCATACGCGAAGCGCTGCAACTTCCCAAAGAAGTCATTAAAGCCGTTTACAACGGCTACAGCGCTTACTTTACGATGCAGGAAACACCCGATGAGAGTATTGTGCAGAAATACATACCGCACCCAGACTTTCTTTTCTTTCTTGGAAATACAGACCCCAAAAAGAATGCGGCACGTACCCTGAAAGCATACGCGTTGTATCTGAAAGCATCCCAAACGAAACGCCCCCTTCTCATTGCCGATTTAAAAGAAGAATATATCGACCAGCTTCTTCAGCAAGAAGGAATCACCGGGATAAAAGAACATCTGTATTATCCGGGATATATCGGCAACAAAGATTTAGCAACCCTTTATAATGCAGCATTTGCATTTCTCTATCCTTCCTTGCGTGAAAGTTTCGGGATTCCGATACTGGAGGCTATGGCTTGCGGCACTCCAGTAGTGACGGGCAACGTTTCGGCAATGCCCGAAGTAGCCGGTAAAGGTGCCATTTTAGTCGACCCTCAAGAACCGCAAAAAATAGCAGATGCCTTGCTACGCCTGGAAAATGATGCGACACTCTATCAGCAACAAGTAAATTACAGTCTGGAACGTGTAAAACTGTTCTCCTGGAAACACACTGCAGAAGAATATGTAAAGATATATCACTGTATTCACCAGTAACCGGCAAACATCATGAGAGACTTCATCATCACCAGCCTGCAAACATGGGACATCGAAATAGGTAGTACCATCAAGAATACTGCATTGGAAATTTCAAAGCAGAACCGAGTGCTCTACATCAACACTCCGATGGACATTTCCATCCGGCTGAGAGGGAACAGACAATCTCCGTCCTACATCCGGCGCATGGACGTCATCAAGGGAAAGGCTTCACCGCTCCGGCAAATCAACGCCAACATGTGGGTGCTGGACTGTCCTTTCATGTTATTTTCGGCCAACTTCCTGCCTGCACCGCTTTTCAACATCGTCAACAGAAAAAACAATGCCCGCATAGCCCGATGGATTGTAGAGCAGGCTGCCGCGCTCGACTTCAAAAATTACATCCACCTCATCGATACAGACATTTACCGCAGCCGCTATCTGAAGGAGTATATCCATCCGTCTGTTAGCATCTATTACCGGCGCGACTACGTCATAGGCGAAGCCTACTGGCGCAGGCACGGCACCCGTCTTGAACCGGAACTGGCTGCTTCGGCCGACCTTGTTCTGGCAAACTCCACCCGTTTTGCCGCAGAGTTGCAAGCCTACAATCCCCATACCTACCCCATCGAAACCGGCGTAAACCTAAAGCTGTACAATCCGGCCAAGAAATACGAAACACCCGGTGACATGCAAGACATTCCACGCCCTATCATCGGATATATGGGTACGATAAACAGTACCCGCCTTGACGGAGACCTGCTCTATCAAATAATAAGCCAGCGTCCCGATTACAATTTTGTGTTCACCGGACCGGAGGACGACGGTTTTCGCCAACACCACATCCACAGCCTGAAAAATGTGTATTTCACCGGGCAGAAAAAGGTGGACGAGTTGCCCGCTTACATCACAGCCTACGATGTCTGCATCAATCCGCAAATGGTGAACGACATTACCGACGGTAACTATCCATTGAAAATAGACGAATACCTGGCTATGGGTAAACCCACTGTCGCAACCAGTACCCACACCATGCGCAACATATTCGCAGACCACACGCACCTGGCCACCAACCTGGGAGAATGGCTTTCGGCCATAGACCGTGCTGTGACCGAAGCTGACGACAAAAAGCTCGCCAAACAGCGCATAGCCTTTGCCGAGACCCACAGCTGGGGGCACAGTGTAAAGAAAATATACGACATAATCGATAATTTTTTGAAGGAGAAAGCTACATGAACTATCGTAACATAGACGACCTAAACCATTGCATCCTGCAACATCTCAGCATTCTGCCACGGGATTTCGACCTCATTGTCGGCGTGCCCCGCAGTGGCATGTTTCCCGCCAACCTGCTGGCGCTCTACCTGAACCTGCCGGTCACGGACATAGACTCTTTCCGCAACGGGCATATCTATCAGACCGGAGAACGGGGGAAAACTTTCAACATGAACAATATACATAATGTATTGGTTGTGGATGATAGCATAGCCACGGGAAAAGCCATGAAGAAATGCCGCGAGCTCCTGAAGGACATAGAACATTTATACAACATCCAATATTGCGTCATTTATGCAGTCCCACTACACTCCCATTCCGTAGACTATTTTTTCGAAATAGTCGATTATCCCCGTTTCTTCCAATGGAACATAATGAACCACTCCATCCTGCAAAAAACGTGTATGGACATTGACGGCGTGCTTTGCGCAGACCCCACTCCGGAAGAGAACGACGACGGCGAGAAGTACCGTCATTTCCTGCTGAACGCTCCTCCGCTATTCATTCCCAAAGTCACCATCGGCACACTGGTCACTTCACGCTTGGAGAAATACCGTCCGGAGACGGAAGCCTGGCTCCAGAAGAACCATGTAAAATACAATAAGCTCGTCATGCTGAACCTGCCGGATATGGCTGCACGCCAACGGGCGAATTGCCACGCCTCCTTCAAAGCCAAAGAATACGGTTCATCCACAGACAACATGCTGTTTGTAGAAAGTTCCATGACACAAGCTGTCGAAATCAACCGCCTGACCAAGAAACCGGTACTCTGTACGGAAACGTTCCAGATGATTTATGAATCCAAATCGTTGTACTACAACCTGAAGTCGGGAGAAACATTCCCGTGGCTGCGGCGTTTTATGATAAGGATGCGCAACAAATTAAGCTCTCATTCAACCTCTTCCACCTGTAATAATGGCTGTAAAATGTGGAAAAAGTTTTTTCAACGAAGCGTATAACAAAAGATTAACAAGAATAATCACCAAAGGGCTAACAATATAAATAAGCATAAATTGCCAATCAGAAACGGGAGACATAAACTTAAACAGAATACGGACGAACATATTCAAGGGAAGCTGGTGACATGCATACACTAAAAAACAAGAGCTTATCAAAAAATAAGAAGATTTCCATCTTTCCCGTTCCACAAAGTAAGCAGTCAAAGCTATAATCGATACAATGCCCAATAATATGCCGGCATTGGCTACATATAGAAATCCATCTGCTCCTCTTACGCCAATTGTACCTATAGCAAAAAGAAAGTACAAGGCTACTCCCCAAGGAAAAAAAGATTTAAAGTCAGCAACAAAGTTACGTCCGGTAATACTAAACCATGCTCCCACAAAAAAGAAAAAGACAGCATCCATTCTAGGAATCTCCAAAGTTCCCCCTACCAGCCAAATACAACCAAGCACTAACAATATATACCAACGAAAATAACGAAGACACCAATATACTAATGGAGAAAAGACCAACATGACCATTAAATCACGTATAAACCATAAAGCTCCATTTACCGGCATTCCATTAATATTCCAAAAACTAATCAGATAATCACAAACAGTATAATCGCTCACTTGTTTATAAGCACCTGATGTCAATTGTACCGGTGATAAAACTGTAACAATCCAATGTCCCACAAGTACTACAAAGTTCCAAAACAAATATGGTATTAATAAGGTTTTAATCCTTGACTTTAGCTTCTTTTTATAGACATCAACAGAAAAGGTGGTGCGAAAGAAAAAGAGATACCCTGAAATAAAAAAAAATAAAGGAACTGCCACTGAAGCCAAAATACGTGATATAAAAAAAGAGGTAGTATGATATATCGGTATCCCTGAATCCGGAATATCCAATCCCATAATACCTTCAAAAAAAGAATGCCACAGAACGACTCCAACAATCATAGGAAACCGCAGTACATCTATAACTTTTGATTGCAATTTTTTTTTTTCCATTTGATTTAAATAATCATGTACAAAGTTAATGTTTTATAGATGTTTTACAAATTCTCCCCCCCCCATTTTTTTCATGCACTTTTCTTTTTCGTATAATAAATGGTAAAATACCAATAATTAAGTATCTTTGCCAAGATATTTTTTAACTAATAATGAACATAAAAAAACGACCCTGACCCTCCATAGCGAGGGCCAAACCGCAGTAAGCATCGAAAAGAATACTGCACACAGTAGAAATCCATTATTGGATAAGTTGGAAATCATTGCAGAGGCAATTGGCGGCTTGCTGGAAGGAAAATCGTCTTTCTCCCAAAGCGAACTGCGCAGTCTGGCCCACATACGGCAGATGACACGCATGCACAAAACAAAGTCCAGAGAACAATAGCTACTGTGAGTCAAATGTTTACGAATGTAGCAAGTGAAGGAACCCACAAAGAAAGAGCTCCACCATCAACTTTTTTTAAAAAAAATCACATATTTCACCATTGTAGGCTTCAGTTCCCCAGACGAAGGCCAGAACACCCATACAATAGCTTCTGGACACGCCAAAGCATGCGTTAAGCCTACAAAAGTCCATTTGCAGGCTTATCCTATTATCCCTACCTTTGCATCACTGAACAAAGAGAAAAATACTACGAAAAACGCCGTCGCCACAACAAGCAGCCCCGCTTTACGCACTACTTTTCCCCTCTAAAAAAATATATATGAAAAAGAATTTTTATTTCCAACACTCCTTAATGTCAATGTTCGACCCCAGAATGAAACACTTGGTAGACAACGAAGGACTCAGAGGACTGGGTGCCTACTGGATTATCATCGAAAAACTGTCAATCTTGCCAGAACCGCGCGCGCAACTGGATTATCTCCGTGCCTACTGCGACAGCAAGAAAATTACCTTATGCTATCTTAAGAAAATCATCCTGGAATACGACCTTTTTGAACTGGAAGAAGACGGATACTTTATGCCCAAAGAGTTGAATCCCCTACACAAAAAAGGCGAAAAAACGGAAAAAACTACTCAGGAAAAGCCGGATTCCAAAGCAAAAAATGACGAAAAACAGCAAAAAGTATCGAGGAATAAAAGCAAAAAACAGTCTGATTTGTCAAGCAATACACTAAACAACAAGTATTTAGCTAAAAACGCCACAAATACTAATAAGAAGACTATAGATATTAATAAAACAACAACAGCAACAACAGAAGAAAAAGAAGCTGCTGCTGCCGATGCACTTTCATCACCCCAAACAACACCCGCTCCCATCGAACCCTGGCATACGCTGATAGACAAACTCACCGAAGAAAGTGCCTGGCTGGACGTGGCCTGCATGCACAGCGGCTATGGCAGCTTGCTGAAGACGCACATCAAAGAGGCTGTGGAGGTATTCAGGCAGCACGTCATACTGCACGACAACGGCAATGTGCTGCTGAACATGAAAGACACCCGACAATATTTCGTCAACTTCGTAAGGGCCGGCCAGCGCACCTCGCAGGAACTGCATATGCTGTTGCAGGGCCTCGAAAAGCAGCAGTCTGCCGCCGCACCGCCCAACCCCTACCGCTACGAGCAGCTGGTGAACGGACGGCGCACCTACCTGGGCTGCCCCATCCCCGACGGAGCACCGCCCCGACCGGACAATACTGCCTTCTGGAACGAAACGACCCGTGGACTTCGCAAAACCCGCCGCCGTCATCGAAAAAGCCGAAACAGAACCCCGGCTGAAACGCCACACTCCGGCATCCGGAATGCCACACGTCAGTGTTCCGAATGCCACACGTCAGCGTTCCGAATGCCACATGTCAACGTTCCGAATGCCACACCTCAGCACGTCCCAAGTGTGGCATTTACCCTCGTGAAGTGTGGCATTTCAACCCGCTAAGTGTGGCATTTCAACCCCTCAGGCTGCCCTGAAACTAAAATCTGCGTCTAAAAAATTATCAGAAAACTACTAAAGCAAACCTATATGAGAAATTTCCATCAACGCGGCATTGACACCCGCGGCCGCATCAGCGGCAAAATCAAGACCATCTGCCCGCAATGCAACGACACCCGCGGACACAAAGGCAACAAGTCACTCTCCGTAGACCTGGACAAAGGCCTGTGCTACTGCCACCACTGCGGCTACAAGCTCTACGTGCCCGACGACGCCGAAGAACGCCTCAAG